>Ga0066856_10000167_pt1 | contig 22930 bp, 29 predicted proteins | sample ETNtaG_5_FD_65605 | JGI IMG/M metagenome (GOLD analysis project Ga0066856, IMG submission 65605) | Marine microbial and viral communities from oxygen minimum zone, Eastern Pacific Ocean - ETNP201406SV205 | ecosystem: Environmental > Aquatic > Marine > Oceanic | place: Pacific Ocean: Eastern...
TATTGCTGCCATCACTTTCTTAACTGCATCGAACACTTTAAAGAAGGGCATAAGATAAATCTCCAATCCTGTCTGAACTAAATTCTTGAGTTTTGCTATGTATGGTGATAAGAAATCCTTAATGGTGGTGAATATCTCTCCAAAGAATCCAAAGGTTGCATCCAATTGTTTCTTGAAGAATCCAATTATCTTACCAAATATCTTCTTGATCTGATCAAACATCCCAAGAATAGGTTTCATAATAAAATCAAAACCCTTCTTAAGTGTAGCACCAATTCCACCACCTTTGGCTTTCTTACTACCGTCCTCAGCGTCCTTTGCAACTCTTGCTTTAATATCTTGAGCAGTGGTCTCTACAAATTCCTTATTATCACCAAGTTCTTGTTGATTATTAACCAAACCACTAAGATCTAAGTCTGCTCCTGTATCATCATCTTCACCTATATCTGGTTCTTCTTCCTCCTGATCACGATTCATCATCTTATTAATACCCCATCCAGCAAGTGCAATGCCACCCATTACCAATGCTGCTTTAGGATTCTTAACTGCAAATTTACCGACCTTAAACAACCCTTTGGCTGCTATCTTCGCTAGATTAAATATAAACTTACCTAGACCTTTAAGTAAACTCAGTACAGGTTTAAGTGTCGCTTTTGGTTTGGTAATTAATGCAAATAATCCTGCTTTTATTAATGCTGGACCAGCAAATATACCACCCAGAACCATAAAGAATTTGAATAATCCAAATATCCCTTTAAAGGACTTAGGATTCTCCATAAACTCACTTATTCCATCTAGAGCAACCCCTGTTAACCAACTAGCAATCTTAAATATAAATTTACCAATTTTAGCGATGGCATCAACCATCTTCTGAACTTTTTCTGGGTTCTTCGATATCCAATCAAGTGCTGCATATCCTACTAATTTAAAGAAGAAGGAACCTAACTTCTGTAGGAACCCCATTATACCTTGACCAACCTTTCCTGCTACGAAACCAGCAACATATCCAGTTCTAGCAGCAAATAGGTTAGCACCCTCCATCTTTGCTTCTGCATCATCATCTGCCTGTCTACCTAATGCCTTCTCTTTATCCCTCTTATCATCTCTTTCTCTCTGTGCTTGATCATTAAGTGCATTATCCTGTGCATTAGCAATCTTATCCTGTTGTTGTATCTGAAGATTAATAGACTCCTTGAAAGAGGTATTCATACTCTCCATCATAAGTGCCATACTATTCATTGTCGCACCAAGACGATTCAATGCAAATGACATCTGTTTGAATCCAGAGTTTGCACTGGTAACTATCTGCTTAGTATCAGTCGCACCAAGCTTTCGACTTTCGATTCCCTTAAAGGAAACCATCTTATAAAGTCTTGCTTTTGATTCTTTATTTGGTGCTGATTTTGCCATTAACAGTTAACCGTCGCTGATGGATTAGGTCTCATAATAACTAACTCAGATGTAGATTGAGATACAGTTTGTTGTCTAATCTTCTGTACTAATATTGCTGCACTGCCACCCTGAAGTTTACGATCAAAACTTCTAGCATTGCTATTAAAAGATAGTGTACTCATACTATTACTAGTGTTATTTATTGAAGGTCCAGGACTGATAGATGGTCCCCAATCTTTCATACCAGTAGGAACGTCTGCACCTGTGTCAACACTATAATCTGGTTTAAATGTCTTTGGTGGAGTAGTTAATTGATCAATTAACTCAACTGCTTCTAAAGGATTCTTCTTTATACCCTCAATAGTAGACTTAATCTTCTCAACATTAAACCCTTTAATTTGTAACTTACCAGTCTTAGCATCAACATTTATAAGAGTTCTCTCTGTATTAAATTTTATAAACTCTTCTGCTCTACGTATTGCTGTTAATTCCTTTGCCTTACTATCATCAAATACTACATCAGGAACATTCACCTTACCTTGATATATCTCTTCTAGCGTGACATTCTTTGGTGTTTGAGGATGATTAATTATATCTTGGTGATTTTCAACGACAATATCCATATCTACTGCATGGATCTTCTCCTTAAAGAATGATTTAATTATATTCTTTGGTTCATTTAATGATTCTTTTAAGTCGTTAAATTCATCTATCTTGTAAACGAATTGAGGTGGTAATATTTTACCCACAGTATCGTTTATTAACTTACCACCATCCATCTTCTCTTCTGGTTTCTTCTTAAACCAGTTCAAAGGATTAACTGCATTTAAGACATCACCTGCTTTATCCTTTACTCCACCCACAAAATTCATTACTGCTTTGGCACCATTAACAATCTTCATGACACCTTTCACAAGAACATCTACAGCAGCATCAGCTATAAACTCAATAAACGGTTTAATATAATCAAGACCTTTCTGTATTATATCAACAAACTGGAAAATGAAATCCAATGCTGGTTTCATTATCTTAATCTGTATATCTACTATCTTCCTAATCAAATTCTGTACAAATTCTCGCATCTTTCCTAAGAATGTAAAGAATCCTTTAAATGCACCTTCAATAATAGGACCAAGTTTTTCACCTACCCATCCACCTACCCACTCACCAACTATACTACCCAGTATAGGTGCAAATGGACCAATAAATGGACCTAGGAAAGCAGTAGCAATTGCTGCACCTGCCATACCACCTGCTGCTTTACCTACACCAATACCAACTGCTTGTGCATTAGTTTTACCTGCTGCTATTGCCTCCTGATATGCATTAACACCAGAGAATACAGCACCAACACCAGCACCAATCTTAGCGAATTTGGTAAGACCTTTCATCTTACCTAACTTTTTACTCCACTTACCTAACTTAGATTGTAACTTCTTAGTCTTATTACCAAGTCTTTTAACTCTTTGTGCCCATTTATTATTCCTTATCTTACCACCAAATCTTCTTCTAGACGCATCCTTACCGAAACGTCTTTGATATCTCTTTCTTGCCTCCTTCGAAGCATTTCTAGTTCTCTGATTTCTATTAGGTCTCTGATTAGGACCACCATCTTCACCCTGATCACGTAGTGCCGTGAATAATTGAGATAACCTTTGGAAATCTCCAACCAACTTCCAAGGCATGAATACCCTAGATGCAACCCATAATCCACCCAATCCTCCAATTAGTTGGAGTACACCTTTTAACCCTGAGAACGTCTTCTCTATAAGTCCTTTATTAGGATCCAATACATCCCCAAAGGATACTAATGAATCAGCAATTCCACCAATCCCCCATGAGAGGATTTTCATTCCAAATTTACCCCATCCAATAAAGAAGTTAATAGCGTTCTCTACCTTCTCAGGATTCTTTTCAATCCAATCAAGAGTTGTAAACAACCCTAAAGCAATTGCTAATCCCTTTAAAGGTTTAAGTATTGCACCAATGAATTTGAATAAACCTAAGAATTTTGATAATTTACCTTCTTTCTCCTTATCTATTGCTTCCTGTGTTGCTTTCTCCTCTTCAGGAGTCATCTCTGTCTCTTGAAGATCTTCCGCAGTATCATCCTGTTTCTTATTGAGAAGTTTTTCCTCAACCCTCTTTCTCTGGTGATAACGTTTCTCTGCTTCTTTAGCAGTCTTATTAATTACCTTTACTCTATCATCTGTATGCTCTTGTAGGTATTCCGATTGAAACTCATGCAACGTATGAATGCTTTTAGTTGAATTCGCAATGCCTGTAAGAGAAATACCAAGGTTATTGACCTGCTTAACATTAGTCACAAACCCACTAGAAAACCCCTTCCCTTGAGGGAGTTTTACTGGTTGATATTTGTAGACTGATAGTTTTGCCATCTATAGTGATTTGCGTTCCTGTGCTTTTTGTCTCTTCTCCTCCTCCTGCAAGTGAGCAAGGAGTAGATTCACATAAACATCACGTTCCCAAGGTATCATGTTTTCCAGTTCGGTTAAACTGTACTTATGATGTTGCATTAGTGCGAAATTCACCTTAAACATATTCATAAGGGAATCATGCATGAGTGCTATCCGAAAAAAGCAGCAAGTCCTTCCAGTGGAATAGTACTTTCTACATTAGTTTTAGGATTAGTCACAACCAAGTCATGCTTTAGTTTTGGTATAGTATCAAAGAATTTTTGAACTTGCTGGAATTGATCAGAGTTTAGATCACCAATAAAATCAAGTGCTTCCTTTAAAGTAAAGGAATCAAAAACCTCATCAGCATCATATACTTTATCAATACACTGAGCAGCGAGTTTAAACATATCCTCGATATTAGGATCATCCCGTAAGTTTTGATCAATGAATAGATCCAATGATGGATACTTCATAACAAGACCAACAGAATCGTTTAGTTTAATATCTTTGGTATGTTCCTCATCTTGAAATATTTCAATATGCTCTAGAGGTAACTTAACATCAACAGTTGTTTTATTGTCATCAGGGCAAGTTACGGTAAACTCACTGATCTCACCAACTGCTTTTGCACGAATACGAAGGAATAAGTATTCAATCTCAAAAGTTGGAATTTTATTCAAATTCGTTTTTAAGTCTGTGCAATTTTTGATAATAGTCTTTACTGCGTTAACCATTTCTTTCTCTTTTTGAGATTCCATAGCTAAGTACAGTAATTTCTCCTCCTTAACAAGAAAAGGTCTATACTTGACCTTTAAGTTCGATACAGGTAATTCGCATTCGTATTCAGGTATCGCTAACTTTGGTAATGCCATAATTTAACATAGTATTGTAGTTATTTAGTAGGTTCAACCCAAGTGGTTATGATGTACTTATCTCCGTTCTTTGGTTGTATACCACGATGGATAAAATTCCATGTTGCAGGAACAAAAGTTAATCTACCACATTTAGGTTTTATCTTGGTGCCATCTATTAATTCCGTCTCACCATCTTCAAAATTATCATTTAAATACCATATACAAAGTATTTGTCTATCACCTGCTGCATCATGATGCCAATGATAATAATCATCATCAGATCTATACTTCTTTATATTAAATCCAGTATTATTCATACCATGTTGGAATAGTCCAGTAAAGTACTGTCTAATATGATTAAGATAGGATCCCAAATGGTTATCTAAAGAACCATATAAAACATCATCCTCATCTCGCCAGTCATCCTTATTAGTAACATAGAGTTCTGTACACTTCTTTAATTCTGGGATAACTAGATCGTCTCCATTGACACGATACATACCCTGAGTTTGCCTTGTATCATACTCATACTTATCAATAACTTGCTTACAAAATGATTCAGTAAGGACATTATCTATAGAATATATAAAATCAGAAAATTTCTCAATCTTCTTCACATTATCAAATTCCGAAATCATTTACCTCCGCTTGTAGTGAGTCTCCTGCTCCAAGACCTAAGTTATCTAGTGCTTGGTTTCTAGGACTAAAATCAATTACTCTATCACTTGCACCTGGTCCAAATCCAACATCAGTCATAACAGTATCAAAACGATATCTCTCATACGACCACTCAATATCCATCTTCATTAAAGTTGTTTGTTCATTATTTAAGTTCATCACACTAATATTAGTTGGAAACGCACCATATAAATTCCAAACACCCGTGACTCTATTCAATCTACTCTTAGGTTTTGGTGAACGTTTCGACATACTATCCTGATAAACTATATTACTTCCCAATTCCCACTTCTGTATGAGTATATTAGTTGTATACTGATCATAAAAAGCAGTTCTATTCTCCTGATCCCCTGCCATTTCATTCATCCAATGTTCAAATGTATTCCTCATGAAGAGATCTTTAGTAACAAGGAATGAAATAGTAATAGGACTATTAACTTGTCCTGTGGCATACTTTCTCTGCATACCAAAATCTTTAACTTCTGCAGTAGTTACCTGTCTACTAGGTACAGTTACATCATCTGCTGCGAAATTAACATATTCATACCACTTACGCCACTCATATATTTGATTATCCCGAAGAATCGCTGGCATACCACAGAATACTGAATATAGATTAGATCTAGCGGGTTCCGCACCTCCAGTGCGAACCCAGTCCATAAATTCTGTAAATGAATTTGGGGTTGTAAAAGCCATTATGTACGACTCCAGATGTGACTACTAGGTACCTCCATCCATCTACCCACAACGCTCATTACGAACTGTTCTAATGGTAATGGGATCATGTCGGTAAATTCTTCTCTTGGCACCACTTTAATATTTGTAGCATTAGACATAAAGTATTTATGGTGGCACTGCAAAGGGTATTGTCTACCACCCAAAGCCCATGATTTACCAACTGCTCTTCTCATCTCTGGTCTTAAATAATGGAGATTACCACCTTGAAATTGGAGATTTTGCATATCTCTATCATATATCTGAACCATAGGATACTGGTCATACCAAGGTAACTTATCTGGTGATGTTGCTGCACCATAATTAAAGAATATAATGTCACCAGATAGGAAACCACCAGTATAGTCCTGTAACCCATAAAACATTTGTGAGCGATACCAGTCCTTTGACTGAGAGGATCCCCCTGCAAGATCTTTTACATCCTGAAATATACTCATACTTTTAGTTCTTTCTCTGTGAGTATCATAAATTCCATTCTACGATCTCTACAGTATTCCCGTGCTGCTTTCCATTTAGCAGTGTTTATACCGTAAGTCTTCACCTCAGATAAATACCTCGATCCCTTACGACGTTTCGGTTGTTGAGTTTGTGCATAAGGTTTAACTTCAATAACTCTCTTTTGGGGTCTTCCTGTCGGACTCCTCGATTCGACATAGAAATCAGGAAAATAGCGATGCTGACGACGATCCACGGGACTAATATAGGGAATAATAATTTCTTCACTTGACCACCTAATAACGTTTGGATTCTTATCACACCAGTTCATGAACTTTAACTCCCACAAAGACCTATAAATAATACTTGTAGGATCACCTTTATATTTTGTAGGATTTGATGGTTTGTACCTTCCTTTATAGCCTTTTTTCATGGCATTTGTATTTCCACGACTAAAACCAATTGGAGCTAGCTCAGACGGTTCGAGAAAGAGTATTAGTCAAAATTCTCAGTATCCGACTGAATCGATGGATTACTTAAAGATCGATATTTTCGACTCTAAGAAGAATAATCCATATAACTATGTAGGTGCCAATGCTGGAACTGGACGTTCTGCTGGTGTATCTAAAGACTCAATATTTCTATATTTACCAGGTAATCTATCAGAACAATATACAACCAGATATAATCAACAGACCGCAATCGGTGCTGCTGGTGTTGCTGCTTTGGATGCTGCTCAAAAGGGAACTACTGAAGGAATTGGAGAAAAGATATCTTCTGCTGCTACTCAGGTTAAAACCAACCTTGCTGCACAAATTGCTGCTGAAGCAGTAAACCTATCAAACCTAGGTAATACAAACTTAAGTGCTAATGATCTTGCTGCCTTAACTAAAAAGGCAATAATGAACCCATATGAAGAAACCACATTTCAGGGTACAGACTATAGAAATCATTCATTTGACTTCAAAATGGTTCCAAAGAGTATGGAAGACGTACAAACGATTAAGAATATTATTCATAAACTACGTACATCCATGCTACCTGGCAAAAACTCAACAAGTGGTGTAAGTGATGGTACATCACAAGACATTTTCACCCAAATTGAAGATGGTGGTAGAGGTAGAGGGGATCGTTGGTTGACAATCCCAGATTTCTTCCATTTGAGTATTGTACGATATAGAGGTTCATATGAACGTGCTAATGAAGCAATGGATAGACCAGCAACATTAGGATATATCATGCAATTCCCAACAAAATGCGTTCTATCTAGTATGAACGTTAATCTTACTCCAGACGGTCAACTTTCAACTCTAAGAAATGGTGCCACTGGTGATAATGATGAGTATGATTATGGTCCTAATGCATACAACCTATCGTTGACATTCAACGAAACTGCATTCCTCACTAAAGACATGCTACAAGGCGGTTTATCACAATGAGTAAATATTTCTCCTATCTACCAAACGTATATGTACGACTTGACAGTATACGAAAACAAGGTGTAGATCCATACGTACAAGCAAAAAACATCTTTAGAAGAATTAAGATCAGATCTGATCTTCAGGGTGCTGCTTTAGGATTCCAGCAATATTCAATTGCTTCAAATGAAAGACCTGATGAAGTTGCGAATAAAGCATATGGTGATCCTACGTTAGATTGGGTTATATTGGTAGCTAACAATGTTATCAACATATATGATGAATGGCCAATGCATGAGCAAGAACTCATGGACTATTGTGCTAAAAAATACAATAATGCAGACGGAATTCACCATTATGAGTCTTTACAGTTTAAAAACCCACAAGGTGATATAGTGGTTCAAGAGGGAACAGAGGTAAATCACAATTTTACCTATACTGATTGGGAGAACATAACTCATACAGATTTGGTAAGACCAGTGTCCAACTATGAACACGAAGTTGCCCAAAATGAGTATAAACGGAATATATACTTATTAAAACCCCCCTACCTATCTGACTTTATTGCTGAATTTGCTGAATTGGTCTCATATTTACCAAATGACGAAATTGATGAAGATGAGTTGAAAAAGACATTTGCAGTTATTGACGAAAACTACCTTACCGCCAAATCAACGTATACAAGCGATATTGGTAGAACTGCAGTTACCAAAAAAGCAGCAATGCAAGATTTTGCAGACAGAGTATTTGCGGTTACTGCTGCGTCTGCTGACGCTGCAATCGCTGCTGCTGCATCAAATACCTCAACTAACGACTCTGGCGTTATAGCAGGTACCACAGATTCGGGTTACACAGAATCGAATTCAGGTTACTAATGACTAAAAAACCATTACACAGATTACCTCTTGATGAGTGGTTTGACGATATACCCCACCCTTACGATAATTGGCCAATGGCAACAGATGATGAAAATGGTAATATATACCATTCAAGAAAAGAAGAAATTGAGCATATACACGACGATACCAAAATACATCAAAAGATGTATGATCTAGCAGTAGCGAAACACTCACCTTGGAAAGGTGGTGGATCTGAGAATTTTCAAGAAAAACCCTAGAGACAAAAAAATACCCCGATTTTTTTTCGGGGCATTCTGGGAATCAAAGTTCGAATAATATACAAGTTACCGATGACATGGTGCTGGTCTTCTTTCAGTCCAACGCCTGATCCAACCAGGTCTCCACCTTCCTGATCTGCTGTAGTCACCAGCAATATACTCCTCGTGTTCCACGATCTCTACGCAATACATGCGACTGGGATCTGGTCTCCAATGTTTGTATGGTCTTCTATACCGAGGATAATGGTGGACATGTACCTCCTCAGTAAACGGCTCCCAGAACTCAGCCCATGTCAGTGCTGATGCTGGTGCAGCAACGCTGGTGGAGAGAATTAGTGGGAGCAGTAACCATTTCATAATTTAAAGTTCTTTAGCGAGGTCTTCGAAGTAAGATAGATCGGGATCATCTGACTGTGTTGATTCTACACGATCACCGAACCCACTTGGTACACTCCCTGTGACAGTTTGTGCAGTGGTCTGTGGAAGTACTTCTTCCTCCTCTTCATTAAACGTTGCGACTTTACGCTTGTTTAATACTAGATTCAATCGTGTCTCTAGATCTTCATACGATTTGAAGTTAGAACTATCGGTAAACTCTTTGAGAGAATACTCCTTGTTATAAACTTCTTCAAGTTCTGCATCACTATACCCACCTAATGTTGCTGGTGCAGCAAACTCAGACTTGTCATAGTTCCAGAAACCTGCAACCTTAACAATCTTTAGTTTAAAGTCAGCACCCTTCCATAGATCGAAAGGATTGATGGGTGTCTCATCCTCAAACTGAGGTTGAGCAGCAGCAACGATCTTGTCATGGATCTTCTTACCATACTTGTAGAGGAAGACTTTGCCTTCGTTCTCTGGATGGATAGGATCCTTCACAACATATATGTTGCTGTAGTAAGAAAGCTTACGCTTCTGCTTACGTGCGACATCCTTGTCGCTATCTGAACCTGAGTTCCATAGTTGACGGTTCAACTCACCAACTGGATCTTTCTGACCCAATGTAGTAAGACTATTCTCAATGTACCATCCACCTGGTCCTTGGAATGCATGACTCCACACTTGTGCCCAAGGTAGGTCGCTATTCGTCTCAGGAAGGAATCTAATAACAGCATAACCGTTACCAGACTTATCCACTTCTGGTTTCCAGAAGCGTTCATCTACCTTAGCACCAGCAGGTTTGTTTAACTTCTCAATAGCAGTGCTAAGGGAAGCAAAAGAAGATCCACTGGACTTCTTTAAAGTGGCAAATGACATGTTACGTATTCTCCGTATTGAATGTGTTTGTATTGTGCTACTGGATTATAGTAGCATACTATTTAGTCGTTGTCAACGACATCTTTTTCCTCCTCTTTGATCTGTCTCTTCCACTGCTTAAGTTTTTCTTCCATCGAGTTCAAGATATAAGTAAGATCCATACCACTAGAATACATCTTAGATACATCATCAATCCTTTGCTTTACATCTGACACTGTACCATCATTAGTATGGTCTGTATCCTCTTGAACATAGGTAGATGCCAAAGACAATCTAGCATAGAATACCTTCTGTTTAGCGATCAACTCAAGTGTTTTATTGATGTGATCTAGTCTTTCTTGAGGTGCAAACTGCGATAACTTATTACTCATCTTGAGTAATTCAGTGTATGTCTCTTGTATATCTTCAAGCTCATCTCTTACGACTTCTGAGTTGAAGAACTCCTCTTGGTTCATAGTGGTAAAACCCCTCTACTTGTACGTTTAATATAATTTAATTGTTGAGCATTGTATTTGATCTTATCCTTTAATGGTTTAGAGATCAACTTACCTACTGTTTCAACTTCAATTTCAAACTCATCACAGATAGATGTAACTGCCTCTATGTAATTAACGAGACCGTTAGACTCCTTCACAACTGATTCGACTAAGGCAGAAAACTTTGCCTGTGTCATAAACTTTTCTTCAATTTCTTTCACGTTGTCCCTCCTGAACTGCCCATGTTTCTAATGAATCCATACGATACTGTTCGATCCAATCAAGAAGCATGTTCATGTAGGGAACTTTATCATAACGTTGTTCAACTTGTACTTGTCCATCCTCTGCAACAGATAAGGTAACAAGTTTATCAACCTCAATACCTGTGCGTTCATAGTACATGTAAGCATACGCTGCTTCCTGTACAAAATACTTCTCCAACCACTCAACTTTCTTTAGTTTAGTTGTTGTTTTGAAGTCAATTATAGCAAGCTCCCCATCAAACTCACCAATGCAATCAACCCTGCCAGCAAGACCCAGATTGCAAGAGTAAAGAGGGGTTTCAAGGCAGTTAATAGTACCAATACGATCAAGAGTCGCACGACTAGCCCGAAAAAGGTAAGTGGGAAAACCCTCGCTCTTCTCAACTTTCTCCAGTTCATTGTTTAAATAGTCCTCTACAAGATTGTGGTACTGTGTACCTCTCCAAGAAGCAGCATGTCTAATCTTCTCTGCTTCAGCATAACCTACTCTCTGTTCCCACTTAGCGATCCCTTCCTTACCTTGATGACCTGTGACTGTAGTGACACTAGGAGCCCACTTACCATCAGGTAACTTATAAAATCTACCGTGTGGTAGTGTACGAGATTCAAGATCTACGATGTCAACAGGTGTTTCTAGATGAACAAATGGCATAATAAATTTACATTCCTTGATTGATTTTAGCAATCAGATATTCTTTAACGAAACCGCTACGAACGATATCGCTGATTTCAAATTCAACTATGTCAACTGAAGGCATAGTCTGCATGATCTTCATGAAGTCTAGAACACCTGTCCTCTCATTAGTTTTAATGAGATCAGACTGAGTATAGTCTCCAGAGAAAATGATCTTAGAATCCTGACCAACACGAGTAGTAATTGAATCTAACTCATGGAAGTTAAGGTTAGAGAACTCATCCACTATAATGATACAGTTATCCATAGTACAACCACGGATAAATGAAGTACTCCAGAAGGAAATGGTCTCCTGTGACTTTAGATTGTCATAGAGTGCTTCGAAAGCATTATCATCAGGCATACTAAACATGAACTTAACCATGTTCTTGTATGGTATCTGATATAGATTTGACTTGTCCTCATGATCTCCTGGTAGGAAACCAATCTCTCTAGTAGGTACAAGAGAGCGAACCATGTACACTTTATCATAAGGTGTAGATTCGTCAAGTACTTCCTTCAGTGCAAGGTAAAGACTAATGAATGTCTTACCAGTACCAGCAGTACCATGAAGTATTAAGTTCTTCCCTTCACCAAAAGAACCAAAGACCTTCTCCTGATTGGGAGTTAAAGGTTTGATTACTTTTAGTTGGTCAGTATTAATTGCCTTCCTTTTCCTCTGGTATGCAGGTACCTTCCTTCCGTTAGTACCGTTACCATTCTTCTTCTTTGCTGGCATGTTTAAGTATACCTCGATAGGTTAGCACGTGGATGAGCATCCTGAATCTTAGACATTACATCTTTAAATCCATCGGACTGTTTGGGTTTACCATACATGTGACCACCTATTCCTGCTTGCCAGTCCTTATCCCAATCGGGATTATCCTTACGCCATTGGTCATAGGATGCGACTGACATGGAGAGTTCTTTCTTCTCTCCAGTGGTATTATTTATTACTGGGTATGTCGGCATGAGGTTCGTCAAAAAGTACGGTTTCTATGTAATGATCAGCCCACTGTGGTGTGAACCAACTGGATAATACATTAGAAGTTTTTCTATTCTTCTTCTGGGACTTACAGTACCAGATTTGATCATCCAATCTCTTCATCTCATTGATCCAATTGCTATCAGGTTTAGCAACCTTAATAGCAGAAGTATAGATCTTTAGATATTGTAGCACAACTTCATGGAATTGTCGCATCTCTTTGTCGTCTCTAAGACGTACAAACTTCATCTGTGATGAGAATATCTCCTCACCCCAGAGTGGTAGCACACGATGTTCCTTAAAGATATACTTGTTGCTGATCTTATTAATCTTTGAGTGTATTAAATCACTACCATGAACAGGTGATACATCAACGATTGCTGCTGTACACATGGTGGGAGTGGCAATAATATCTGCACCAAAGATAGGTAAATTATATTTAGGGTCAGGGAACCAAACACAATGAAGCACATCTAGTTTACCTGTCTTACAGATCTCTAAATGTGCTTTACGTATTCCATCACACTTATACATCTCATTGAAGATGTATATATTATCCCTCTTAGTTTCCTTATGGATAACAGGGAACTCATTGTCTCCTGACTCCTCAAGACCTGGCAAATCCTTCCAACTGTCACGGATTAATATTGCTAGGTCTTTAACGATGTTAATCAATTCTCAAACATGGTTGTAGGTCTTCCCAGTCTGTGTAATTACAATCACAATCAACATCAGGACACCAGTCCAATGCCTTAGCAATGGTTGGGAAGTTACAGATGAAGTGGTCACGACATAGGTTTGCTATGTCCATGTGCTCCTTCTGTGTACCATTAGCAGTCCTTAGTTGGATGTAATGCATCCATGATCTCACAGAACCAGACATATAAATGCGAGTAGGAGTAGCCAAGGGGAGAACAAATCTCGCACACTCTTTTGCAACCCCGCTAGAAAGTAAGTCATTGTAGAGGGCTTGTCCTTCATCAAAGTACTGTTTGATTCTACCTTGTAAAAAGGATCGCTCGGTTTCTGGGATGTCATCTATACTATTCTGTCTATTCTTTGTGTCCTGTCTCCTCAACTCAGGTATCACTGGTGGTTCAAGGAGATTAGTGTCAGCATATCTCTGACTAAACTCTTGGAATGTGAATGACCTGTGTCTTAATATCTGTGCAGCAATGCCACGTGTAGTGTTGATCTCCAACGTCATGTGTGCTTGCTCAAAGATAGACCAGTGTCCATGCTCTATGCAATACTTTAACAGACCAGCAACCTTCGGGTTGTCTTGGTTGTTAGGGTTGGATACTCTTGCGATATATCCTATAGTTTTTTCAGCGTCAGGTGTCACCGTGACGAGACATACTTTAGCCATAACTAATCAACGTGGTGAAATAATATACGTGCCATTGCATGAAGACCGAACGCCTTCAAGTATCCTATGGTTGCTAACCCGAAGAGACCAGGCATCAACCAATTCCATAGCAGCATCAGCACAATAGGTGAGATGAATAGAGAAGCAGTAACGGTAAGAACTTTTTGTCCCAATTCAAAATCGGAAACTTCTTTCTTCGCTTCTGCTGTTTTCTTATCAAACTCCATTGTCAATTCCTTTTTGACTGCCTCTGCTGCCTTACGAGGATTGAAATAAACATTATCAGGCATCAGTTTTCCTTTTACGTTTCTTCTTTGGTGGTTCTGCTTCTTTCCTGCGATCATTCCAGAGGTTAGGTCTGATCTGACCCTCTGCCTGTTTCATAGTAACGAAATCTTTTTTATACTTATCATAGTAATGATCAAAGATGTCCGCTTGCTTTGAACTCATAGCAATATCATATAAGACTTTATCTTCCTTCTTATATGTGACAAGGTATGCAGTGTTAGGTAGTTGTTTATCGTTCGCTGCTACTACATCACAGTTCTCATGGATGATAGTAATGCTCATGATCTACCCTCTGGGATTTGATCTCCTCCTCTACCACCCCATTTAATTTGAGGGAATGCTTCCTTAACTGTGTTAAGTGTTATGCGATACTTCTTATGTAATGCCTTGTTAAAAGTCTTACAAACTACCTCTGCTTCAGAAGCATGTAGTCCTTCAAGCATTGCAATGTACATCTGTTCAACTTTAGGTTGAGGTAGATGGTCAGCACCACCTTGGCAGAAGTAATACAACTTCTTACCTTCCTTGTTTAAGACAGTGTGCTCTGTACCTTTAGGTGCATCGTTTGGTTTGTATGGCACCTCACCAGGTGGAATCCTAGTGGTGACTGAATCGTCAAAATTAATAATGAACAGTGACATCAGTACATCAGAGGCATTGTTCTGAAGTATTGAGATCTTTTTGTCCTTAGTCTTAGCTGCATGTGCCTTCTGAAGCACTTCAGATATCAATAAATTCATAGTTTACTCGTCTTCATCGTTTAGTATATCATCTTCTTCATGGATACGCAAGTATATTAACTCGGCAGGATCAACAGGGTTGCCATCTTCATACATCTCAGGATGCATAACCATTGCAGCATACTCTGCTCTCTCTTTCCATGTGTCGAAGACATCTTTTATGTTCCATGCTACCACAAAACCTAAAAGAAAACTACCTATTGTTAGGAAGAATGCGATGTAATAAAATGCAACATCATCCATGTAGAATTCTCCCTTACTATTTGTTTTTATTTAGACTACCTTTCTTCCTGCCTGGTCTACGTTGGTCTGAATATCTCTCAGCATCGTCCATCATCTTGACGAGGTAATCACGAATCTTTCTCGCTCTTGGTTTAGGGACGTGATGATATGCTTCACGCATATATGAATCACCTCCTTTAATGTAAGTGTTAAGTTCTAAGATCTCTTGGGTAACTTCCTTTGCTACAGATGAATCTAAGAACTCTTGCACTTGTCTGCGTGTCCACTTCGCTGCTTCCAGATAACTATACATGTTAAAGAGAAACCGACCACCATTGATGGTGTCTTCCAGAGTTTTATCAACCAATGTGTAAAGCTCTTCGGGGTTCTGTGCTGTCATCATACGAACTTCATTTCTCGAAGGTATTTAACGGTTTCAGTACAACCACCTGTCCTTCTGCCATTTAATATGACTTGAGGGAAGGTAGCACCCTGACCAAATTCTTTATAGAATTGTTCCCGTGTGAACTGTGATCCTAACATATATTTCCTGTATGTCCACCCCTTACCACGAAATACTTCTTCAATCTTAGAACAGTAAGGGCAACCTGCACGTGCATAAATGACTGCTGAACCTGGGTTTGCTGACATAATCTCAACACTAAAATTTTATTTAGTATATCATAAAAAAAGACCCCTGAAAAGGGGTCTTTGTGATCCATCTCGAACCAGAGATATTTAGAAGTTGAACTTAAGTCCTACTTTAGCACCCCAGTCAACGACTGTATCGCCATCTGTATCTTCACCGTTTGTTGCACCTGATACTTCACCGTATACAGATGTTGCTTCAGCAAGAGCATAAGAAGCACCAACTTTTCCAGAAAGTTCTGTTTCTGTATCGTCAGTAGCATCAGTATGAGCTAGTGAAGGACCACCTTGTACATAGTATGCAACTTTACCTTCAGAAGCAACGCCTTCATAACCTATGTGGATGTCTGTAGCTGCAGAGCTGTAGTCTCCATCAGGATATGAGAGATTGCTTTCTACATTCACATAAGGACCAGCAAAGGCAGCTCCAGCGAGTAGAAAAGGTGATGCAGCTATTGCTGCGATTGTTGATTTAATAGACATGATTGTTTGTATTGTCTCGCAAGCAATAAAAAACCTGCGGATGATAGACTTCCCCGACATGGGAGTCTGTTTTCATTCAACACAGGGGTACGATTGTTTCGAGTCCTTTGTTAAGAAGTATTTATACTAACATGATCTAAAAATCGTGTCAAGTGTGCCAGTTGGGGAAGTTCACTACTTAGAAAGGGCATCTAACAGTGCTTGTTTGTCCTCTTCAGACAAAGTTGGTTCGGTTTCCTCTACATCCTCCGCAACTACAGGTTCAGTGACAGGTATGAACTCTGCCTTACCTGCTTTGTAAGAGATGCGTTCTAGTTCACCTAGTGGTGACCTCCAGTACTTCTTCAACTTCTTCAACATCTTCTTCCGACCAGCAGGATCATTAGGATAATCCTGTAAGACCTTCCTGATCTGTTTTAATTCTTTAGTTGACTGTGCTAATGACCTTTCGACAGCCCTTTCTTTTCCGAAACCTTTATCATCCATGAAATGCTACTCCTGAAAATTCACTTAAGTTTGCTGCGTTGGTGTAACGGAGAGCGAGATCATCCGTTGCTGGATTAGTTTGTTCGATAGCGACACGGAATTTAATCCTGTCCTCTTCTTTGTTACTAGTCCAATACCAATGCTTAGATGTTTTATTGTGTGACTCTTGATAGATCACCTCAATAGGGGTACGACGTGGGTATGACTGGCGATTTGCTCTACGTTCATGTAAACCATTGTCTTCCACCCTTACTATACCACCCTCGTCAACCTTACCATCAACCTTAGTATGATACTGCCACGTATCAGGCATACTAAACCCTGCTTCTTGGTCAGGATAGAAAGGTGAGTGGTCTGGATCCTCAGCTACAGTGTTCCGTCTAGGTGGGTATGCTAACTCAAATACATCACCAGCACGATAGTTAGTACCAGCATCAAGTATTTCAACGATCTCTATCCAACACTGCATGCGTTCATGCGTCCTAGGAACCGTCTGAATGTTCTGTGCTATAGGAATAAACATAACACGTATCTTTGCGTCTCCTAGAGGACTTCTGTCGTTCCTGAGATAATAATCTTGGAAGAATGCATCTGGATGGAAGTTAGTATATGCTTCTGGTACTGTAGCAGGTAGACCGTTGTGTGGTGCAAGAACACCATCAAGCATACCGCACTCCTCTGCAGAAGCATATAAACCATCGATGTCTTGAATACTAGGAGTATAACCTGCACCAGTATCAACACCAGCAGCAGTTGGTACTGCATTAGGATGGTCTGCCCACCAACCAAAGAGACCACGATCAAACTCACGATGAGTCCCGAATCCAGGCATAGGATTACATCCAATCCTACTGGTAGCAAATGAAGGGAAACTCAACTCACCTTGAACTGAGGTACCTACATGCTTACCTGTATCACCATATGATACTAAGTATCCACCGAAACCAAACACCCTACGGACTGCAAAGCATCCCTTCCCTTCATTGTTAGGGTTGTTTGGATATGTAATGGTTTGTGGGTCTGGTTCACCTATCCACATGCCACCGTAACGATTGTCTCCCTCAGAAAGGATGCGTGTATCAGCATAGAATATAGAGAAGCATGTGTCATCACCTTCTGTATCTGGTCCTTCAGTTGAACATTGCATTGCTTGTAACCGTGCTGAGTTACGCCATACAGGACAACGTACATAGTTCTCAGTGTCACTGTTACCCACACCTGCTAGGTCATGACGACCACTAAAGTATGACCAAACAAATTCATCATTCTGTGATGCACCCTTATGCCTGTACTCTGCCTCCATATTCATACTGATAACAGCACCACCCATGATCTGTGCAACAACAGGGTTGTCATTCAACGTTGCAGGTGCACTTGGTGATCCCACAGTATCATTCATGGTACTACCAAGATTTAATGTAAAGAAATGATCGAATACTTTATCAAGTTTATCGTAGAAGGTTAATGAAACTGAGTTTGCTGACTGGAAGTTACCTGTATCAATTGATGTTACCTCAAAGGTAAGAGTATCATTGACAGCAAGAGTAATATTGTCCTGCAATACTGTACCAATCATGGGCCACTGTCTATGGACATGAGTTGCCTGATAGATATTCGTACCGTTCTTCTTCAATGTTATCGTGAACTTCATTCCTTCTGCTTGAACACTAGAAGTAATAGAACCAAACGACATCAGTTGTAAGGTTGTTGCCTTAGTTATCTTAACTGTCTGAGTCTTATTAACACTGACTGTATACTCTCCACTACAAGGACCACATTCATAGTCTTGATACTCATTTGAAATGGTGACAGATCCACAACCAGTCCTAGTGACAGTAGCATCCTCAAATCCATATTCAAAGACACGATCATCACAATTAGATCTTGTCTTTATGTCCATCATTACTGGGTCTGGACCTGCATCTCTATAAACATAGGCAGCAACACCCTCATAATTATATGAACTAGCACCAAACTGAAGACGATAGAACCCTTTGAAATCATTATAGTCCTCATCACCTGCTAGTAAATCCTCCCACCATTGGTAGTTGGATGCATCATAACGTACAAATTCTTTTTTATTCCAGTTGATCTGTCTATCTGAGAAGATAGTATAGTTTGACTGAGCACTATTTAAACTAGACCTCCATCCATTACCTGTATCACTGAAGGTAACTAGATCACCAGCAGAAACACTATTCTGACGGTTACCATCTGGTACTAGGAAGAACCCAATGAACCCACCTTTATATGTGTTGAGTGTTGTTGGTGCTAATATTAATTCACCATACCCTACAGAGTTAGTAGCATCAGGAAGTATAACCTGACCCCACTGTGGTTCACCATCAGAATTTGCTAAGTAAACACCCCACGTGTTTTGATATCCAGCAGAACCCTTCTGCACATCATAGAATACAGTCAAAGGTATCTCAACCTCATCAGGAATATTATATAACTGACGATTAGTATCAAGAGTAGGTGGTTGTGTATAACCTACCTTATTAACAGTGTACTTATGATCTCTATCAGTTGCAGTAGCAAGATCCATAGCACCAGTTAAGATGGTAAGTCTACAGTTACAATCAGGACCATCACCATCTTTAAGACACAACTCTCTACTCGATACTTTAACAATAGGATTATTAGCAGCATTCAATCCTGTGTATGTGATTGGAAATGTCTGAGTACCATTCACATTGATAGGGAAACTACCTGTTACTTCACCACTACGTCCTGACTGTGTAAGAGTTAAACCACCTACGGTTACAGATTCAAGAGCAACACCAGCAGTACTAGGGTTATCATTCCATGATAGTTTCATACTAATATTACTACTACCAACACCTGACACAATTATATTCTGTGCGTCTACATCAAACTCACCACTGAAAGGAAGACTACCATTGAAATACCTATGGAGTTCTGCAACACTTTCATTCTCACCTAGGTAAGGTATTGCTTTAGATGATTCAGGGAATACATAACCAAGAATCATACCACCTGCCATACCAGCAAGGTCCATAGTGACACGTTCACCAACACCAGGAGAATCAGGTTCACCAGGATTGCAAGTTAATAATGTATCTTGTGTTGAGTCTGAGAAGAATTTAAATAAAGGAACAGATCCATTAGACTGATCCCTAAGTACATAGAATGCTGGTGTAGTGCTAGTTAAATTATATCCAAACGGTGCTGAAGGTACACCATCAGGTGTCATTGACCTGAAGTATGTGTGATCTCTACCTTGACCTGTACCAATGATAGTAATACTAACTGACACCGTTGCCTTACCACCATTAAAGGTGGATGTAAATACATCACCAACAGTAAGAGTAGTTGGATCTGGAGAGGCAGAGATCCACCAGTCAGAATCATACTCATTAACATCCAGCACAGGTGTCACATTAACTGTGAACCCATTGAAACTATGAGTAATAGTAGTAGCACTATTAAAATATTTGTTTCCATGAGGAGAACGTAACTTCCTACCGTTCCAGTCACCAGCAGAATTGATGGTAACTATAGTATCGTTGTGTCTCTCATCAGAGAACGGTTTAAGCATAGGAACACCAACATTGGTACCCTTAGTTGCCTCATAGATAGGTATCCTTTCAGGAAAACAATTCCTTATACATATTTGATCTTTATTACCACTCCATCCACGTGGATAGAACGCTTCACAGTCACCTTTAGGTGGTTTCCATGTACCTGTTGCAAATGGACGGAAGTAACACTCTAATGTATCACGTACACATTCCTCCCAAGGAGTACCATCCCCTCTTTTATCATCACAGAATGCTTCTTCACCTGTGAGAGTATTCCTCCAATGACCTTCACCTTTTTCAGGTATTCTCTCTGCTACACCTTCTTCCTTCCATTTCCTTATCTTCTCACAGTCTCCAGTAAGATCCCACGTTGGCCAGTCAGGTCTCCTAGGATCGATAAGTGGTGGCACAAGAACTGGACCGCCACCACCAATACACATAGGATGGTCAGGAAAGAAGTCACAGAACCATTCGAATGGAGGAAGGAGTGGAAAATCCCATGTAGGTGGATCAGGAAATGGATAATCAATCTCCGTAATAGTAGTCGGTGCTCTATCTGGATAACATCTTCCAATCAACCCCTGTATAACTTGATTAGGAGTTAACTCTGGTTCCTCTGGTGTCTCTGGTGTCTTAGGTATCGGCAGATCACCACGACTAGGTGGTATTGGTGGCAGTGCAGGACCATAACATCTCCCTGCCTCGTCTAACGCATCTTGTACTACCTCATTACCTGTTGGTTGACCAGCAGGAGGGGGTGGTGTTTCATGTTGTGGTACAGGAAACGATCCGTCGTCAGCGGGGTTGGGTTCTAATGGTAGTCCGTCAGGACCGTAACACTTTTTATCTGCCATGCATTATTTATTTGAACCAGTTAAAGTTAATCACAACTCTAGATTTATCATCAGTACATGATGTACCACGATGCTTCAAGTGAGCAGGAAATATAACCATTTTATTTGCAATACTTTTTGATGTATTACCATCTTCAAACTCTGTGTACCCATCACATGTATTAACATAGTACACACCAGTGTACATGTTATCTAGGATAGAACCAACAAAATCTGTATGAAAATCATGCTTCTCTATCTCTGGTGTATGTGGTATTAAATTTGCTTTGACTCTCATCATCGCATAACATTTCAACCTCTCCTTAAAGAGTGTCATTATATCAGCACTAAAAGGACTAACACTACCCTTATTAATGTCATATAACATGTGAGTAAATTGAAACTGTCTTAAATTATCCTCTTCTCTCTCTTCTATATGTGATATGTGTCTATGGAAGAACCAATTGAGATCACTACCTAGAAATACTGCACGGAGTGCTGCTGCATCATCCTTCCCTAGGAAATTAGGAATCGATTCCATCAGTGATCTCTTTGATCTAAGTTAAGTATGACTATCTTATCACCTTCTATACGGAACTGCAATTCGTCATCAGGATCCCACATCAGTTCTTCATATAATGTATTCAGTTTATCCATGTCTTCCCATAAGGCATCAGGGTTTGGCATAAAAAAATTCCTTAATTAAGTTATTATTTATTATAAAATCCTAGGGGCAAAAAAATACCTCGGATTTTTTTCCGAGGTATTTGTAAATCAAAAGTCGATTTTGGTTTACCCTACAGCAGGTGCAACCAATGCAACTTCACTAGTCTCAGCAGCAGCGAGGTCAAGTGGGAAGTTGTGTGCATTTCTTTCATGCATAACTTCCATACCTAGGTTCGCTCTGTTCAAAACGTCTGCCCATGTAGGAACAACCTTACCAGATGAATCAACAACCGACTGGTTGAAGTTAAATCCATTCAAGTTGAATGCCATTGTACAGATACCCATAGAGGTTAACCATACACAAATCACAGGCCATGATGCAAGGAAGAAGTGAAGACTTCTTGAGTTGTTGAACGATGCATACTGGAAGATTAATCTACCGAAGTATCCATGAGCAGCAACAATATTATATGTCTCTTCTTCTTGTCCGAATTTGTATCCGTAGTTTTGAGAATCCAAACCAGTTGTTTCTCTGATTAGAGAAGAGGTTACAAGTGAACCGTGCATAGCACTGAAGAGTGCTCCTCCAAACATACCTGCAACACCTGCCATATGGAACGGATGCATAAGGATGTTATGTTCTGCTTGGAATACGAACATGAAGTTGAACGTACCTGAGATACCTAGAGGCATTCCGTCAGAGAAAGAACCCTGTCCGAAAGGATACACTAGGAATACTGCGAAAGCAGCGGAGACTGGTGCTGAATAAGCAACACAGATCCAAGGTCTCATACCTAAACGGTATGATAGTTCCCACTGTCTGCCCATGTAAGCAGAGATTCCGATAAGGAAGTGGAAGATTACTAACTGATATGGACCTCCGTTATACAACCACTCATCTAGTGTGGCAGCTTCCCATATAGGGTAGAAGTGTAATCCGATAGCGT
>Ga0066856_10000171_pt1 | contig 22661 bp, 24 predicted proteins | sample ETNtaG_5_FD_65605 | JGI IMG/M metagenome (GOLD analysis project Ga0066856, IMG submission 65605) | Marine microbial and viral communities from oxygen minimum zone, Eastern Pacific Ocean - ETNP201406SV205 | ecosystem: Environmental > Aquatic > Marine > Oceanic | place: Pacific Ocean: Eastern...
ATCTGCCGGGCCGGTGGTGTGCCTCTGGACGTATTCATGAAATTCAACGAGGGTACCAATAGCATCCTTCTCTCTGAGCAGAGACGCCTAATAGAGGCTATTCGCGATGGACGCACCGAGGAGAACGAGGCTTCCATCAAGGCATGGCGAGAGGGAAACCAGGCGCTGAACTCTGTCGCAGCCTCGCTGGGAACCGACCTCACACTGCAGAATGCGATCCAAGCGGTATTCCAAGAAGGCGGAAAAAGAGGGCTCGATGAGCACGATCTCTCGGCCTTGGTTGATGTATTTGATCCTAGCCAGTGACAGGCTTCACGATTTTTTCCAAGAAGGGCGCATTGAAAGAATTTGATATTCTACCATTCGATTGGAGAACCATCGAATTCAACATATCGACCACTCATGGACAGATCTTGTTCTTCGATTCTTTGCATGATACCACTGACACTTTCTTCAGGCGATAGTGGAGCATTCGGCCCGCCCATGTCAGTTTCAACCCACCCTGGGTGCATTATCAGAAGTGAGATTCCTTTGGTGTCAAGTTCATTCTTCATCGCCATTGAAAACATGTTAAGCGCAGTCTTTGAAGCTCTGTAAGCATAAGAACGTCCACTATGACAATCACTAATCGAGCCCATCAAACTGCTCATCATTACAACCTTAGAACCATCTTTCAACTTAGGAAGTGCTTGCTGTGTAACTAATACTGGTGATACGGCATTTACATTTAGAACTTCAAGAGCATGCTCCATGTCAATCTCAGAAATCGATTGCCATCTACCATCTGCAACACCTGCATTATTGATTAGAAGGTCTATTTTTTCAACAGACTGAACTACATTGGAAACCTGTTCTTGGTTCCTGACATCCACCTGATGGATGTACAGATTATCACTATCAAGTTCTTCAAGACCACCTTTTTTCGAGCGGTATGTGGCATGAACATTGTATCCTTCATCAAGTAACTGTCTGGTTAATTCAAGACCAATTCCTCTATTCGCACCAGTGACTACAGCCGTCTTCATGACACTGGCTAATAACTATCCAAAATAAGGATTGAGGCCTAAAGTCCAGCTGCAATCAATCCCATTGATATCCATGCTCCAGCCATTGAACCTAGATTGGTAAGTGCGGTAACAAGTAGTATTCGTCCTGCACGATTTGTCCAGAATAACTTTGCAGAATCTAACTTCAGGAATTCAGTGAGGTCTTCTCCTGTAGGCTCTTTCACTTTCATTTGAGCATAACCTGCGAACCAACCGGCTGCTAAAGCAGGGTTTAGCGAAGTAATTGGAGAGGCTATTGCTGCAACTAGAATCGCGATTGGATGGCCACCTGCGAGCATACAGAATAGAGCAGCGCCAATAAAATTGCCAGCAAACCAATAGATTCCATTTTCCTTAATAGAATCCAAGTCTCCATTGTAAGCGAACCATCCAAGCATACCTAGTAGAACTAAAGGAATTCCATATGAGATCGTCTTTAGTAGTCTACCGCCTTTAGGTACTACAGAAAGACTAGAAATTCTAGAATCATCTTTTTCGATGCCATCTGAAAGGTATTTGGAAACGCCGTCCAAATGACCTGCCCCCAGAACAGCCAGAACCTTTCCTCTTCCCCTTACCTCAGAAATTTTGCGAGCAATGAATTCGTCTCTTTCGTCAATCAATACCTCTCCTGCACCGGGGGATACTTCACGTAACTCTTCCATTAAGGATGTAAGTAAGTCCTTATCTGCTAGCATCTGCTCCAATTCCAACTCTTCTTCAGTTTCGTCATCTGCCAACAATGCCCACATTAGACCTAACTTTTCTTTGAGGCCCATTTTGTTCCATGCTCTACGAAGAGTAGTCTGAATGTCTCTGTCAACTAAGGCTACTTCTAGGCCTACTTCTTGTGCGGCTTCTACAGCTGCTAACAATTCGGCACCTGGCTGCTGTCCTTCATCCATGCCCATTTTTCTTTGTTCAGCAGCAAGCAATGATTGTAAGAGTACCATCGGCGCCTTTCCTTCCTTGATAACTTTCAGTAGGCCTTCTTTGTCGAGGCGACGATCTTGTGTGAGTGCATCATATCTGCTTTTACAAAGTTCAACAGCAACAATTTCTGGATTCCACTCTCGAATATTTTCCCTGACTGCTTCAACAGATGCTGTGGCTACGTGAGCAGTACCAAGAAGCCTCAGGTTTTCATCTACATCGATAATAGGTGCGTTCATTCTTCTTCACTCCCAAATATAGATTTTAGAATATCAGTAACTGTCTTCATCGCATCTTCAGCATTTTCACAATCGATGTCTTCGAATGGAATCTGGCCACCTGCTAGTGATTTATGTCCGCCAGCACGTCCCTTTTCAAATGTTTGAGAGAGTAGTCTTCCGATGTGAATAGAATCATTGGTTGAACGGGCTGAAAGGATGACCTTCGACATTCTTACTCCATAGGATATTACTACGTCAACATCTTCAGTAGGTAGTAGGAAATCAGCGACTTGAGAAAGGGCATCTCTGTCTGCCATTTGTGATACAGGTGCAAGCATCAATCCATTCTCTAGGGTGGCATCACTCAACGCTTGGCGGAAAATCGAAAGTACATTTTGAGAACGAGGCGGGCTTTCAAAAGATCTCATTAAATCCCAATCAACCCAAGCACCTAGCCATGAAAGTGCTCGCAAGTCAACTGCATTGAATGATCTAGTGAAGCCGAGAGTATCTGTTCTTATTCCAAAAGCGAGTGCTGTAGCTACTTCTCTATTTATTTCGATACCTGAGTTCATCAAAATAGAAGCCACGAGTGATGATGTTGCTGCAAACTCAGAGCGAACTAAAATCACATCACCTGCAGGTCTTGTCTCACTTGTATGGTGGTCAATCACAATGTGAGGGACGCAAGTTTCAGGCAGAATATTATTCGCACCAGGGTGGCTGAAATCGACACAAATTACCAAGTCGGATTCTTTCAAAATGTCTTCAACTTCCCAATCAAGAATCAATTTCCGAACATCTAGGTTCAGTAGTCTGACCATGGCACGGTTTTGTTGGTGTTCAATCATACCTCCATGAATGATTGTGACATCTTTCTCCAAAGACTCACAAAGATGTTTCATAGCCATTGCACTTGCCAATGCATCAGGGTCCGGATTATCGTGACAAACAATGAGGACTTTACTTTCGTTTTCGACATTGAGTCTTCGTAATACTTCACTGGCACCTTGCTTCCTGTCAATCGACCTCAATCTGTCTTGAATTGCAGATGTTGTCAGATCCTCAACCGATATTCTCTCTGTACCTTCAATTTCTAACGTTGATAGAATTGGTGTATTGGGCCAATGATTTCGCAATTCCTGTACAGGGTCATCATCACAAATGATCTCCTCTAGCAGTAATATTGCTGTTGGTGTTACATCTGGTAATGGCATTTCATGTAATTCCATTTCCGTAGGTAGGGCAACAATTTCTGCATCAGGCATACCCACCATTTGTTCTGCAAGTCCGATGATTCGAACACGTGAACGAGCACCTATCCATTCTGCAAGCCTAATCGCAATAGGGTCGCTGCCAAAAATTAGGAACAATTTGACTCCTCCAACTTTTCCAGCACAGAAAATAAGTCAACATGTTCCCTAACATCGTGAACTCGTATAATGTCAATTCCCTCATAGAATGCCTTTGCTGCGACCGCTAAACTGCCAGAAAGCCTGTTGGCGGTATCTGTTTGGTTGCAAATTTCGCCGATCATCGATTTGCGTGAAACCCCCCACAATACCGAGTAAGGTTTCAAATCTGAACTTGAATTTAGTAAGTCGATGTTGTGTTGAAGTTTTTTCCCAAAACCTATTCCTGGGTCTAAATGGATTTTATCCATGGAATGGCCCATTTCAACTAATTCTCTAGCCTTGCTTATCAACATCGAATTGACTTCCTGAACGACATCAGCATATTGAGGATTATCTTGCATATTGCCAGGTTCGCCAAGCATGTGCATTATACAGACGTGGCATTCGGCCTCTAATACCAATTCTTGCATCGATTTGTCTCGAAGTCCGCTAACATCGTTAATCATTTTAGCTCCGGCTTCTAATGCCAACTTTGCGACTTCTACATTTCTAGTATCAATAGATACATTACAAAATTTAGAGACTTCTTTAACCAGAGGTATAGTGCGCCTAATCTCTTCTTCTATAGAGATTAATTCGGCACCTGGCCTTGTCGATTCACCGCCGATATCAATCCAATCTGCTCCGTTTTCGAACATCTCTCTGGCTCTTTCAATGTCGCCCTTTCTTGATGCGGCATGAAATGAATCAGGAGTTGTATTGATGATACCCATTACTTGGGGTCGGCTCCAACTACCCCCCTCTGAGACTGCCATGTTAGAGCCCCTGCCTGCGGCAGGCTTTATCAAATGTGGAGTATCAGGTGTACCCATGCCCGAAGATGACCAAATCCTAGATGTCATCAATGAAGACTTGGTTGAAGACAATTTGCCGGTCCCTACTGAGGACCAACTTGAGTCGGCTGAGAGGATAATCGTCAGACTGAATCCTCCTTCTAGGACTGCCATTGCCGAGATGATTCATACCAAGGCAAAAACCGTTGGTGGAATCTTTGCTGGTTATGCTGTTTTTTGGTGGCTAACCGTATTACAGGTAAGCGATGAGCCCGATTTTGAATCAATTTTCTTCGGGCCTGATTTTTTGACGATCACAATACTTGCACCAGTCTTAATCTTCATGGGATCTTTATTGTCTGACATCAGTCGAGAACGTGGACAATTATTCCCTGGATTAGTTAGTGGAATCATGTTTGTACTTTCGATTCTGTACACTTTCGAGCCAGCAATCCTAGGTTTCATGGGTGATCTCAACACTAGTGATGCAATCTGGAAAACAGCTAGGCTAGCAATAATGAATGCCACGGTATTGTTTGCTGCCAAATTATTGATTGATGCATGGTTATTGGGATTCGTAAAGAAACTAATGGAAAGCTACCCTGATTTGGAACTTTCAGGTTCAAGTGTTGAATCAAATTTGGTTGATGAACTCGGTTCTGAAACCGAGGCTTGAAACGGTAGACCACTTCGCATAAATCATGAGCGAGCGACTTGAAGTCTTACGTTTAGGTTATCGTAAAGGCCGAGACCCGCGTATAACTACGCATCTTGCGCTAGTTTCCAGAGCGCTTGGTGCCGACGGATTCTTGCTTGCAGGTGACGAAGATCAAGAGATGTTCGATAATCTAAATTCAGTAAGTGAGAGGTTTGGTGGAAATCTCGATACTAAGCATGTAAGCGGACTAGGCCATCTGAAGAAGCACGTTCAAAATGGTGGTGTAGCAGTTCATTTGACAATGTACGGAGAGCCTTTCAGAAAAGCAATCCCTAAGATGCGTCGAGATAAGCCAGTTCTAATTGTCGTTGGAGGTGCTAAAGTTCCCGGAGATGTTTACAAATTATGCCAGTACAATGTAGCGGTCGGAAACCAACCTCATTCTGAAGTTGCAGCTCTTGCTTTATTCATGGACGCCTGGTTTGGAGAATCAGGTAGTGAGCGGACATTCCCTGACGCTCGGCTTGTTATCGAAGGAATCAACGGCGGCAAGATAGTTCACGATATTGAAGACAACAATTCTTAAGTTAGAAGTTGCTTACTTAATGGATTCACATCCATTGAGCATGATTGGCATCTACATTGCTGCTAATAGTCAGTTAATTGAAGGCGTTGCCAATGATTATGACCCCTATTCCATGAGCATTTCTGATGTCGGGGGAGTGGTCTCAGAAAGGTGATACCTCTCTGGGCGACCGTGTTCTCTTATCCGATGCTACAGATGGCATTGCATCAGGCTCTACAATCCCTCAGAATGCATCGGGCGAGGGTGTACTTTTGTTGGCTGATGGAAGTCGCTTTACTGGCAAATTATTCGGTGCAAGAAGGTGGGGCGAAGGTGAACTAGTTTTCACTACAGGAATGACCGGTTACCAAGAATCATTGACAGACCCTTCATTCGCGGGACAGGTCCTAACATTCACCTATCCTTTAATCGGTAATTATGGGATTCATCATGGCACTAGTGAATCCGCAGGTGTTTGGCCCCGTGGTGTTGTTGTAAGGCATGCTATGAAGAACCCAGATCATCGTGATTCAATAGCTAGCATAGGTGATTTCCTAGCGTTCCATGACGTGCCTGGTATCGAAGAAGTAGACACGAGGGCAATAACAAAAAGAGTCAGAGAGCATGGTTGTGTTCTATGTGTATTTGGCCCACTTGAAGAAGAAGGCCAGCTGAAAAAACACTTAGAAGCTTTACAATCTCCTGAATTGGAAGACCTCGTAGACCAAGTTTCCATCAATGAACCGGTAATCGTAAACGAAGGAGCTACAGATGCTCTTGGCAACCCATTGCCTCGAATTGCAGCTATTGATTGTGGAATAAAATACAATATTCTTCGAAGTTTATGTTGTCAGTTCGAAGTAGTTTGGTGCCCCCCTAGTACTACTTTCTTAGAAGCGCAATCATACGGTATAGTGGCCTTATTTTGCTCGAATGGACCTGGAGATCCGGCTCACCCTGGTAAGGCAACCATGGCTCGAGATACCCTTGCTGATGCAGTAAAAGCAGATATTCCAGTAATGGGGATCTGTCTTGGGCATCAATTGCTTGGTTTGGCGAGTGGCCTTCAAACTTACAAGATGAGATATGGTCATCGTGGAGCAAACCAACCCTGTGTTGATTTAGAATCTGGGAGAGTATGGATTACTAGTCAAAACCATGGCTTTGCTGTTGCAGATCCTGATGCAGGAATGCTAGCAGCACACCCATCTGGGGCTTGCTCGCCGCCTGGGGAAAATTTGCACGGTGCCCAACCTAAAGTTCGCTTTGTGAATGCAAATGACCGCACAGTTGAGGGATTAGATTTGGTTGACAAGTCGGTTTTCACTGTTCAATTCCATCCTGAAGCAGCACCTGGTCCACATGATGCTTATCCACTATTTGCGAGATTCCGAGAAATGGTTGATTCACACTATGGGGGTGTGAACTGATGCCAAGAAGAGAGGACTTAGAGACAATTCTTGTTTTAGGTTCAGGTCCGATTAAGATTGGGCAAGCTGCGGAATTCGATTTCTCAGGTTCGCAAGCAGTTCAGGCTTTACGAGAAGATGGATACAAGGTAATTTTGGTTAACTCAAATCCAGCGACAATTCAGAACGACCCTGAAATGGCTGACAAAGTGTACATTGAACCTCTACTACCTGATACAATTAAGCGAATTATAGAGATTGAAAGACCCGATGCTTTACTGGCTGGAATGGGTGGTCAAACCGCTCTCAATATTGCTAGTGACCTTGCACACGCCGGAGTTTTAGATGAACTTGGGGTTGAACTTATTGGTTCTGATTTGGATGCTATCGATAAAGCAGAAGATAGGGATTTGTTCAACAAAGTCTGTCTAGAAATTGATTTGCCGATTTCTGAAGCAATAGCATGTAATTCGATGGATGAAGTGCTATCGGCTGCAGACGAGATCGGCAGTTGGCCCATCTTGATTCGTCCGGCTTTCACCTTGGGAGGTCTTGGTGGAGGAACTGCTTGGAATACTGGTGAGTTAGTAGAAATAGCAACCCTCGGTTTGAGGAACAGTCGAATTGGCCAGGTGTTAATTGAAGAAAGCATTCTTGGTTGGCAAGAATATGAGTATGAGGTAATGCGTGACACCGCAGATAATGCAACAATTGTTTGTACGATGGAAAACATCGATCCTATGGGTGTTCATACTGGTGAATCAACAGTTGTCGCACCGGTTCAATCACTATCGGATAGAGACCATATGCAATTGAGAGATATGTCGTTATCATTGATTAGAAAATTGAATATAAAAGGCGGTTGCAATGTTCAATTCGCTGTGAATCAATCTACTGGAGAAGTAAGAGTAATCGAGGTCAACCCTCGAGTTTCTAGGTCTTCTGCACTCGCTTCAAAGGCAACAGGTTATCCAATTGCAAGGATGGCTGCAAAAATTGCTGTGGGGTACACTCTAGATGAATTACCAAATCCAATAACTGGTGAAGGAACCACTGCTGCATTCGAACCTACCCTTGATTATTGCGTGGTAAAAATACCTCGTTGGCCATTCGATAAATTCAGAACTGCAGATAGAACACTTGGTACTTCAATGAAGTCTACTGGGGAAGTAATGGCGATTGGAAGGTGCTTTGAAGAGGCGTTCCTGAAAGCCTGGGCGTCTTTGGAACAGGGACTTCACTATCCTAAGCCACTAACGCGTGCAGATGAATCTGAAGGTGAAGGAATGGCTCAGAGAGCTCACGAACAATTACCTGACAATGTTCTTGTCGATTGGCTAAGGATTGCTACAGATCGTCGAATGGGGGCTGTTATTGAAGCATTTAGGAGAGGATGGAGCATTGAACGCGTCCATGAAATCACTCGAATTACGAGGTGGTTCTTGTATGGTTTCCAAAAAATCGCTAACATGGAGAATCAAATAGTTGCAATGGGATGTGCTCCTAGCAATGTATCTTCTGAGGATTTACGTATTTGGAAGAGTCATGGATTTAGTGATGCACATATCGCTGATGCTCTTTCAGGATTCCCTGCATCGGGAATGAAGAGTATAGCCTCCAGTCGTAGTGAGGAAGCGGTGATGAAAGTTCGACATGCTCACTCTATTCATCCGATTTACAGGATGGTAGATTCTTGTGCTGCAGAATTCGCTGCTAAGACACCGTACTACTATTCAACTTACGAGCCCAAGGGTGATAATCGAATAGACGTATTACCCGGACTTAGAGAACGGGTGAAGAGAAGACAAATTGTAATTGGCTCTGGTCCGATTCGGATTGGGCAAGGTATCGAATTTGACTATGGTTGTGTTCATGCTGTGAAAGCGATTAGAGAGGCTGGAATGGATGCTGTTCTAATGAACAATAACCCTGAAACCGTTTCTACAGACTTCGACACCTCAGATCGATTATATTTCGAACCACTGACTTTGGAATGTGTTACAGAAGTATTACTTAGAGAAAATGCACATGGTATATTACTTCAATTCGGAGGGCAAACCGCCATAAATTTGGCACTTCCTCTAGAAGAGAGAATTCCAAATTTGGATGTTGACTTAGAAATCCTTGGAACCTCTTGTGACGCTATAGATGAGGCTAGTGACCGTGAGCGTTTCGAAGATTTTGCTGATAGAATTGGACTTCAGATGCCACGTGGAGCAACAGGAACTAGTGCGAATGATGTTAGATCTGCAGTTGAAAAAATTGGTTTCCCTGTTCTAATTAGGCCATCGTATGTATTAGGTGGAAGAGGTATGGAGATTTTAGCCAATGAAAAACAACTTGAGGCTTATCTAAGCGAGGCTTACCTTGCCCCTGACAAACCTCTTCTTGTCGACGAATATCTAGGACATGCGATTGAATTGGATGTCGATGCTGCTGCAGATGGCGAGCAGGTTCTCATCGGTGCGATAATGGAGCACCTTGAAGAAGCAGGGATTCATTCAGGCGATTCTACTTGTTTCATACCTACTCAGAATATCAGTGATCAGATGCTTGAAAGAGTTCGAGAACAAACTAAGAAAATTGGCTTAGGACTCAAAATATTCGGCTGTTTCAATATCCAGTTCGCTATACAAGGTGATGATTTGTATTGCTTAGAAGTGAACCCAAGGAGTAGTAGGACTGTGCCATTTGTTGCTAAAGCAACAGGTGTACCTATGGCTAGAATTGCAGCTAGAGTGACACTGGGCATCAAATTGAAGGACCAAGATATACCAGTTGCTACATCTGGGCATGTTTCAGTCAAGGCGCCAGTCTTCCCATTCATCAAATTACAAGGCTTAGATCCTGCACCTGGTCCTGAAATGAAATCTACTGGCGAAGTATATGGTTCTGACAATAGGGCTGATGTCGCATATCTGAAAGCAAGGTTGGCAACTGAGATTCCTGTTGCGACTGATGGTGGCGCTTATCTCACAGTTAGGGATGGAGACAAAGAAGAATTAGTTCCTATTGCAGAAAGCCTCAGTAAAATGGGATTCACAATTTATGCCACACCTGGAACTGCTGACGTAATTAGGGCTGGTGGAGTAGATGTTGAAACAGTCTATAGAATAGCAGATAGGATGCACCCTGACGCATTGGATTTAATGCGATCGGGGAAGGTATCATTCATCGTGAATGTACCTACAGTTTCTGGTGGTGCAGTACGTGATGGAAATATGATGAGGCGACTGGCTGTTGAAATGAACATACCATTCGTTACTACAATTTCAGGAGCTAAGATGGAAGTAGCAGCAATCAAGGCTATGAGAGAAGTAGATGTTCAACCAATGAGGTTGAAAGTAAACTACTGATCAACAAGCATCGTATGCTTCGATAATGTACTGGGTAAGAGGGCTAGTCCAAGCCAGGTCACTGATTCCATCTTTACCTTCTGCATCGTAAACTCGCACAACATCTTGGACTCGAACGTTACCTTCAGATGATCTTGCTAAGATTGTTTTCGGTTTGACAGATTTACCAGTACCATGAGGGTCGTAAACAGTGTCCAAGGCCTCCGATAAGAACCAATCTACTTTGTCTGATGGGTCCCCTTCGAATGTCTTCTTTGGTCTTTTAGCACCAAATAGTCCACCGGCCTTTTTCTTAGGAGTGGTAGCATTTGATTTCTTAGGAGTGCTTTTCTTTTTGTCTTTTGCAGGAGATTTCTTTTCTTCCTTTGTTTTACTGCCTTTTGTTGCGACACTTCTTCCCTCAAGTTCCTTTTCCATTTCTTTACGGACTTGTTTCTCAAGTTTCTTAATCAATGCTTTTTCATCAACAGTCTTCGCACTATCTTTCATTTTCTCAATTACAGTAAGGTAATGCGAGGCAACTTGGATAAGAGCGGTTTCCATGCTTGCTTCTAATTGCATTGATACTACATCTCCAGAAGAGTCTCTCCACTTTCTCCATTGAAGCATAGTGTTTGCATGAATATCTGAGCCACATTTAGGGCAGAATGAACGTTTAGGAGGTTTGAGAACCGGGATTGAGCGCATAGCTTCAGGGTCGATACCTTCGTGTTCACCACTAGATACATCGTGAATGTGAGTACTTGCTTCCATTCCAAGATTCATGGCATCTCTGAATAGGCCCTCGGACAGATCAAGTGTTCCCTTTTGGACTAATGCCCATCCATCGGTACCTCTTACTGTTGCTCTTACAGCAGCAGATGCAGCCGCCGATTCACCAAACTTATAATCTGCAAATACATTACTAACCGCCTCATCTTTTTCTTGGTTTTCCATTAATTCAGCAGCAGTCTCGTCACCATCTGCTGGAGCAGCAATGCCCAGTAGAATAGGGTTAGCACCATCTTCTACCTTAGCAATCATATCGAATTTCTCAGCCATTGATAGGTCATCACGTGTCCTAATGACGTCCTTCAATTGATTGAGGTCATGACCTGTAGCGGTAATAGGACCACGTACAGTCAAATCATTTCCACAGGATAAACAAAACTTCGAAGCAGGCTCGACTCCAGCCTCACAACTTGGACAATAGACCCCTCCCATAACGCGCCATAAACCCTTGGCCCCTTTCAATGGAACGGTAAATATCTGCTATATTCTGCATATTTCTGCAAGTAATACTTTAGCCGAGTAATTTTAGGACATGACTCCTTTCTAATTCAACTATAATCGGTGCTAGCCTAGGGCCCTTTTCAACACCTAATATTGCTTGGTATAGTGTTATGTAGCCCATTTTGGTATTGATCTCGTAATCTCGGAATGCTGAGGAAATCGCTTCTCCTATCGATTTAGTATTCCATTCACATTGGCTAATCTTTTCATGTAATGCACTAGTAATTACCGAATCCAATCCATCGGCCGGTTCACTTAGTACTCTAATCTTAAGTTCATCAGGGAAATGAGGTCCATTAATCCAATTACGCATTCGGGCGAGCCGGTCTGAGACTTCTTGTCCGAAATTTTGGATTATTTCCTCATCCGTCTTTACTTGAGCAAGCATAGCCAGATGCCTGAATGTTATGCTTGATTGTTTCATGTCCCCAATGGTACTCATCCGAAGTGTCCCTTCAGCATCTTCAACAGCAACCCTTTGTCTTCGTGACAGATTCTCATCTTTCAATTCGGCATCAATGTCTCTTGCAGCCATTCTCTCGTATTCATCAGCCAGTTCAACTAGTGACATTCCTGAATCGAAAGTAATTGCTTTCTTTGGTTTAGTTGAAGCGATTAGATATCTCAAGATTTCAGGAGGTACCAATTCTAAAGCTTCCAATGGCCCAACAGTGTTACCTGTAGATGATGACATTGCACCTTGGCCCTTCAACGATATCCATTCGTAAACCAATGGGTTTGGGGGTTCATCTCCAAACAATTTTGAAATTTCAATACCGGTAGCATAAGATCCTCCTGCCGCGCCGTGGTCTTTGCCAAATGGTTCGCAAGTAACGCCAACCCAACCCCATTTTGCAGGCCAATCTACTCTCCAAGGGAGTTTACCTTCTGCTTTATTCAAATCGGATTTTCCAGGTTTACCATCTTGCTCCCAATACACATAGGGCCATTCATATCCTGTGACAGTAACTCCGTCTAGACTACCATTGTGGCCATAAGGATTGAATGGGAACCAATCTTGTGCTAATTCTCGACTGCTTACTCTCTCAATAATTTCACGAATTTCATCAGCTTTCTCACATGCTATGCGTGACTTTTCTGCAAACTTGCCTTCTGAATATGATGAGTAATTGTCAATGATCCTAGGTTTAACATCAATCTGTTCCAATGCTGCCAAGAAAGGTTCCAAGAAGTGTTGTGCATAACTTCGGCCATCATTCCCCGGGTTTCCATTTTCATCAGGGGCAGGAATTGTGGCTAATGGGCATCCGATGTATTTCTCATATTCATCAGATAAGAATGGGTAAACTTTCCTTAGAGGGTCTGCTGAGTCAACAATGAATACTGATTCTGCATCTAATCCAGCATCTTTACACGCTCTTGTGACCATGTCTCCAGTCAAAATTTCACGTAAGTGCCCGATATGGAACTCGCCACTGGGAGTAATACCTGATGCAATAATGTGCTTTTTACCTCTCTTAGACAGAGTCTGTGCGGCAAAATCAGCCCAATGCATTGCTACTCACCTCAAACAACTGCGACTCTGATGATTCCACGAAGTGGCACTTCGTCGATTTCATTGCGTACGGTTTTGTTGACTAATACTGTACAAAGGGATACTTCCGCTCCGGCCTCTCTCATGGATTGAATAGTTCTTGACATTGTAACTCCTGTTGACAATACATCATCAATAATCACAATTCTCTTTCCTGCTACTTGTCCATATTTATTGGAAAGTGAACCTTTACCTGGTGCTCCATCTACATTGCGATGAATCGCAACTTCGCATCCTAGTTGACTAGCAACTTCATTTGCGAATAGAACCCCATTTATCGAAATTCCAACTATGGTATCAATACTGTCTCCGCATTCTTCTGCGACAACATCTGCCATAATTGCACCTATGGCCGCAATTCGTTGAGGTCTAACTCCAATCGTTCTCCAGCCAATGCCAACGTCCTGAGGTTTTTCTCCTGCTGTACTGCCGGCTAAAAGCCACGAAATAGTGTCCTGTGACAATGACATTTCATCTGCAATCTGTTGTGAGTTGAGCCCTTCTTTACGAAGATTTCCAACCATCACACGCAATTCTTCTATGCTCTTTCCAGTCTCCATGGAAGTATTCGGGTAGTCTATCAGACATCAAACCATCGTTGCGTAGAAGGCGATGAAGGCGGAAACCCTCAAATGGAGCGGACTCGGCGAAGGGTCTGATGTCCGACTTCGAATACGAGTCTTTGCTTGACCGCGCCCGGTCAAATATACCTGAAGAGATCTCCAATCGTGCACGATGGACTTTACCAGATCCACAAATTATGATTGAAGGTTCCAACACAATATTTCGCAATTTCACTGAAGTAGTAAATCACATGGAAAGAGACGAAGTCCATGTTTACCAATTTATGTTGAATGAACTTGGTACAGCTGGTTCAAGAGATGGACCGCGTGTCCGATTCAAGGGAAGAATTCCTCCTAAGAGAATCAAAAAGACAATTGTCAATTATGTCAACGCTTACATCAAGTGTGTCCAATGCAATGCTCCAGATACTCACTTCATCAAGCAAGATAGAACTACTTTGCTAAAGTGTCAAGCTTGCGGTGCAACTAGGCCAGTCAAACTGTGATGTCAAGCAAGTATTCTGTGGGCAACTGTCCACCTTGTAGGAATTCTACTAGTTTAGGGATTGATTCATTAGTGATTTTGAACCAATCTCCGTTTGGATAGATTACGCAAGTAGGGCCGTTTTCACAGAAGTCTAAGCATCCTGATTTTTGAACTCGAACATCATGGATGCCTTTGGCTTTGGTATCAAGTTTGAATTTTCTCATTAGCTCAAGAGAATTCTTTTCACTACAGCAACCTCTAACTGAACCTTCTGGGCGCGTGTGGCCACATACGAATGCATGCATTCGATAACCTGCGACTTCCCTTCCCTTAGGATCCATTTTTTGTCACCTCATCGATAGCTTCTGCTAAATCGTAATCTCTTTTTGTTATGCTTTCAACATCGTGACTCCATGTTTTGATTACTACCCTTCCCCATGACAGATTAATCTCTGCATGGTGGTTTTGTTTTTCACAAATGTCGCCAACAACATTAACGAATTCTAGAGCAGTTGCGAAGTCATCAAAATCGAACCTCTTCTCCAAATGATGGTCATCGACAACCAACCATTGCAAAAAATCAACCCCAAAGGTGAGAATCATCATTGCCCTTGGTTTTCTTCTCAACCCTTTCATGAAGGTTTGATCTTCTCTTTTGGTCAGCACGTTCGAATTCTAATAATTCTTTGTCATCGATGTATGCAGGTCTTGTGTGTGCGATTAATACAATCCTAACGATTACTTCTCGCGCCAAGTAGATGTGCTCTCCCTCAATAGTCAATAATTCGATTGATGATTTACCAGAGGAAAGGAGTCTTCCCTTAACCCAGGTTTCATCACCTTCTCTAAGCGACCTTGCATCCAACTGAATTTCAACTATGTCGTCCTTTCTGAGGCCGTGTCTTCTACCCATCAAATCACCAGTGTGAACACTTTCGACTTCACTTAGTTCTGGCGATCCTAACTCTTCCCACATGCTCTTGGCCCAATCTGGTAAGTCCGACATGTTGGTGTGTCGGGGCTCCTCCTTCTAAGCACTGACGCTTGTATAATCAACCTACGAATTGAAGAATAGGAGGCGGCCCCACCAAAACAGGAGGCAATACGATGAAGGTAATATGGCGCGATTTGATCACCGTCCTTACCGAAGAGGAAGTTCTTGACAAAGGCTTCAGTCGTGCTAAAAAGGCAGCAGATAGGGTTGATGACCCCGTCAAGGTATTCAGAGTCCGCAAGCAACTCACTCGTATGGTCCAAACAGCTGCTGACGTTATGTCTCAATATCTCGAAGATACTGAGAAATCTTGGCCAAGTCTTGACCAAATGCCATTATTTGACAAAGCGATGGTAGATGCATGCGTAGGATGTGATGATTATCGTCATCATCTCTCAATGCTAGGTTGGGGTGCTAAGCAGATGCGCAAGATTGCAAAGCAAAATGCGGCTAAGATTATCCGAAGTGCTAGATTTGAAGTCATGCATGATGCCCGTAAGGAAGCATATGGAAGATTGTCAAGCATTATGAGAAGACTAGGTCCATCTCTAGATTGGTTACATGAAAGCAGACTTGTATTGCGCAAGTTACCAGTTATCGACCAAGTTTGCCCAACAATTGTAGTATGCGGTGCTCCAAATGTAGGTAAGAGTGCATTTATCTCAACTCTATCTAGTGGTAACATGGAAGTCAATCATTACCCGTTCACTACCAAACAGTTGCATGTAGGTCACTTCAAACATCGAAGAGTTCCACATCAGATGGTAGATACTCCTGGATTATTGGATAGGCCAATGGATGACAGGAATGCGATTGAACTTCAGGCGATTGCAGCAATTCAGCATGTTGGAAGTCTGTGTATTTTCTTGATGGACATTTCTGAGAAATGTGGTACTAGTATCGATGACCAAAACAATTTGTTGGATGAAGTAAAAGCATTGCTTCCAGAAATTGACATTATAGTTGTCGTATCAAAAGCGGATTTAATGGAACCTCTTCCTGATAACTGGGACACGGTTCAACAATTTGAATCGGAATGGGATGGAGAAGGTGAACCAAACCTTCCAGTTCTTATCGATGAAGAGGGTTGTGTTACTATTTCTGCTCAAGAAGGAGTAGGGGTAACTGCATTGCGATTAGAGATGGTCAGAAGATGCAAAGCCAATATGGCCGATGACCCAATGTCACTTCCAGATGGATGGCACAGGCAAAGTTAACCTACAAAGCCTATGGCACTCAGAAGTATTGGTACAAAGAAGATTAGCACAAATACGAAGAACATAATTCTCATCACCCGATCATTTCTTCCTCTCTTTTCGAATGCTGTAGAGCATTCAGCAGACTTACAAATCCTGTCCTCGGAAGTTACCTTAATGTCGATTCCGCAAATCCTACAATGCTTATGAGCAGGCGACTTTGTACCTATTTTTGATCTAGCATTGTTGATTTTATTGCTAACTTTATCTTTAATTGATTTTGCATCCACCATAGTAATCACTCCACTTTAATCAATGTGCCAACGAATGGCCTTCCTTCTAATGCATCTTCTAGTATGCTAAGGTCTCTTCCATCTAGGACGGCCAATCTCATACTTGATTCAATAGCCCACTTAACTGCAACCGGGTCAACAGCCGCAGATTCACCTGGCTGAAGTGGTTCAGTTCCTGTAATTTCAGCCAATTGGTGTAAAGTCAATTCTTCGATAGCCTTAGCACTACTATCAGTTCGTGGGTCACTGTCATGAACATGAGAAACATTGGTTGCAATGATACAGTGAGGGGAACCAGCATCTCTGGCGAATGCAACCGCAACTGCATCGGTAGTATGGCCAGGAGTAGTTCCTCCCATAATCACAAAGTTATGTTCATTCAGTAATTCAGCTGCATCATGAGTAGTTGTAGGGATAATCGGGCATACATTGCACCCAATATCAAGTAATGATTGTTGGAGAATTGTAGCGTTTAATCTAGTTGCTGCAATGCCGACGGCATCTAGTCTATAGGAGTCTGAAGTCGATGCCCTTGCTAGTGTAATTCCTTCTCGTGCAGGGAGTCCACCACCCACTACAATGCCCAGCTTTCTTCCATTGCCTTCCAAATGGACTGCAAGTTGACGAAGCTGTCCAAACCACTGAGATCTCTGTTCGGCCTCTTCTGGCCTAAGCAGTGAGCCTCCTAGTGCGACAATGTGGGTCGTCATCATACACCGTAAATGTCGACCATTGATGATGCTTCCTTCTCAGAAGGCTTGAAAGTCCTCGGCTCAGCCCTTAGGGCTGGGGGAGACCTGTATGAGTGATGATGCAGAACAGGCAACTCGCAGACTCAAACTGAAATTGGCGCTCGAAGACCTTAGAGATATGAAGGGTTCAGGCACTGAATTAGTTACAGTGATTATACCTCCAGATAGACAGGTTTCCGATGCTCGCCAAATGCTACAAAATGAGCACGGGCAGGCTGCTAACATTAAATCAAAGGGAACTAAAAAGAATGTTCAAGCAGCAATTGAGTCTGCAATTTCTTTGCTATCGAAGTACCGTAATGCTGGTGAAAGAGGTCTTGCATTATTCACCGGAGCAATCATTGTTGGTAACAACAAAACCCGTCATATTACCGTTATTGTTGATGATCCCCCTCAACCATTGCTATCATTCAGATATCGATGTGATTCAAAGTTTGAACTCACTCAATTAGAAGACATGCTAATCGACAAGAAGTCGTACGGCTTATTCGTTATTGATAGAGCTGAAGCCGCATATGGAATCGCTAGCGGTAAGAGAATTCATGTTCAAGAATTCCTCGTTTCTAATATAATGGGCAAACACCGACAAGGTGGTCAATCAGCTCAACGTTTCGAGAGGTTGATTGAAGAAGCCGCTCACAACTTCTTCAAGCGTGCTACAGAGCATGCTTGTTCCTATTGGTTACCAGAACTAGAAAACATACAAGCAATCATTATTGGTGGTCCTGGTGCTACAAAAGATTTCGTCGTAAAGAATGACTACTTCCACCACGAAATCGCTAAGAAGATCGCTAAGACCACTTTTGATGTTGGTTATTCAAATGAAAGCGGTGTGCGTGAATTAGTCGATAATGCTGGAGGTTTGATGGGAGAAATCGAACTTGATGCAGAAAGGAAGTTAGTTACAGAGTTCCTTGAAGAATTAGTGAAACAACACCCTAAAGCGACTTATGGTGAAGTCATGATTAGGCAGGCACTCGAACAGGGTGCTGTTGCTAAACTATTGATTAGCGAGGGGATGAGAAAGAACGTTGTATCAATCGAATGCAAATCATGTTCAAACACATGGTCTACAAGCATAGGCAGGACAGAAGCCCTACCGCCTTGTCCTAAATGTAAGGCGGATGGAGATGACTTGAAAGAAATTAGTTCCATTTCATTGATTGATGAATTCTCTTTAATGGCGGCGAAAGGCCGTGCAGAAGTAAAGTTCATCTCGATAGATACTGAAGAAGGGGCTCAACTCAATTCTGGTTTTGGTGGGTTAGCTGCAATACTTCGTTACTCAATGATGTGATCTAATGGAAATACTTCGTCAATTAATTGAGCCATCTTTAGAGTCAGCACTTGCTGATATCGGTGTTGAAGGAGATTTTTGGAAGAAGGCACTAGGAGTAAGTCGTGAGAAAGATCAAGGTGATTTATCTCTACCATGTTTCCCATTCGCTAAACAATTAGGCAGGAGTCCTGCTGAAATAGCCACCGAACTATCCACTTCGCTATCAGGTAATTTTGATGTTGCCGCAACGGGTGGATACTTGAATTTCAAAGCCAAATCTGATTGGTTGGCATCGAATGTTTTGCAAGAATTAGAAATGCCAGGTGAGAAGAAAGTCCTGATCGAACATACAAGTGCTAATCCTAACGGGCCATTCCATGTTGGTCGCGCTAGGAACGCTATACTGGGCGATACTTTAGTCAGGCTGAACCGATTGTATGGTAATTCTGTTAGAGCCGAGTATTATGTTGATGATATGGGGAAGCAGGTCGGTGTTATGGCATGGGCGTTAGCGAACCTTACAAGCGAAGATGTAGAAGGAATTCTCGAAGATAAAGATGGAGTCAATCCTCGATGGGAAGGAAAAACTGACCATGAAACAGTTCGATGGTACCAGGCTGCTCAACAATTACGTTCTGCTGGCGATGAATCGATTGAAGATGAAATAAGTAAGCTAGTCCATGCCTCTGAGCACGGCGATGACGCTGTTCTTGAACAATTCGAAAAGGCCTACCAGCCAGTACTAGATGGTATGCTGGAAACACTTTCCAGACTAGGTATTGAGTTTGACACTTTTACCAAAGAATCAAAATTCGTTGTTGATGGTTCCGTATCTTCATTGATGCAGAGGCTTGAACAATTAGAAATTCATGGTACTGCAGACAATGGTGCTCACTTCTTGGATTTGGGACAAAGGGGATTGAAAGGAAAAACAGAATTCTTCTATAGAAGAGGGGACGGTTCTTCTTTGTATGCGACTAGAGATATCGCTTACCACATGTGGAAATGGCAACAATGTGAGGAATTAATCAATGTTCTTGGTGAAGATCATAAATTGCAAGCAAAGCAAGTTGGAATGACTTTGAAAGAGTTGGGAGAAAAAGTTCCAGAAGTAATGTTCTATGCATTCATCAAACTTCCAGAGGGCAAAATGAGTACTCGCAAAGGAAATGTTGTTTTCATGGATGACTTGCTTGAAGAAGCTAAAGCACAAGCGGCATTGGTTGTAAGGGAACTTCGAGGCGATATTGGTTCTGATATAATTGAGAGTATCGCTGAGGCAGTAGGTGTTTCAGCAGTAAGATTCAATATCGCAAAAGTAAGTCCAGACAAAGGTTTCACATTCCGCTGGGAAGAAGCGCTATCCTTCGAAGGTGAAAGTGCTCCATTCATCATGTATTCACACACAAGAGCCTGCTCAATTGCAAAACGCGTTGGCCGCAATCCTGATTTTGGTTCAAGTGGAGATATACCTCCTGCAATGCACGAATTATTGCGTGTAATAGCCTGTCATTTAGACAAGTTGAGCCATTCAGTTAGAGAAAATAAGCCCCATATCTTTGCCTTCCACTTACTTGAGTTGGCAACTGCTTACAATTCATTTTATCGTGACTGTCATGTTATCACTGATGGTGTAGTAAATGAATTCAATTTCGCAGTAAGTGAAAGAACTAGAGGTCTCCTAAGAAACGGTATGATCGGTTTAGGAATCACTCCTCTGGAATCGATGTGAATGAACTATTTGGTGTTGAGCCAGCCGCTTCTAGTTGCGTTCCAATTTCATTCAGATCAGTAAGCGCATCTTCTAGATTATCTGCCTGCTTGAGGAATCTAGTAGGCGGCCAACCGAGGTCAATCTTGCCAGGGTCGATAGTAGATTCTTCAATCCATGCTTCGCATGCCTGTCCTGTACACATAGCTGAAAATGAATCCAAGTCCATCCAGAAGGTTCTCCTTTTGCACACAGGGCAATCTCTACAATGCATACTTGACAGAACAGTCATTCCCTCTTCGCCGACCAGGTCAACATCCCAAACTACGAGATCAGACCTAGTGAGCAGCATAAGGTGAGACTTCCGTAAGAACCTCCTGAGGACTTTCCAAGCGATCTCTTCTGTGGAGAATACTCCAAGTCCAATAGTCCCTCCATCTTCCTCGGTTACCGAGGGTACGAAGACGCGAGACGGGGCCGTCATGAATGGGGCTGTGAGGATTAAGCCCTTCAATCCCTCGTCCATTCTTGTTCTACTACTGCCAATCCCCCAGGGTGTGGGAATGGTGCATCTGGCTTTTCCATTCGTATGGAAATAGATTCAACCAAACTATTCTGACTAATCCTTTCTACAAGCTTTTTACAAAGAGTTTCCATTAATTTAACTGGCTCTGAATTGACGACTTCATCATCTACCGCAGTTTGTAAATCAGCATAATTCAATGTCATTTCTAGATTGTCCTCATCAACATCTGAAACAAGCGTTGCCCAGATTGATATTATGAATGGCTGCTTCTTTTCTCTTTCAAAGTCATAAGCGCCGTGACATGCCATTACTTCGTAAGACTCCAGTCCTATGCGAGTGACCATGATTATTCCTCGCGCTCATGAACCCAAATCAAATGATATCCGAATTGGGTTTTAATTGGTTCTGAAACGGTTTTCAGAGGTATTGTCCATACTACTTCATCGAACTCTGCTACCATCTGTCCCTTCCTGAACCATCCCAGATCGCCACCCTTCTGGCTTGAAGGGCAATCTGACTTCTTTCTTGCAGTCTTTTGAAAGTCTTTGAATTTCTTGATATTGTTAGCCAACTGGGTGGCTTCTCCTTTACTCTTAACCAGAATATGGCTGGCATGTGCACTTGGTTTTACCATCTTATCACCTCAAGCATCTGCATTCCAAGCGAGGAACTTGATGTAGTTTCCATAAATTGTAATTGAGATTCCAAGACTTTCTTCATTGAATCTATCCATCTCATCGAGATATGTGTGGTACTCCCACGACCCACTACCGTAGCATACTGCTGCTCTGCCGATGGTGTCTCCACCATCCAGGTCATAAACGAATGGGCAATGGTCTGAGTTGCATGGCATGCCATCTGAATCGCCCTTTTCTCCATCATACAATCCGAGATTAATTGTGTATTTTTCAGCCATGTCTGGGTTGGCATCTTTGTACTCTTCAGCCAGTGATTCTATGTGACCATAGTCTTCAGGATGGTTGGTGAATAATGTTACTGAATCTCCCCTAGATGGATCTTTGTCGACGTGATTCATATCGAGGTTGATGTATAGGCGAAGGTTTTCTGCTAAGTCTTGATTCATTTCAGCAACATATGCTGTAGAGCCCCAAAGGCCTTCTTCCTCTCCACCCCACGTACAGAATCTGATTGTTCGTTCTGGGATTCCATTCTCATTGATGTATTCCGAGAACATAGCAGCCATCTCTAGCACGGATGCAGTTCCAGATGTGTCATCAACAGCTCCGGCTGCATGGTATACTGTGTCATGGTGACCTCCTACGATAAGCAAATCATCATTCTCACCATAGTATGTGCCACATGGGACTCTAATGGTTAACTCTTGGTCATTTGTGACATCCATAATCATCTCTAGTCTTCCACTTCCATTGATTACCACAGATTCGAGAATTTCTCCTGCCTCTTTGCTCATAGCGATAAACGCTAGTTGCGATGGAGCAGATCCTCCATTTGCTTCTGCAATTGCATCATAGTTAGTTCCTTTGAAAATTGGGACACAATCATTGCCCTCGATTTTACCACAGTTGTAGTCTTTGTTGACTCTTATTACAGCCGTAAGGTCATTTTCTATAGCACTAGTCATGATGAAAGTATTTCCAGTTTTGGAACCTCCACCTTCGACATATCCTACCTTTCC
>Ga0066856_10000173_pt1 | contig 22507 bp, 26 predicted proteins | sample ETNtaG_5_FD_65605 | JGI IMG/M metagenome (GOLD analysis project Ga0066856, IMG submission 65605) | Marine microbial and viral communities from oxygen minimum zone, Eastern Pacific Ocean - ETNP201406SV205 | ecosystem: Environmental > Aquatic > Marine > Oceanic | place: Pacific Ocean: Eastern...
TTAACTATTGACAAAAAAGATAAAAAATGCTATATTATAACTAATGAAGAATTGCTTGATGTAATGAAGAAAACAAATATTGATATTAATAAGAAAATATCGTTTAGTTTTACAAAAAAAGATGACCCACACGTATTATATGAGACTGTAGATTTTGATATTTCAAAAAGTCAAAAGAAGAAGTTTAATAGCTTTAAGAATTATGACGTTTATTCTAATAGTTCTATGGCAAGATGTGTATATAAGGAAATAAAATGAAAGTAAAATTAGCAGAAGTAGACATAATTTATTTGTCTTATGATGAACCTAATGCAGAACAAAATTATGCAGACTTGTTAACAAAAGTGCCTTGGGCAAAAAGAGTGCATGGTATAAAAGGTTCTGATGAAGCACACAAGGCTTGTGCTAGACTTAGTACAACTGACAGGTTTGTTACTGTTGATGGCGATAATACTATTAGACAAGAGTTTATAAATCAAGTTTTAGACTTTGATGAACATACCGACCTTACGAGTAGCGTTATTAGTTGGTGTGGTAGAAATACTATAAACGGATTATTGTATGGTAATGGCGGCCTTAAATGTTGGCCAAAGGATTTTGTTTTAAACATGAAAACACACGAGAACGCTGATCCAGATAATCCACATGCACAAGTAGATTTTTGTTGGGATATAAATTACATTCAACAAAATAGTTGTTACTCAGATGTACATAATAATACTACTCCACACAAGCATGGAGAGCAGGATTTAGAGAGGGTGTTAAAATGGCATTAGATAGGGGAATAAAACCTAGCAAAGAAGAGTTTTTAAATGGCCATTGGAAAAACTTACATAGGTTGTGGATATGGCTTATGATTGGCGCCGATATTAAAAACGGTATATGGGCAATTTATGGTGCAAGAGAAGGGTTATACAAGACCATGTGTACAGAATGGGATTATGTAAATGTTAGAGATTTTGAACACTTAAATAACTTGTGGAAAGAAAAGGAAACAATGACAAACGAAGATATGCGGACTCATAATACTTTTTTAGGTGAAAAGTTAATAGATCTTTTAGAAGTTCCAATAGGAATAAGACCACTTGACGAAACCCAAAGTAAGTTCTTTAAAACAGTATATCAAAACCCTTCAAGAAATAGTAGTGAGCAGTTTGTTATAGATATTGAATAATATGGAATTTGAATGGAAAGAACCTGAATATGTTTTAGAGAAGTTGAATTCAGTTGGCTGTGGCTTTTGTTTAGCTAAATGGACACAGGTTACTATGCACCTTGGATTAGGACTTACACATAGTTGTCATCATCCTAAAGCTCACCCAATAGATCTTAATGAGCTCAAGTCTAACCCAAGTGTATTACATAACACAGGATTTAAGAAGAACGTAAGAAAACAAATGCTGAGAGGCGAACGTCCAGGAGAATGTGATTACTGTTGGCGTATTGAAGATAATACGGGTATGCACAGTGATAGAACATGGAAAAGTAGAGATCCGTTTAGTTGGCCAGACTTTGAATCTATATCAAAAATGACCGGAGACGAAGATGTGTATCCAAGATATGTTGAAGTAAGTTTTAGTAATGTATGTAATTTCAAGTGCGGATATTGTGGACCTGGATTCAGTAGTAAGTGGACTGATGAAATTAATGAACATGGTCCTTATCTGTTTAGTTTAGTAAATTGGAAATACAATGAACCAGATGAGTATCAAACACAAATTCCTAATCGTGAACATAATCCATATATAGAAGCTTTTTGGAAGTGGTTTCCTGAAGCAGTAAAACACATGCACACATTTAGAATTACAGGCGGTGAACCTTTAATGAGCAAACACACTATAAAAGTAATGGATTATTTGCTAGAGAATCCACAACCTAATTTAGAGTTATCAATAAACAGTAATGCATGTCCACCAGGAAATAAATGGAAAGAGTTTGTTGACAAGATAAAGATATTAGAAGATAAAAACTGTATAAAACAATTTATATTATTTGTTAGTGCAGAAAGCAAAGGAGAACAAGCTGAGTACAATAGGTTTGGTATGGATTGGAAAATGTTTACAAATAATGTTGATTACTTTTTAAAAACAACAAAAGGTCTTTGTAGTTTTATGAGTGCATTCAACATTTTAAGTATTCCTAGCTTTTTTAATTTTTTGCAGTACGTATCAGATTTAAAAGATCAATTTGTAGTTAAGGAAACAAACTTTCAAAGAGTAGTTATAGACACGCCATACGTAAGAAGCCCTGGATTCTTAGACGCAAAAATTGCCACACACGATCTTGTAGAGAAATATCTATATCCTTGTGTTCCCTTCATGCAAAAAAATAGTTTTACCGATAGAGAAGTGCAAAAGATGGATAGAATAGTAAAAGACTTAGATGTAAGAAATAACAAACCAGAAGAGTTTGAAAGAGAAGCAGTAGAAGGAAGGCGTATGTTTTATGAATGGATTCAACAATATGACAAAAGACGTGGCACTGACTTCTTAAAAACATTTCCACAAATGAATAAATTTTACGAGGATTGTAAATCATGTATGATATAATCTTTGTTAGTTATTATGAACCTAATGCTGAAGAAAATTTTAAAAATCTTTACGAAAGATTTAATAATGTAGGACTATACGGTGAAAGAGTTAAACGTGTTAGCAATGTAAAAGGAATTCATAATGCACATGTCGAAGCGGCAAAGATATCTAATACTGAGTATTTCTTTGTAGTAGACGGTGATGCTGTAATTGTTGACGACTTTAATTTTTCGTATACTACAAAAGATGTAGACACAGTTCATGTTTATAGATGTATGAACCCAATAAATGATTTAGTATACGGATATGGAGGTGTAAAATTATTTCCTACAGTACCAGCAATGAATATGGATGTAACTACAAACGATATGACAACAAGTATATCAAAAAATTTTAAAGTATTAAACGAAATATCAAATATTACAGCATTTAATACAGATCCGTTTAATACATGGAAAAGTGCATTTAGAGAATGTGCAAAGCTATCAAGTAAAACTATTGATAGACAGAAAGAGGAGGAAACTAATGAAAGACTCAAAACTTGGACAACCGTGGGACACACTAGAGATTTTGGTGAGTTTGCGATTCGAGGTGCTCTCGACGGTATGGAGTTTGGCGTTTCTCAGCGGAATGATTTGGGGTTAATAAATGACTTTAAATGGTTAAAGGAGAAGTTTAATGGAAACACATGAAATATTAGATAGGTTAGAATTAATATATCCTACATCGTCATTTATAGCTGATCTTAGAAAAGCATTAGTTAGTGACGATCAATATGCGTTATTTAGACTAATTCAAGGACAAAGAGAAACTGCTTTTATTGAAGCATTGAGAAAACTTAAAAATGATGATACATTTGACAAGGACTGTATTAGTAGAGGACAATTAAAAAGTAAACTGTGGCTTATAAACGAATTACAAAAAATAGATAAAAATTTAGGAACAGTTTTTTTATGTGCTGGATGGTATGCTACTTTAGCAACATTACTTTTTGAAAGCCCAATTAAGCTAGAAAAAATTAGAAGTTTTGACATAGATGATTCTTGCATCACAATAGCTGAAACATTTAACAAGCCTTGGTTTGTAGACGCTTGGAAATTTAAAGCTATAAAACAAGATATTATGGATATAAATTATGACAGTCATGTATGGCAGTTTTGGAGCAACAAGAATAACAGAATGAGCAAACCTATTACAGATAAACCTGATACTATTATCAATACTAGTTGTGAACACATACACAAGTTTGACGAATGGTATGATAAAATACCAAAAGGAAAATTAGTAATACTTCAAGGTAATGATTATTTTGAACTTAATGAACATGTAAACTGTAGTGAAGATCAGGATAGCTTTTCTGAAAAATCACCTATGTCTAAAACACTTTATTTAGGTACATTGAATTGTGAAAAATATAAGAGGTTTATGAAGATAGGAATCAAATAATGAAGAAAGGTTTTCAATATCCCGGCAATCAAAAGGTATTACAGGATAACCATATATCTAAAATTATTCATGACTCAGAGAAAAATATTGTTATAAAAACTTTAAAACAAAGTCGAGTAGATGTTTATGGTTTTGAACTATATCAAAAACTACAACAAAAAACAGATCATGTTGTAAAAGTATTAGATATAATAGACACTAATACATATACAATGGAATATATTCCAGGTATTATAGATGATTATGATGAATATTCTAAACCACATCATTTAATGAATCAAGACAGCGTTACAAAACAAGAGATGATAAAATTACATAAGGTAATGAATCTTGTTTGGATACATGCTCTAGAGTTGTCCAGTGAATTACCAACTGACCATTTCTTTGTACATAGCGATTTTAAACTATCCAATGTTGTTGTAATAAAAAATAGAACAGGTATAGACTTTAAAATAATAGACCCAGATTCTTGGCATTGCTGGAGAGGCTATGCCGGAGTAGATACGTTTTATCAGAACCAGTTAAAACTTGCTTTAACTTTGCAAAGGCTTACAAAAAGTGTATAGATACGAAGATATACGTGTTATACATTTAGAAAACACACAAAACTGCCAAGCTAGTTGTCCGATGTGTGATCGTAATCAAAATGGTGGAGATCTCAATCCACATATCGATCTTAGCGAACTTACAATAGATGATTGTAAACGTATCTTTGAACCTGATTTTATCAAACAATTAGACTCAATGTATATGTGTGGTAACCTAGGTGACCCAATAGTAGCTAAAGACACTTTAGAAATATTCAAGTATTTTAGAGAACACAATTCAAATATATGGTTAAGTATGAATACAAACGCAGGAGCAAGAGATGAAACATGGTGGTATAAATTGGCTGAGACATTTGGTCGTATGGGGGCTGTTATTTTTAGTGTGGATGGTCTCGCCGACACTAATCATCTTTATAGACAAGGTGTAAATTGGCAAGCTGTTGAACGATCTATGGATGCATTCATAGAAGCAGGCGGCAGAGCTCGATGGGATTTTTTAATATTCGAACATAATCAACATCAAGTTGAAGAAGCACGTGAGTTGTCTAAACGCAAAGGTTTTGAAAAATTTGTTGCAAAGAAAACTGGACGATTTATTACACAGGATAGTAAAAAGAAAGAATCACATCAAGCAGTTAATCGCAAAGGTAAGAAAACACAAGAATTAAAAAAGCCCGATGCAAAGTATTTAAATAAAGCAATAAAAGAATATGATAAGGTTACAAAAAAGCATGGTAGTATAGATGCATATTATGATCGTGCCGAAATATACTGCAAAGTAAAAGACGAAGGTAGTTTGTTTATTACAGCAGAAGGACTTGCTATGCCATGTTGTTGGACTGCTGGACGTATGTATAAATGGTGGCACAAAGACCCTAAGGTAGAACAAGTATGGGATTTCATAGACGGTGTTGGAGGCAAAGAAGAAATAAGTGCAAAAAAACACGGTCTGCGTAAAGTCTTTGAAACAGGCATATTTGATAACATAGAAAACAGCTGGAATAAGTCTAGTTGTGCAAATGGTAAGCTCAAAGTTTGTAGTATGAAATGTGGCAAAGAATTTGACCCATTTGCGGAACAATTCAAATGAACATAGATAGAATACATGCTATGGAACTTGAAATAACAAGTAATTGTAATGCGGCTTGCCCAGGATGTGCAAGAACGTTAAATCCTAACTTGTTAGATGTAACTAGTTTTAGTTTTGAAGATTTAAAAAGATTACTTCCTAATAAACGTTATATTGAAAATAAAAGATTTAAGTTTTGTGGTGTGTTAGGCGATCCGGCAATTCATCCTGAATTTATCGACATGGTAGAATATTTATTAGCTAATAATTGTAAAAGAGTAAACATAAGCACTAACGGAGGAGTTGGAACTGTTGATACTTGGCGTAGGTTAGGAAAGTTAGCAACCTATAAGGAAAGAGCTGTGTGTGTTGATTTTTGTATAGACGGACATGAAGAGACTAATCATATCTACAGAATAAACACTAAATGGAGTGTCATTATGAGAAACATATCAGCATTTGTAGAATATGCAAAAGAAAGAACAATAGATTCATCTTGGACATATATTGTGTTTGATCATAATGAACATGAGCTTGACACAGCTATTCAAGAAGCGAAAAAATTTGGATTAAAATTTAATAAACGAACTGGTATGCGTAATAGCTATTTTGATTGGATAGCAAATGTCAGAAAGAAAAAAGAAACAAAACAAGTTGTAATTACTACAACAGGAAAAAAAGAGCATAAAGCAAAAGAAAAAGTTTACAGTTTAGAAAAAGCAATTAAAGAAAACACTATAGATGATAACATAATAAAATCTATTAAATGTAAGTATATTCACGAAGGTGAAATATTCATAGGCGCAGATTTAACTATGTGGCCGTGTTGTTTTTTATATGACAGTAAATTTAAAAATTTAGAAGATATAAATGAAAAGTTAACTAGGTATTCAAGTGATTGGAATAATCTTAAGAATAAAAGTATAGAAGAAGTTTTATTTCATCCTTATTACAAAAGTGTTTTAGAAGATAGTTGGAATCCTGCACATAATTTGCATATGGCAAGGTGCGTAAAGACATGCGGATATAATCAAGCATATCATAATAAGAAAGAATTAGTCGTATGAGTTGGCCAGCAAAAGCAAATCAAATTAAGAAATTGCAAATCGAATTAACAAATTATTGCCAAGCAAGATGTCCAGAATGTGCTAGAGAAAAATTTTATTTGGAAGATTATAAAAAACCTAACATACCTTATTTGTATGAACTTAACAATAGTTATATAACATTTGAACAATTTAAAAGTTGGCTAGATAAAGATGATTGGACTAATCTAAGACTAATAGATTTTTGCGGAAATTATGATGAGCCTACAACAAATCCAGATATCTTAAAAATAATAGATTGGATTTTAAGTAGTAACAAGTTTTCAAAAGATCTTGTTCTTAATATTGCAACTAATGGTGGAGCGAGAAATACAGAATTTTGGACACAAGTTGCACACTTATGTAAAAAGTATACAACTGGTGGTTTATACTCTAGATTAAGAATAGTTTGGGGAATAGATGGGTTAGAAGATACAAATCATTTATATAGAAGAAATGTTGTATGGAAGAAATTACAAGATAACTTTAGAGCTTTTTTATCAAATGGAGGATACGGTTATTGGCAATTCATTTATTTTAAACACAACGAACATCAAGAAGAAGAAGTTAAACAAAGAAGTATTCTCGAAGGATTTGCAGGTATGAAATGGAGAGGCGGGCATTCAAGAGATTATGAAAAGACAAAAGTAAAACCTGCTGATAAAGGAAAATTTGAAACTGATTTTGGATATGACCAGGCTCCAAAAAAACAAATTGTGTGCAAAGCATTATCGAGACCAGAGTATCATGGTTACGATACAGGATTGTATGTTACATATCATGGTTGGGTAATTCCGTGTTGCTGGTGGGGATCACAATTAGAACTTGGAAAAATATATGATACTTATAGAACAGATGTTGAAAGTCATAAATTAAACGGATCAAATAGTTTTCAACAAATATTAGATACTGATTGGTTTTCTAATTTATTTAATTATATACAGACACAAAATTCTTACACTTGTGTTTTACATTGTAAAGAGAACGTGTTAAGTAAAATTAGTACACATGATCATGAGCAATTAAGTACGCATAAAATAGGATAAGTACAGTATGAGCGAAGTAAAACCCCCATCGGAGACATTTTGCTTGTTACCTTGGGTACATTTAAGCACAAGACCAGACGGTAGTATGCGTGTATGTTGTACTGCGAATGCAAGTTCTGTTGGAGCAACTAATGATAAAGAACACGGTGGACAAGTTGGAATACTTAAAACCGAAGATGGAAAACCTAATAATTTAAATGTAAGTGATTTTGAGACAGCTTGGAACAGCACTTACATGAAAAATGTAAGACTACAAATGCTTAACGGAGAAATGCCTCCTAGTTGTCTAAAGTGTTATAAAGAAGAAGCCGCAGGACACCGAAGTAAACGCCAATGGGAAACACACTATTGGGGACAAAGGGTCGATCTTGATAAAATATTAGCTGATACACAGCCCGACGGCGAAGTACCTCCAAATTTAGCATATATAGATTTACGCTTTGGCACTAAATGTCAGTTAGCTTGTGTTATGTGTAGTCCACATGATAGTTCAGGTTGGATTAAAGACTACAAAAAAATATTTCCAGAAGTGCAAAATGAATCACTAAAAGAAATTATGCAATGGAATGATAAAGGTAGTACTAATGGTAGTAGTTATAATTGGCATAAACAGAATCCTACATTTTGGAAACAGTTTTATGAACAGATGCCTAGTATGCAACAGATATATTTTGCAGGAGGCGAAAGTCTTATTATTGAAGAACATTATGAAATACTTGAACATGCAATCAAAATGGGTTACGCAAAAGATTTAGAATTGCGTTATAATTCAAATGGTGTTGAATGGCGCGAAGACTTATTTGACTTATGGAAAGAATTTAAGTTAGTACGTTTTCATTATTCAATAGATAGTATTAAAGAAATGAACGATTACATACGTTATCCTAGTGATTGGTCAAATCAAGTAAACACTTTTCATAAACTAGATACCCAAACAAGTGATAATGTTGAAGTTACTATTGCATGTGCAGTACAAGCATTAAACGTTTACTACTTACCAGATTTTATACAATGGAAACTAGAACAAAAATTTAAAAAAATTAATATGTGGCCGTTTGGTGCAGGAGGAATTAGCCAACACTTTGTATACTGGCCAGCACATTTAAATGTTAAGAGTTTGCCAGCAGACTTTAAAGCAAAGTGTAGAGAAAAATACGAAGCATGGTATCCGTGGTGGGAAGCTAATTGGGAGCTTGGTATTCCTAGTTGGCATAAAGGTAAAGTAAAATATGATCAATGGCGTAGTGCTGAGTATGGTATTAAGCGACTTAACGGAATACTTAGTTTTATGGAAAGTGAAGACTGGAGTCAACGTTTACCTGAAATGAAAGAGTTTCTTGCTTTATGTGATAAACAGCGGAAGAATAGTTTTGCAGAAACATTCCCTGAAATGAAGGAGATATTCAATGACAATTGATTTGGAACTTAATAATTATAGTTATGAAAAGTTTAAAATAGATAAAAATATTCTGCACAATATAGATGGTGCTTTATTTCCATTTGATAAAAATTTAAAATCTATTGCGGTCAATTTAAGTGGTGGAGCAGATAGTGCCTTGGGTACAGCTATTTTATGTACACTAATAAAAAAATATAACACAAATACAAAAATAACAGTTATTACAAATATAAGAGGGTGGCAATATCGACCGTGGCAAGCACCTATAGCATTAGATGTCTACAATAAATTAAATGAAATGTTTCCTGAAATTCAATTTGATAGATTAGTAAACTTCATACCACCTGAATTAGAAACTTCTGAGATTGGAGAGATTAAGCAGTTAGGGTCAACAGGAGACAAAATTATTACTGTAAGTTTTAATAATTACGCAAAATATACAAACAATTTAGAAAAAGTTTATTCATTTGTTACAAATAATCCAACCGATGAAGAAATGCCGCATAATAAAAAAATGTTAGATAGGTATTGGACCAAAGAAAAAGTAGATGAATATTTCGAAGATAGTCAACATCAAATTGGAGATGCTTGTGTTCAGATATCAGGAGACCATTACCATATAACGCCTTGGATACTGCTTAAAAAAGATTTTGTTATGGCACAATATATAAAAAATGATTGGATTGATCTATTAGATACTACTCGCAGTTGTGAAGGAGATGTTAGATTAGTAGATACAAAATATGATAACTGGGAATATACATTTGTAGACTACAAGGAATATAAGCACAAAGTAACAAGACTTACAACCTGTGCAGAAAACATAAAAGATCCAAACAATGGGTGTTATTGGTGTGCTGAAAGAACTTGGGCATGGAACAAGGTAAAAAAAGATGTCTAACAATTATCATTTTTTTGGGTGTAGCTGGACAGGTTTAACCTCCGTTAATTATGTTCAAGAACTAGCAAAACTTGAACCTGACCATAATTTTTATAATTGGGCGGTTCAAGGGTCGAGTATTAGTATGTCAACATTTCTTTTAGAACAAGTAAAGAGAAAGTTTAAAACTCCTAATAACTATTTTATATTTCAAGTAACTAATACTGGAAGGGTTACTTGGTGGGACGACGAATACAAACAATGGTGGGACAACAAGTACGATAGAGCAATAAAACCTGAGAAAAGAACAAACAATTATTATAGAACTAAACATCGTGATATAAACAATGAAATTGTTGGAGGATTTTCTGCGGCAGGTTGTCCTATTGTTCTTGCTAGAAAATATCAAAAACAATACTATAGATGGACAAGTAGTTCAACAATGAATCATGATCATAGAATGCATTGTCATTATGCAAAAAATAATTCTAATTTTATGTTTTTTCATAGAGCTCATGCATCAAAGCATGAAGAATTTAAAGATCATTTAGTTGTTGAAAATGTGCTAGGCAGAGAACGTTATCAAGAGTTATGTGACCAATTAGAAGGTAAAACCTCTAAAAAAGACACACATCATTTTGGGTTAGAAGGAGCTCAATGGCAGGCTAAGTGGATAAGAAAAGTAGCAAGTGAATGTTGTAGGTGGGACAAATGAGTTTTGACACTATTGATCTATTAACAGGAAACAAATTACAGGTCACTTGGGATCTAGGCCGTAGGTGCAACTATGACTGTTCATATTGTCCTGCACATCGGCATGATAATTTTAGTCCACATGCAACATTAGAAGAATTAAAAGAAAACACAAAATTTTTGTTTGAGTATGTAGATATTTACTTGACGCATAGAAAATTAAAAAAAGTTGGTATATCATTCACAGGAGGAGAACCTACAGTAAATCCTAAGTTCATTCAATTTTCTGAATTTTTACGAGAAGAATATAAACGCTACGAGGGTAGGTGGGAAGCTGAACTATCCTTAACAACTAATGGAGCAATGGGTCCTAAACAAGCAGAAGCAGTAAAAAATAATTTTGATTTTATGACTATTAGTTACCATGCAGAAGCAGATAAGAAAATAAAACAACAAATACGTGATAGGATTTTACAATTTAAAGATTACAGAGATAGTTGGTGGGCCGAAAATCACGATAAAGACATGCGGCATAAGTTTTGGTTTAAAATTAACACAATGTTTCATGCAGAATATTTTGAAGAATGTAAAGAATTATGTAACTGGCTTGATGAAATAGGAGTCGAGTATACACCAAGGGTAATAGGTGAATGGGAGGATACAGGATCACTTGCTCACAAATACACGGAAACACAATTACAATGGTTTAAAGATTACTGGCGGAATAAAAAAGAAAAACTTAATAAAGATTCAAATCACAGCTTAAAAGCAGTTGGTGAAAAGACTACAGAAAAGAAAAAATTAGGAATGGAAATTGGAAGACCTTGTTGTGGAAACAGAGAAATGTGTTTAAGCAGTAAAGGTAATGAGGGAATAAAAAGCACTTTTGTAGATAAAACAACATTCAAAGGTTGGCATTGTAGTGTAAATTGGTTTTTCTTACATTTAGAACAACAAACAGATCAAGTGTTTCACCATCAAACATGTCAGGCAAGATTTGACGGAACAAGAGGACCAATAGGAAAAATTAGTGAAGGTGATAAAATAATTAAGAATTTAAAAAAGATGTTTGCTGAAAACCAAGTCCCAACAATTATATGTCCAAAACAAACATGCAGTTGCGGATTGTGTGCACCTAAGAGTGAATCAAAAGAAAGTTACTTTGACACAATTAAAAATCATGTTGACGTAGGAGTATTACAAACATGACCGAACATAATTGTTTAGAATCAATTAATAGTATCTATGTTGAAAAAACTAAAGAAGGATACTTGGATCAACCATGCTGTTTATGGAAAGAACATGGCAATATACCAACAGTAAAGAATATCAATGACCTCTTAACATCTAAAAGAATTAAAAATATACAAGAAGGATTTAAAGGAGATTGGAAACGTCCTGAATGCGAAGATTGTGTGCTTACCGAAAAAAGTGGTAAAGTTAGTAAACGTCAGTATAGTTTAAGAAGGGATACTGATAAAATTACTGTTTGGGATATACGTCCAGAAAACACATGCAATCTTAAATGTGTAATGTGTAATCCTTGGAACAGTAGTAAATGGCTTGAGGATATAGATCTTTACTTAAAACATAATGAAGGCAAAGCCGACCCTGAAGAAATAGCTAAAACTAAAAAAGAATTTAGAATTAGAAATGAACTTGATTGGGATTGGATTCTTGAACGTTGTGTGAATACAGCAAAACAAATATATATTGCTGGCGGCGAACCTTTTTATATGAAATCAGTGTATAATTTTTTAGAAAAGTTATCGCAACAAAAATGGAACAGACAAAATACTAGAATTGAAATACAGACCAATGGTGTAAGCAACACAGATAAATTTTTAAGTATATTAAAAAAGTTTGATAAATTACTGTTTTCTATAAGTGTAGACGGGTGGGGTTCTGTGAACGAACTTATTAGATTTCCTACTAAGCATGAAGTTTTTGTTTCTAATGTTGAACAGCTTACTAAGTTGACAGATCGGTTTTCTTTTAATATAACTGTACAAGCATTAAATTTACCTAATGTAGATAAAACAGTAAAAAAATTATCTAGGTGGGGCAATTGCTCAATGCATAAACTTTGGACCCCTAATTATCTAGATATTAATTGTTTAAGACCTGTAGTAATAAAAGAAGTTGCTAAAAATACAGAGCTACCACAGATACAAGAGTATATTAAAGATTACAAATATAATGATAATCTCAGAAATAAAATGTTAAATTATTTAAAAGAGTTAGATAAAGCAAGAGGCACAAATAGTGAAAAAGTGTTACCTTGGTGCTATAGGATGTTTTAATATGTGGTCAAGTAATACATTAGAATGGATTGATATAGAACTTACAAGTTTTTGTAATATTCGTTGCAAAGGTTGTTTTCGTGTAATATCTGACCACGCTGATCAAATACTAAACAAGACTTATTTAGATCTTGATACTATTAAAGAAAAATTTCAAAAAGAAATGTTTCCTAATATTAAGATTATTAATTTTTGCGGTAGTGTTGACGAGCCATGTAGTCATCCACAGTTTCATCAAATAATAGAACATTTTGCAGACTGGAATGCACACATTAATATTGCTACTAATGGAAGTTTGCGTACAACAAAATGGTGGGAGAAGTTAGCAAGTGTACTTCCTCCTAGTCATAAAGTTGTATGGGGAATTGACGGCAGTGATGAATTGTCAGAAGTATATAGAGAAGGATCAAGTTTTAAAAAAGTACAGCAAAATTTTAGAGCATTTATTGCCGCAGGGGGCAGAGCTAACTGGCAGTTTATTAGTTTTGAACACAATGAACATCAGTTAGAAATTGCAAAACAAATGGCCAAAGACGAAGGCTTTAAAGAATTTAAAACTATTATTAGTCATAGAAAAGATACTGGCGGTGTTAAACATAAAAAAGTTGAACAAGAAGAATCAAATTGTATTAGCTGTAAGTATGCAAATCAAAAACGTATATTTGTAAACCACATGGGGAATGTAATACCTTGCTGTCATCTTAACAGTAAGATGCTTGAGTATCCTGTTAGTGGCAATAAGAAAGATAGATTTGAAGATATACTAGAAGATGAAAACTATATGGAAGACATTAACCTAAAAAATGTAAGTGTTGAACAAGCAATGAACGGAAAGGTTTGGACAGCTATTAAAGATAGTTGGGAATCAGATAACAGAATACCAAGATGCGAACAAGTTTGTAAACAAAATAAAAGAGATGTGTTTATTAAGGAGCAATTATGATATTTAAAAACAGTCAACAAGATGTTAATATACATGAAGAAGATGATATTAAAGTAGTTTCATTAAAAATATCAGGCGGTGCTGATAGTGCCATAGTAGGATATATGTTATCAAAATATGTAGCAACAGAAAGACCAGATATAAAAATTATTCCTATAACAACTAATCATCCTAGTAAACCATATCAAGGAGTATTTGCTAAAGGTATTGTTAAATTTTACAAAGAAACATTTGGTGATATTTATGGTAATCATTATATAAATGACGTAGATGAAATGAAAACTAATGAGGATTATATTTCAGCTCAAGACGATAATTGGAAAAGGGCTAATGAAATAGAAACTATACAAAAAAACTATTCTGGGATTACTGCTAACCCCCCTAAAAGCATAATGAATACATTTAAAAATAAAGATGGAATTCTTATAGGTGGCCCTTGTGATAATAGAAATGGAAAACATTTTCCTATTACTACCGGACACTCCAGAAGACATTTAGTAAACATAGATAAGAAAGGTGTAGCAGAGTTATATAATAATTTAGGATTAATAGATACACTTTTTCCTTTAACAAGGAGTTGTGAAGCATTTACAAATGATTTTAGTAACCATTGTGAAGATTGTTGGTTTTGCAAAGAAAGATTTTGGGGGTTTGGAAGGTACACTTGACAGGTAAAATAAAAGGTGCTATAATTAAATATGAATAATGATTTAAAATGGAGTAATTATGATTTTTCTAAAATACCTTTCGAGGACATTGTCTCGGTGGGTCAACGAACACTCTTATATCGCGACCTCTTTAGCGTTAGTTGGTTGCTTGGTCGCTTTTGCAATTACCGTTGCAGTTATTGTTGGCCATACGCCAGATCAGATAAAAAAGATCACAGGCCCACACAGCTCTGTTGTGATACAATCGATGAGATAAAAAGACAGGCACGTGACAACGGTTTTAATTCTTTTCATTTTTCTTTTAGTGGTGGGGAGCCTACTTTTCACCCTGGTTACAATGACCTTTTACGCCATCTTACTGATGATATTGATAACACTAATTATACTTCTATTCATATGACAAGTAACTGTAGCCGTAAACTTAAATGGTTCCAGGAATATACAGAGATAGCAAAAGCGTTCCACAGAGCTAGTATTACAGCTAGTTTACATACAGAACATGTTAATACGCCAGATAAAATGCAAGAATTTGCAGATAAGTTGATACATTGCCAAGAGCAAGATGTACAAGTTACAATTAACATGGTAATGGTTCCAGAAATATTTGAAAAGAGTTGGGAAAACGCTTTATTTTTTCATGAGCAAGGAATTAATGTAACACTTAAACCACAGAGTGATCCTACTGCAAGTTTTGTAGTCAGTGGCTATACAGACGAGCAAATGAAGCTATTATACAACGGTATGCCACAAAGAGGGTATACAGAAGTAAAACGTAAATGGTCAGGTCGTCCTAAAGCACAGTTTAAAAAATGGTCAGAGTTTAATACTAAAGAAGCTATTCCACCTCATTTTCAAATAGAAATGGAAGATAGCACAGGCAATAAATATTATATGGACCAAGCAGAACGTTTTAATGCTTTCAACTTTAATAAGTTCAAAGGTTGGAACTGCAATGCAGGTTACAGTGGCATAATTATACGTGAACCAGATGGCAGTATTAAACGTAGCTACAGTTGTCGAGATGTACCATTAGGAAATATTGAAACAGGGTTTAAGTTATTTGATACGCCTATGCCTTGTATTACTGACAGTTGTGTGAGTAGTGCTGACTCTAAAATACCAAAAAGGAAATACAGTGGAGTGGAATAAATTAATTGAAGAACGGCATACTACATTTTCTTGGGCAGACGTAGTTCCATCTGAAGAAATTATATTAGAAGCACTACAAGAAGTATATGATCATATACCAAGTAAAAATTTAATGTTTCCGTATCAAGTAAGATTGTTACGTAATGACAATGTTGAAATATGCAAAGAAATAATGACTATCTGTCATCGAAATCAAGAAATGGATAAAAACGCAGATCCTGGAAATCCTCAAGTACTTGCTCCTTGGTTATTAGGTTTTAATTCACGATATTGTTCTGATCTCGAAGTGCGTTTCGAAAAAACAAGTGAAAGAGGAAAGCTAAACGGACTTGGAAAATCTATAAAACGAAGTAATGACAATGGAGAACAAGCCCAAACAGAAAATATTGAAATAGGAATCTTCAGTGCATATATCATGCTGGCACTAGCAAACAGAGGAATACAGACTGGCATGTGTCAGAACATTTGTAATAATTACGAGAGGGCAGAAGAAATTTTTAAAATACACGAAGACGAAAGAGCTTTGGATTTTAGATTTATAATGGGTATAGGATATGCTAAAGATAGGACAGTAAGGCATAATTACTTTGATCCAAGAGTTAGCAAAGAAAAACCTATTCCATTTGCACCGGTCGACGTAGAGAATGTTTATCCAAGACCAACGTTTGAAGACATTATAAAGATAGTTAAGGAGAATTAGAATGGATTTAAAGAAGACAGATAAAGACGGAAAGCCTTTAAACTTAACACCTAAGGCTAACAGATCACAATCAGATTACTATAGTTATTGGAAGAATGATCCATCTAGTTTAGAACCAACTGAAGAAGATATTAAATGTGAACTACAGTTACAAGCATTGGGAGATTTTGAACAATTAGAACTTCCATTTGACGCTAAATTATTCGAAAAGCAAATACAAGAACAAACTTTTGTTCCTTATCTTAGACGAGAAGGTATAAGCAATGATAGAGAAGGTTTACTATTAGTAGGCTTAGAAGGTGATAAACCAACAGACAGTTTAAGTAGACCAGAAGCAATTAAACGTGCAGGTCGTATGTTATATGAAAGTGATTTTAAATATCCTACACAAGCATACAAAGAGTTAACTAGTATTCATCCTCTTTTGGATTATTGGGGAGAGCTAGGACGCACAATGATTATTAGAAGTAATCAAGGAGGTTGGTTCCCGCCACATCGTGATAGTCCGCATCTCACTAGAGATTGCTTTAGGGTTATTACATTTTTAGGTAGTTCATCTGGAATGGACAGTTATGAATGGTGGCTTAACGACACAAGACAGACAATTATTGCAAATAAAACATATTTTGTAGATACACGAAAAGTACATAGAACACATAGTTGGGAAGACAATAGTTTGCATCTAATTTTAAACGTGCCAAAGACTTGGGAAAACGTAATGAAGTTAATGAGCTGTTTAAGAAATTACTAATGCGTACACTAGAGCAAATACAAAAAATAAAACAAGGACAAAGCGACCCTTATTCAATAAGAGATGTAGTAGACGTTAATAGTCTATACAAGTACTATGAACTTAATAAAGAACAAGCAATACAGAAAAATACAGGACCTAAAGTACTAAAAGTAGATCCTAATGAGAAAGTATTTGAGTCTTTAATTACCTCTTTAAAGCAACAAGTGGGCGAGTTTGATATTAGATACATACATTACTTTGATGTTACAGACCCACATATTATACACAATGACGATGAATTTGAATATCCAAATTGTTATAAAGCATTTACTATTCCTTTACGTATATACGGAAATAGTGATGATGTAAAGTTAATTGTTTTTGATCAATATTACTATGGCGGTCCTGCAAAGTTTGTTAACGGCAGTGATATGACAGATTATCCTGTTCACTATAATAAGTTTTTAACTGACTATAAAGATATCGAAGGTCAATCTATTGCTGAGTTGAATGATATAGAATTAAGTTATCTAACACATTTGCAACCTAATTGGTTAAAAGGATTAAGCATTAATAAAATGCTACATTGGCAAATTGGAGATGCATTATGCTTTGACAGTTTAGCATTACATTGTAGTTCTGATTTCAGAAGTAAGGGAATCTTGAGGAAGATTGGGTTAAGTATATTTACAACCAGGAACGAAGATGGATCTTATATTACAAAAAATTAGCAATAAAGGCTTGTATATTCTAAAAAACGGAGACTATCTACCATACGAAATACCTATGGGTAAAGTAATTATGTGCGGTGTTCCCGGAGCATTTACACCAGGTTGTACAAAGCGACATCTACCTGGTTTTGCAAACAGTTTAGACAAACTAGATTGTAAGGTTGTATTTATAGGTGTAAATGATCCTAGTGTGATGCACGAATGGAATACAATACACGGACATAAAGATATAGATGCAGTTGCAGATCCGTTAGCAGTTTTTAGTAAAAGCATAGGCAAAGATAAAGACTTTGGTAATACTATGGGGATAAGATGTCAACGTTTTGCAATGCTATTGCAGGACGGTAAGTTAGTAAAATTTTTTGCCGATCCTTTTATAGAAGGTGTTTTAGATGAATTGGTATAAAAGATATAAGGCAGATATGCCAAAAGATTTTAAACAAATATGTGAGGGATATACAGAAAAATATAGTCCTGAACCTGTGTATAGATATAAATCTGTTGAAGACTCAAGTATGTGGACTATACCACCCCTTGGTGAAAATAGGGTAAGACTAGATGTTCCTGAAGCAACTCAAATAAATCATGTTATTAAATATGTTTCAAACGTTACAGGACTAAATCTAGAACATGATATGCCCTTTACATGTATCTGGCGGTTCGACGATGATTTTAAAAAATGCCCTGTACATATAGATAACGGAGGCGAACATACTGGATCTGTAGTAACTTGCATATCTGGAAAGTTCAAACTACATTTACATGAGCAAGAGGATAACGATAGTGCTATAATTGAAACTATTGATATAGACGAAACAACTTTAATAGCATTAAACAATACTAAATTTCCTCATAGTGTTGAAGGAAAAGGTGATTTAGTTGTGTTTGGTCCTGACAAAAAACTTAAACCAGAGGAATATTTTGCAAATGAATAATTGGTGCAAAACATGGGAGCAGGATATATCTAAACATGATTTAGTAAAATATATTAATCAACGCATGACGTCATCAGATGGTTCTTGGTGGAACTTATATGAAGAAAAAGAAGATTTTGACGATTATACTGCTGAGCTTAGAAAAGAACTAGAACATAAAGTAAATGATAAATTAGTTTATATGGGAGTTTGGGATTATTACCCTGGATATGTAGATGAGTTAGGTCCACATATAGATAATGGTGGTAAAGAAAATGCAGTTATTTTTGTTGTACCTAAAGGTGAATTGACAGTTACTTTGCATAATACAGACACAAAACAAGTTATAGAATCGAAAAAAATATCTGGAAATACAGCAATGGCATTACATCATACAAAATTTATGCATGATATTAACGGCCAAGGGTTATTAGTCGTATTTGGTATTAGTAAGAATTTTGATGCTGAAGAATATTTTAATAAGGATGTTATATCATGATAAAAGATCTAGCTGAATATGTTGACGTGAATCCGCATATAGATTTACTTAAAGAACTTTATAAATTTTGCGAAGAAGACGTTAACACGTTTGGTAAGACACAGTGGCATAGTTTTGCTTTAGAACATAGAGAAGGTGGCGATACAAAATACCTTGAAAGTTTTGAACCTATACTTTCTATTCATAGAGCAGTACATCCAGATATGCAAAAACGTTCAACTGGATTTAATCTAAGCACAAGCACACAGCATGACTTGTATGCACACACAGATCTTGACCTTGATCAAGAACACCCAAACTATTACAATCTAGTTATACCTGTGTACGGCGAAAGCACTATTGAATATTTTGAAACAAATGAAGATGAAATACAGTATGGAACTAGGAACGGCAAACCAGATCTTAATTGTCATGGTGAAATTTATTATCACGAATTTAAGAATAGAACATACGAAGGATATGAAGAATTTTTACAAGAACGCAAATTTGCTGAATGTAAAATAGATAAGCCATTGTTAATAGACACAAACACAATGCATCGTGTTACAGTTCAGGAAGCACCAAGGGTTGCTTGGGTAACTAGATGGCGAAATATACCAAAGGAAATAGATTTTTACACATTCAAAGATATGGTTGAATCTATTCTAAAATAGGAGGGAATATGCATAAAAAAGATTTACCAACAATAGCTGATCTAGGGTTAAACGTTGATCTAGATAAATTAAGAGCAGAAACAGATAAACTTGCAGAAAAGTTTGTTGATGTACGTACTGCAAATCCGATGCTATGTATGAATCACGAAGACTTAGTAAAAGATGTATACGACAACTTTGAACAAATAAACCTTACTACACCAAGTGAAATTTTACCCCATACAGCCAGCATTAAGGAGCGGCTAAGACGCCGAGAAGAACACTTGTATAATGTACCTACCGAAGATTATCCAGGCAGTTACTTTGAAGAAATAGTAACACAATGCAAAGCACCAGCAAGTCGTATTAGAATTACAAAGTTAGCACCAGGTAAGATGATTCCATGGCATGTTGATTATGATATAAATTATGCAGTACGTTGTATTGTTCCTGTATACGGTGGTAGTAATGTAGTAAATCTATTTAAAAGAGATGGTAAGCTAGAAGCATATAATTTAACAGATGGCACAGCAAATTTTCTTAATATAGGATATTCTCATGCAGTTGTTAATATGAGTGATAAGCCACGTATAGCATTAATGTTTAGTTTGGACGGAACAGATGACATCGCAAGTTTATAATTATAATGACACAGAATTAAGAGACCTTGTAAAGAAAATACAAACACAAGGACTTTCAATACACCACGAACAAGAATTTACCGAAGCACAAATTATAGAATTCTTTAAACGTATAGGTGAGTGCGAAGCACCTGGATTGTTTATGAATCCTAAAGAGTATCCAGAACTATTTTTAGTATCAGATAGGAAAGATGAGCAAGGTAACAAACTAGGAATGTTTGGCGGCGGAGAATTAGGTTGGCATTCAAATGGTAACAGTAGACACTTGATAGATAAAATATTAATTGCTCTCTATTGTATAAAAGGAGATGTCAATACAACTTTAAGTATCTGTAACACAAGTGATCCTTTTTACGACTTATCAAAAGACGAACAAGAGTACTGGAAAAGTATAACAATAAGATTAAAATTTCAGAATGATACAATGTACCATCTTGATGATGACGATCCTGAATTAGAATTTATGAGTAAAAATAAAGGAAGTATAAGACCACTAGTAGGACAACACCCACATACAGGTGCTGACTATTTTTACTTTCCTTATCATTTTATAATAAAAGCATGGGAAGGAAAAACGCAAGTTGATCATGAACAAATAGTAGAAAAATTAAAACCTATTATTTTCAAAAGTAAATACCAACGCCATCATGTATTTCAAGAAGGTGATTTATTAATGATGGATCAATTTACAACACTACATAGACGCACACCTGTAATGGGTGATAGATTGCTATGGAGAGTGGCTTGCGACTATAAAAGAGTATGCAATTAGAAATCAAACAACAACTAAGAAAAAATGCTTACATAGATGTCCCCTGCCATAAAGATGTTTTAGATGTATTAAAAAAACAATTAGTCAGCGACACATATTTTAAACGTGGCAGTGGTGAAGCAACAAAAGAATTTGAATCAGTAGAAACGCAACATAGAGAATGGGTCAAAGATATTATTGATCTATCTGATTTTAAGTTTTGTTATTTTACATATGGTGCTACTGATGCAATACATCATTGGCAACTTACAGAGAAAAGACCTTGGCAGAAACTAGAAGGTGAATATGAATATGCAGAAACTATAGGAACAAAACCTACTGTTTGTTGTGATGTGCCAGAACAATATATGAATGAGCAAGGGCGTTCTGCTTTAGGAAGAATAGTAGATCCCAATAAGCCTATGTTTTTAAGTATACCATCTGCGGCCGACGGAAATTACTTTAATGTTGAATTAAAAAGGCAACTTGAATGTCCAGTAATATTAGATTGCACGTATGTAAGCTCAACAGACAAACAAAGAATAAATGTGCCAAAAAATACAGAACAAGTATTTTTTAGTTTTTCAAAAGGATTCGGATTAGTAGGTGAACGTTTAGGTTTAGTTTACACAAAGGAACCACATGTTTCATTACACTTGTTAAAAGAATTTGAAAATTGGAATTACACTGGTGTTAGAACAATGCAATTGATAATGAAAAATTTTGCTGTTGATGAGATGTGGAATAGGCACAGAGATAAACAAGTACAAATATGCAAGGATTACGATCTTACAGCTTCAGATTGTTTTTATATTGCTACAAGCAGAGATAAATTTTGGACACGCAGAAGACGTATGCGTTGGAATGATACTGCTAGAATATGCATAACAAGTTTATTTGATGATTATCTATAGGAGAGTATAATGATAGAAAAACAAATATTAGATTACACAGATGACGACTTTCAAAAATTAGTTGCAAAAATTGTTAAAAACGGAAGTGCAGTATTACATGATCAAGATTTAACAAGACAACAACTTGCTGAAGTTTGTGCAAGAATGGGAGAAGTTGAAGAATTAGATTATTTTATGAATCCTAAAGACAGTCCACAAATTAGTATTGTGTCTGGAGCAATCAAGGATGGTA
>Ga0066856_10000176_pt1 | contig 22451 bp, 28 predicted proteins | sample ETNtaG_5_FD_65605 | JGI IMG/M metagenome (GOLD analysis project Ga0066856, IMG submission 65605) | Marine microbial and viral communities from oxygen minimum zone, Eastern Pacific Ocean - ETNP201406SV205 | ecosystem: Environmental > Aquatic > Marine > Oceanic | place: Pacific Ocean: Eastern...
AGGGTCGCGCGTTCGAATCGCGTCACTCGCTCAATAATTGCCTGCGTAGCTCAGTAGGTAGAGCACTTCGTTGGTAACGAAGAGGTCACCGGTTCAATCCCGGTCGTAGGCTCAAAAAAAGAAAATAAAAAATTGTATAAAAACAAGGAGATAACATAATGGCTAAAGAAACATTTGTTAGAAATAAGCCTCACTGTAATATAGGTACTATCGGTCACGTTGACCATGGTAAGACTACTTTGACCGCTGCAATAACACAAACACAGTCTAATCTGGGTTTAGCAGCTAAACGTGATTTTGATACTATTGATAATGCACCTGAGGAAAAAGAAAGAGGTATTACAATTTCAACTTCACACGTTGAATATGAGACAGCTAATCGTCACTATGCACACGTTGACTGTCCAGGTCACGCTGACTATATCAAAAACATGATTACAGGTGCAGCTCAAATGGATGGAGCTATTCTTGTTGTTAGTGCAGCTGATGGTCCTATGCCTCAAACTAGAGAACACGTTTTGCTTGCTAGACAGGTAAATGTTCCTAGTATTGTGGTATTTATGAACAAGGTTGACCAAGTTGACGATCCTGAATTGTTAGAGTTGGTTGAAATGGAATTAAGAGATCTTTTAAGTGAGTACAAATTCGATGGAGATAATACTCCTATCGTTAAAGGTAGTGCTTTAAAAGCTCTTGAAAATCAAGACGACGCTGAATCTGTAAAATGTATTTCTGAGCTTATGGAAGCTTGTGATTCATTTATTCCTCAGCCTGAGCGTGCAATTGACCAACCATTTTTAATGCCTGTTGAAGATGTATTCAGTATTACTGGTAGAGGTACTGTTGGTACTGGTAGAATCGAATCAGGTAAAGTTAAAGTTGGTGAAGAGGTAGAAGTTGTTGGTCTTGATAATAAAATTGGTACAACAATTGTTACTGGTGTTGAGATGTTCCAAAAAACACTTGATGAAGGTGAAGCTGGAGATAATGCAGGTTTGCTTTTAAGAGGCGTTGAAAAAGAAGATCTTAAGAGAGGCGTTGTTCTTGCAGCTAAAGGATCAATTACTCCTCACACTAAATTCAAAGCTAACGTATATGTTTTGAAAAAAGAAGAAGGCGGAAGACACACTCCATTCTTTAACAACTATAGACCTCAGTTTTACTTTAGAACTACTGATGTGACTGGTGTAGTAACATTGCCGGAAGGTACTGAAATGGTTATGCCAGGAGATAATATAGAAATGAATGTTGAATTAATTACACCGATTGCTATGAATCAAGAGCTAAGATTCGCTATTAGAGAAGGTGGACACACTGTAGGAGCTGGAGTAGTTACTACTGTACTTGACTAATGGCTGGAAATAGTAAAAGAGCAATTGTAAGACTTGAGAGCACTGCAGGGACAGGCTATCGCTATACTGTTACGAAAAATAAGAGTAAGCATCCTGACAAACTTGAATATAAAAAGTTTGACCCTGTAGCTCGCAAGCATGTTCTTTTTAAAGAAATTAAATAGCAAATAGGTGAGTAGCTCAATTAGGTAGAGCATCGGTCTCCAAAACCGGGGGTTGCGGGTTCAATTCCTGCCTCACCTGCGAATGAAGGAAAAAATATGTTTAAAAGAGTAAAAGATTTTTTAAATCAGGTATATTTAGAGATGAACAAAGTTTCATGGCCCTCTTACAATGAGCTTAGAGGATCAACCTATTTAATTATAATTTTTTTCCTTTTATTTGTCGTTTTTCTTTTTGGAATTGATTGGATGATACAACGTCTTATGAGAGTGTTAATATGAATTGGTATAGTCTAAGAGTAATGTCAGGCAAAGAAGAGAAAGTTAGGGATACTATCTTTCGTGAGCTTGATTACGAAAAAGAATTGAGATCTAATGTTGAAGAGATTTTAATTCCAACTGAAAATGTTGTAGATATTAAAAATGGAAAAAAGCAATTGAAGAAAAAAGTCTTTTTTCCAGGTTACGTATTGGTAAAAATGCATATGAATAACGAAACAAAATTTTTTATTGAAAGTATGAATGGTGTAATGAGTTTTGTTGGGCCAAAAGGGAGTCCTCAGGCACTAAATGAGTCTGAAATTAAAAGAATAATTGGTACTAGTGCTGATAGCGAACACAAATCTGCTGAAGATTTTGAAGAGATTCCATTTAAAGTTGGAGATTCTGTTAAAGTTATTGATGGGCCGTTCAAAGAATTTAATGGCTTGGTTCAAGAAATCAATGATTCAAATAGAATTAAAGTTAATGTAAATATTTTTGGTAGACCTACTCCTATAGAGTTGAGTATGCACCAAATATTAATTGAAAGTTAAATATGGCTGAAAAAGAAAAAACTGGTTTAATTAAGTTGCAAATTGCAGCAGGTCAAGCAAACCCTGCGCCACCTGTTGGTCCAGCATTAGGGCAGCATGGTGTGAACATTATGGACTTTTGCAATGCGTTCAATGAGAAAACAAAAGAGTTGCAAGGCATGTTAACTCCAGTAATTATTACGGTTTATAAAGATAGATCATTTACTTTTGAGACAAAATCTCCACCAGCTTCTACCTTAATTATGAAAGAATTAAAAATTAAAAAAGGTTCGCAGGAGCCAAACAAAGACAAGGTAGCAAAAATTACGATGTCGCAATGTAAAAAAATTGCAGAAATTAAAATGAAAGATTTAAACTCACATACATTAGATCAAGCAGCTGAAATGATTGCAGGAACTGCAGTTAGCATGGGAATTGAGGTGAAAAAATGAAAGTAACTAAATTTTCAAAATCCGTTAACGAAAAAATTGATTCTTCAAAAATGTATAATATTGACGAAGCAGTAAGCTTATTAATGAATTTTAAAAGAGAAGCTTTTAGCGAATCTGTAGATGTGGCTTTCAATTTAGGAGTTGATCCCCGTCATGCTGAGGAAAATATTCGTTTGAGTATAAGTTTACCGCATGGTATTGGGAAAGAGGTATCAGTTTTAGCTATTGTTAATGTAGATAAAGAGGCGGAAGCAAAAGAAGCGGGAGCTGATTTTGTTGGTAAAGATGAATTTTTAGAGAAAATAAAGGGTGGATGGACTGATGTTGATAAAATTGTTGTAACACCTAATTTAATGGCAGAACTAGGTAAGTTAGGTAAGGTTTTAGGTCCAAAAGGGTTAATGCCTAACCCAAAATCTGGAACTGTAACAAACGACGTTGCTAAAGCTGTAAAAGAATTAAAAGCTGGTAAATTAGATGCTCGAGTTGAGAAAAATGGAATTTTACACTCTTCAATTGGTAAAACTTCTTTTTCAGAGGAGCAAATAAAAGAAAATTTCCAAACAATGCAGTCAGCTGTTATGTCAGCAAAACCAAACTCATTCAAAGGGAAGTATCTAAAGTCTGTTAGTATATCGTCAACTTTAGGCCCTGGAATTAAAATAGGAACAGAATAATTATGCCAAGTAATAAAAATATTGAAGCAGTAAAAAATTTGACAGAAAAGCTTGATAAAGCAAAAGCAATATATTTTACAGATTATATCGGTCTTGATGTTGTAAGTATTACAAAACTAAGAAAAGAATTTGTTGCCAAAGATGTCGAATTCACAATTGCAAAAAATACATTGATAAAATTGGCTGCAAAGGATATTGGTATGGATGGTTTGGATGATTTTTTAAATGGTCCAACAGCTATGGCATTAAGTTATGATGAGCCAACTGATCCTGCTAAAGTAATAAAGAATTTTTTAAAAGATTTTGATAAGCCTGCTGTAAAAGGCATGATATTAGATGGGCAAGTTTTTCAAGGAGAAGAGTTTGAAAAGATTGCAAGCCTTCCTTCAAAAGAACAACTATTGTCTAAGTTGGTTGGTATGCTAAATTCTCCAATGTCAAAACTAAGCAGTACATTGGGAAGTCCTATTTCTGGCTTATTAGGAGCACTTGAACAATTAAACTCAAAGAAAGGTAGTTAAAATGAGCGTTAAAAGAGAAGATGTATTAAAGTATCTTGAAGAAGCAAATATGATTGAAATATCTGAGCTTGTACAAGACATAGAAGATAAGTTTGGTGTAACTGCTGCTGTACCTGTTGCAGCTGCTGCTGCTGGAGGAGCTGCTGATGGCGCTGCTGAAGGTGGAGAGCAAAGCAGTTTTAATGTTGTCCTGTCTGCGGCTGGACAATCAAAAATCTCTGTTATTAAAGTTGTAAGAGAGATTACAAGTCTAGGATTAAAAGAAGCTAAAGAATTGGTTGATTCTGCTCCCAAGGCTATTAAAGAAGGCGTCGATAAAGACGAGGCTGAATCACTTAAGTCTCAACTTGAAGAAGCCGGAGCTACAGTAGAATTACAGTAATAATACAAACAAGTATAATTAATTAACCAATTTTTTGGAGGTACAGCTATCTTGAAACTAGATAAGATAAACATTAGACATAATTTTGAGAAAATAAAAACTACCACCGAATTTCCAGATCTATTAGATCTGCAAGTCGGCTCATTCCATGATTTTTTACAGGAAGATGTAAAACCTAAAGAAAGAGAAATGTTTGGATTGCATGAAGCTTTCGCATCAATATTTCCATTACAGGATAATCATGAAAATTATATTCTTGAATATAAAAGCTATACAATAGGAAAACCTAGATATTCACCTAGTGAGTGTTCAGATAGAGGTATTACATTTAATGTTCCTTTGACTGTTCAACTAAGATTGAAAATTACCGATGAAAAAGATAAGAAGAAATTTTCTCAAGTAATTGACCAGGATGTCTATTTTGGTAATATGCCATACATGACTGACAAAGGTACGTTTATTATTAATGGAGCCGAGAGAACAGTTGTAACGCAATTACAGAGATCTCCTGGAGCATTTTTTGATCAAAAATTTCATCCAAATGGAGCAAAATTATATAATGCTCGAATTATACCTATCAGAGGTTCATGGATAGATTTTACAACTGACATTAATGATGTATTGTTTACTATTATAGATAGAAAGAGAAAATTTCCAGCCACTTTACTCTTAAGATCCTTAGGTTTTAGCTCAGACGAAGATATTTATAATGCTTTTGGTTTAATATTAAATCTTGATCCTTCAAAAATTGATGAAGAAAAGTTAAGTCATTACGTTGTTATTGAGGATATTATTGATCATGAAACTGGAGAGCTTTTTGTTGAAAGTGGAAAAGAATTAAATGAAACAATCGTTAAAACTTTAAAGAAAAATAAAGCAAAATCTATTAAAGTTGTTGATGTTAGAAATAATATTGATAGTATGATGTTGCATAATACCATACTAAAAGACCCAACAAAGTCTACTGAAGAGGCTTTAGTTCGAGTTTATTATCTTTTAAGAGGTAGTGAAGCTCCAAGTCCTGAATCTGCTGAAAAGTTTATTCATAGAATGTTCTTTTTTCCTAAGAAATATGATTTAGGTCAAGTTGGAAGATATAGGCTTGATAAACAGTTTAATTTAGACAACACAGATAAAGACGCTGTATTAACTCATGATGACTTCTTAATCACATTAAAGTTTTTAATCCAAATGAGAAAAGGTTTAAGAGCTCCTGATGATATTGATCATTTAGGCAATAGAAGAGTAAGAACTGTTGGTGAGCAGCTTAAAGTTCAATTTAATTCAGCTCTTGCTAGAATGGTCAGGACAGTTTATGAGCGAATGAATTTAAGAGAGTCTGAAACTATTACTCCTCAAGACTTAATTAACTCAAGACTAGTAACTACAGTTATTAATACTTTCTTTGGTACAAGTCAATTATCTCAATTTGGCGATCAAACTAATCCCTTAGCAGAAATAACTCACAAAAGAAGAATTTCTTCATTAGGACCCGGTGGACTGTCAAGAGAAAGAGCAGGTTTTGAAGTAAGAGATGTCCATTACACACATTATGGTAGATTATGTCCAATTGAAACTCCAGAAGGGCCAAACATTGGTTTGATTTCTTCTTTAGCATTAATGGCTAAAATCAACAAGCATGGCTTCATTGAGGCGCCGTACAGAAAAATTAATGATAAAATCCTTACAAATAAGGTTAAATATTTATCAGCAGAGGATGAAGATAGATCAAATATAGCTCAATCTGGATTGAGAGCTGATAGCAAAGGTCTTATTTCTGAATCAAAAATCAGAGTTCGTTCAAAAGGAGATTTTCCTATCGTAGACTCTGATCAAGTTGATTACTCTGATATCGTTCCAAATCAAATATTAAGTGTCGCAGCAGCTCTGATTCCTTTTGTTGAGCATGATGATGCTAATAGAGCTTTAATGGGATCAAATATGCAGCGTCAATCTGTTCCACTATTAAAAACCGATGCACCTATTGTTGCTACTGGAATGGAAAAGGTTGTAGCAAAAGATTCTAAGTCTGTATTGCTTTCCCCGGTAAGTGGAAAGGTTGTGCATGTAGACGCTAAAAAAGTTATCATTAAAGATAGTAATTACAAACAAGGCTCTTTGTTAAAGAAAGACGAAGATCTTAGAACTGTTGAGCTAATTAAATATTCAAGATCTAACCAAAATACTTGCTATAATCAAAAAGTCTTAGTTGGAGTTGGTGATAAAGTTAAAAAAGGAGATGTTATTGCTGACGGAGCATCAACACAAGGAGGAGAGCTTGCATTAGGTAAAAATGCATTAATTGCATTTATGCCTTGGAATGGATATAACTTTGAAGATGCTATTGTTATCAATGAAAGACTTGTAAGAGATGATGTATTTACATCTATTCATGTGAATGAAATTGAGCTTGAAGTTAGAGATACTAAAAGAGGACAGGAAGAATTAACTCCAGAAATCCCTAATGTTAGCGAAGAAGCTACAGCTCAATTAGATGAGAATGGTCTAATTCGCGTAGGTGCTATCGTTAGCGAGGATGACATTTTGATTGGTAAAGTAACTCCAAAAGGAGAGACTGACCCATCTCCTGAAGAAAAGCTATTAAGGGCTATATTTGGTGAAAAAGCTGGAGATGTGAAAGATGCATCTAAGAAAGCTGAGCCAGGTGTTAAAGGTGTTGTTATTAAGACTGATTTGTATGAAAAAACATCCAAGCAGTCGAGAGCTGAAGTTAATAAGAAAATCAAAGAACTTCAGAAGGAAAAACGTAATAATGAAAGAGAATTACGCGGATCTAGAGATAAGCTTTTAAAAAAATTATTAAAAGATAAATCTAGCTTAGGTATTAAAGATAGAGGTGGTAAATCAGTGTTAATCAAGAAAGGCACTAAGCTTACTATGAAAAAACTTGATTCATTAAATTTTGAACAATTTTCACTTAAAGAACCTTGGATATCAGGTACAAAGTCATTTGAAAAAATTGGTTTGATTTTTGACTCATTCAACAGGCACTTAGCTGAGCTTGAAGATAAGCTTGAAACCGATATTTTTAAATTAAAAGAAGGCGATCAATTACAGCCTGGTATTTTAAAGCTAGCAAAAGTGTACGTAGCTAATAAAAGAAAAGTCTCTATTGGTGATAAAATGGCTGGAAGACATGGTAATAAAGGTGTTATTGCGACTATTGTTCCTGAAGAAAATATGCCATTTTTAGAAGATGGTACACCTGTAGATATCTGTTTAAATCCAATGGGTGTTCCTTCAAGAATGAATCTTGGACAGCTATATGAAACGATGTTAGGTTGGGCTGGAAAATTGCTTGGAGAAAGATATGAAACCCCAGTATTTAATGGTGCTACACCTGATGAAGTTGCTGCAAAAATGAAAGAAGCAGGTCTGCCAGATTCCGGTAAAGTCACTCTCTATGATGGTTTGACAGGTGAAAAAATTGACAACCCCGTTCTTGTCGGTTATCAGTATATGATGAAATTATATCACATGGTTGATGACAAGATGCATGCACGTTCAACTGGTCCATACTCTCTCGTTACTCAGCAGCCTTTAGGTGGTAAAGCTCAATTTGGTGGACAGAGATTTGGAGAAATGGAGGTTTGGGCTCTTCAGGCTTATGGAGCTGCGCATATTTTAAGAGAAATTCTTACAATAAAATCAGATGATATTGAAGGAAGATCTAAAGTGTATAGTGCTCTTGTTAAGGGTGAGGATTTACCAGATCCAACGACACCAGAGGCGTTTAATGTATTCATGAAAGAAATTCAAGGTCTTGGTCTTGATATAACTTTAGACTAAAGGAAATTATAGATGTATAAAGCAAAAAATAGTATTTCAATTAAACTGGCTTCTCCAGAGAAGATTCTAGAGGGATCTTTTGGAGAAGTGTTAAAGCCAGAGACAATCAATTACAGGTCTTACAAGCCTGAGAAAGATGGTTTATTTTGCGAAAAAATCTTTGGACCTGTTAAAGATTTTGAATGTCATTGTGGAAAATATAAAGGCATTCGTTATAGGGGTATTATTTGCGATAGATGTGGAGTTGAAGTTACAACTAAAAAAGTAAGAAGAAATCGAATGGGCCATATAACTCTCGCAGTGCCAGTTGTTCATATTTGGTTCCTAAAATCTATTCCAAGTAAACTTAGTTATATTCTTGGTAAAAGCGCTAAACAGCTTGAAAGTGTCATATATTATGAAAATTATCTTGTAATAAATCCCGGCAAAAGTGGATATAAAAGATTTGAATTAATTGATGAGGAGGCCTTTTTAGAGCTTGATCAAGAATTCGGATTTGATGCTTCTTCTCAAGAAGAAAGAGAAGAGGAGTCATATTTTAACGCGGCTATGGGAGGAGAGGCTATAAAAGATGCTCTTGCAGAGATGGATTTATTAGAATTAAAGCAAGAATTAGAATTGATTAGTACAACTACTAAATCAAAACAAAAAAGAGAAGATGCACTTAAAAGATTGAAGGTTGTTAAAGATTTTGCTAGAGATAGAAACAATAAACCTGAGTGGATGATTGTTTCTATTCTTCCTGTCATGCCTCCAGAACTAAGACCTCTTGTTCCTCTTGAGGGTGGAAGATTCGCTGCGAGCGATTTAAATGATCTATATAGAAGAATTATTATTAGAAACAATAGACTTAAACAGTTGATGGATATTCAGGCTCCTGAAGTAATCCTTAGAAATGAAAAAAGAATGTTGCAAGAGTCTGTTGATGCTCTGTTTGATAATACAAAACGTAAAACTGCAATAAGAAGTGGATCTAAGAGACCTTTAAAGTCAATATCAGATATGCTTAGAGGTAAACAAGGAAGATTTAGACAAAATTTACTTGGTAAAAGAGTTGATTATTCGGGTAGGTCTGTAATTGTTGTTGGTCCTGAGTTAAAAATGACCGAATGTGGTATTCCAAAAAATATGGCATTAGAATTATTTAAACCCCATTTAATAAGAGAGCTTATTAGAAGAGATTTAGCAGCAACTCCTAGGAGCGCTAAATTGATGATTGAAAATAAAGAATCATTTGTTTATGAAATTCTTGAAAGCGTGGTCAAAGACCATCCGGTTTTACTTAATCGTGCTCCTACGCTTCACAGGCTTGGTATTATTGCTTTTCAGCCAATTTTAATTGATGGAAAAGCTATAAGGGTTCATCCTCTAGTTTGTTCTGCATTTAATGCTGACTTTGATGGCGACCAGATGGCTGTTCATGTACCTCTGTCTATTCCATCTCAATTAGAAGCTAGAATCCTGATGATGGCTAGCCAGAATGTGCTGCACCCTGCTAGTGGTAAGCCAATTACTCTTCCATCTCAAGATATGATTTTAGGTTGTTATTATTTAACCAGTGAAAAGAAAAATCAGATTGGAGAAGGAAAATTTTTTGGATCTATAGACGAGGTTAAAATAGCATACGACAATAACAAAGTTGGAATGCATGCTATTGTTAATGTAAGACACAATGGAGTATGGCATAAAAATACTACTGCTGGAAGAGCTATTTTTAACTCTATAATTCCTGAAGAGCTTGGATACTATGATGAAGTTATTTCGAAAAAAAGATTAAGTTTTATCATTGGAGAGTCATTTGTAAAAGCAGGAAATCAAAAAACTGTTAATCTTTTAGATGACTTGAAGGATATTGGATTCAAAACTGCAACTAAAAGTGGTGTATCAATATCTATTAGCGATATCATTATTCCTGAAAAGAAAAATGATATAATTGAAAAAGCAGAAAATGAAGTTGATAAAATTCAACAGCGATTTGATCGTCATGTTTTAACAGAGGGCGAACGATATAACAAAGTAATTGATGTTTGGACAAAAGCAACAAGCGATGTCGCCGATGTTATGATGGATGGAATAAGATCAGATGACGAAGGTTTTAATGCGCTTTATATATCTTCTGATTCTGGTGCGAGAGGGAGCGGTGACCAAATTAAGCAGTTGGCAGGTATGAGAGGATTAATGGCAAAACCTAGAAAATCTATGATTGGCGGTGGAGAGATTATTGAAAGTCCGATTCAATCAAATTTCAAGGAAGGTCTTTCAGTGATGGAGTATTTTATTTCTACTCACGGCGCTAGGAAAGGTCTTGCTGATACTGCGCTGAAGACAGCTGATGCTGGGTATCTTACTAGAAGGTTAGTTGATGTAGCTCAAGATGTCACAATTTATGAATACGACTGTAAGACAATTAATGGAATTACCGTTTCAGACTTAAAAGAAGGAGAAGAAATTGTTGAGTCTCTTTCTGAGCGTATTCTAGGAAGAACATCATCTGAAAAAATAGTTGTCGACGGTAAAGCTATTGTAAAAGCAGGAGATGTTTTTGATGAACAGCTTGCTGAGTTAGTGGTTAATAATAATTTTAATAGTATTAAAATAAAGTCAATTCTTACTTGTGAATCGAGAAGAGGGGTATGCGCCAAATGTTATGGTTGGGATTTAACTAGAAGACAACTTGTAACAAAAGGTACAGCTGTTGGTATCATTGCTGCTCAGAGTATTGGAGAACCAGGTACACAATTAACTTTAAGAACATTCCATATCGGAGGTACAGCTACTCGTATTGCTGAAGAATCTGATAAAAAATCTAGAAATAGTGGTTTGATCAAGTTTAGTTCCGAATATGAATCAGCTGATACAATAGATGAAGATGGATTTAAAGTTGTAAGATGTTTATCTAGAAGTGGAAAACTTTCAATTATTGATTCTAAAGATAATGTTATAGAAGATTTTAACGTTCCTTATGGTGCAAATGTAAATGTATCACATGGAGATAAAATTAAAAAAGGAACAACTTTATTTTCATGGGATCCTTATACAGATTTAATTCTCGCAAGACAATCTGGTGTAATTAAAATGAAGGATTTTATAGAAGGAGATACCTACCAAGAGGAGGCTGTTGATGGTGGTAAAAAACAGAAAGTTGTTACTGAGTCTAAAGATAGAAGATTAAGTCCTCAAATTGAGATTTATAGCAAAAAAGGAGACATTTTATCAGGTGGAACAATTTTACCTGTTAAAGCAACTCTTATCGTAAATGATGGCCAAGAAGTTGCCAAGGGTCAAACGTTAGTTAAAATCCAAAAAGATGTAGGAAAGTCTAGAGATATTACAGGAGGTCTACCGAGAGTAGCTGAACTATTTGAAGCCAGAAAACCAGCTAATCCAGCTGTTGTAAGTGAAATCAATGGAATAGTAGAATTTGGTGAGATCAAAAGAGGTGTTCGTAAGGTTTTAGTCAACCCTTCTAATGGTAAATCTGTTGTTTATAAAATACCTTATGGTAAACATGTTGTTGTACATGAAGGTGATTTTATATCTGCAGGAACTCCGCTTTGTGAAGGTGCAATTTCTCCGTCAGATATTTTAACTATTTTAGGTCCCAATGCTGTGAGAGAATATTTAGTAGATGAAATTCAAGAAGTTTATCGACTTCAAGGTGTTGGAATTAATGATAAGCATATTGAGGTAATTGTTAATCAGATGATGAAAAAAGTTGTCATTAATGATCCAGGCGATACAGTTTATTTACCCGGTGAACGTCTAGATAAGCAAGATCTTTTTGCTGAAAATGATAGCATGAAAGGTATGGTTGTTGTAGATGAGTCTGGAGATTCAAATCTTGATGTTGGAACCATGATATCGCAGAATGAAGTAAAAGAAATGAATAAGGAGTATAAATCAAAGGATCAAAATATAGTCAAGTTTCATAAAGCTAGACAGGCAACATTTGAACCAATTTTGATGGGTATTACTCAGTCCTCATTGAATACAAATAGCTTTATTTCAGCTGCTTCCTTCCAAGAAACAACTAGAGTGTTAACGGATGCTGCTACAGCTTCTAAGACAGATCATTTACTTGGATTAAAAGAAAATGTAGCTCTTGGAAGATTGATTCCTGCAGGGACAGGTTTTCCAGAATTAAACAATATTCGTTTAACGAATGATTCAAATTTAGATAGCTCGGAAGAGCAAGACTAACAAGAAAAGCTTAATGGTATTTTGTTATCAAAAATGAATATTCCTACGCGTTCAAGAAAAAGTTTGATTCTTCCGTGTTATAACGATATATTCGCCGGTACTTTTAAATATTATAGGAAAGATATATGCCAACTGTAAACCAGTTAATAAGAAAGAGTAGAAAAAAAATAATTAATAAGTCTGCTAGTAGAGCGCTTGAGAAAAGTCCTCAGAAAAGAGGGGTTTGTACTCGTGTTTATACAACCACTCCTAAAAAACCTAATTCTGCTTTGAGAAAAGTTGCTAGGGTAAGATTAACAAACGGCATAGAGGTTAATGCATATATTCCTGGAGAAGGACATAATCTTCAAGAGCACTCAATTGTTTTAATTGAAGGTGGAAGAGTAAAAGACCTTCCAGGAGTAAGATTTCATATCGTTCGCGGTTCATTGGATACAGCCGGAGTGAATGATAGAAAGACAAGTAGATCTCGTTATGGAGCTAAAAAACCAAAAAAATAAATTATGAGAAGAAGACGACCAGAAAAAAGAACTATTAATCCAGATCCTAAATTTAATGATCTGCAAATATCCAAGTTTATGAATTATCTGTTGACTGATGGTAAAAAAGGAATTGCTGAAAAGATTTTATACGACGCTTTTGACATTGTAAAAGATAAAAGCAAGAAAGACCCTGTTGATATTTTTAAGAAAGCTTTAAATAATGCCGCTCCACATGTTGAGGTAAAATCTAAAAGAATTGGTGGTGCTACATATCAAGTACCAATTGAAGTTCCTTCTAGAAGACAATTTTATCTTGCATCTCAGTGGATAATTGAAAGTGCAAAGAAGAGGTCTGGTAGTGCTATGTCTAATAGATTGGCAGGTGAAATTCTTTCTGCATCAAATAATGAAGGTACTGCTATTAAAAAGAAAGAAGATACTCATCGTATGGCTGAGGCTAACAAAGCATTTGCACATTTTGGAAGAGGAAGATAATGTCGTCTGATTTAAGAATAGTAAGAAATATTGGCATTATGGCTCACGTTGACGCTGGTAAAACAACATTAACTGAGAGAATGTTATATTATGCTGGAAAGACTCACAAGATTGGTGAAGTTCATGATGGCGCAGCAACAATGGATTGGATGGAGCAGGAGCAAGAAAGAGGTATTACCATTACTTCAGCTGCTACAACCTTCTATTGGGACAAAAATAGAGTAAATTTAATTGACACTCCCGGTCACGTAGACTTTACAATGGAGGTAGAAAGATCTTTAAGAGTTTTAGATGGTGCAGTAGCTGTTTTTTGCGCTGTTGCTGGTGTAGAACCTCAAAGTGAAACAGTGTGGAGACAGGCAACAAAATATAATGTACCCCGAATCGCATTTATTAACAAGATGGATAGAGTAGGTGCAGATTTTTATAACGCTATTGATACAATGAAAAAAAGATTAGGAGCAAAACCACTCCCAATAGCTCTTCCTATTGGAGCTGGTGAAGATTTTAGAGGTATTATTGACTTAACAAATATGAAGGCAATTGAATATAATGAAAGCTCACAGGGAGCTGAATTTGAGTATATTGAAATTCCAGACAATCTAAAGGCAGATGCTGATAAATGGAGAAATTTTCTTATTGAAGAAGTTGCTAGTTTTGATGATGCTCTTATGGAAAAATATCTTTCAGAAGAGGAGATTACACCTGATGAAATTAAAGGAGCTTTAAAGAGAGGATGTTTTGAAAATGCGTTTGTTCCCACTCTTTGTGGATCTGCTTTTAAAAATAAAGGTGTTCAAAGAGTGTTAGATGCTGTAATAGACTTTCTACCTTCTCCTACAGATGTAGGAAGTATTGAAGGTTCATCTGTTGATAATCCTGAAGAGTCAGTACAAATACAGAATTCTGTTGATGGATCATTTGCTGCATTAGCTTTCAAGATTGCAACTGACCCATTTGTTGGAAAATTGACATACATCAGAGTATACTCCGGTGTACTTAAAAAGGGTTCATTCTGTATTGATTCTAATACAGGAGACAAGCAAAGAGTTTCAAGAATTTTACAGATGCATGCGAATAAACGAGAAGAATTAGATGAAGCAAAAGCAGGTGAGATTGTTGCTGTTATTGGATTAAAAGATGTAAGAACAGGTCATACTCTCTCAGAAAAAGGCGATGTTACTTTAGAGTCTATGGAGTTTCCAGATCCTGTAGTTTCTGTTTCAATTGAACCAGTATCTAAAGGAGATCAAGATCAATTAGCTAAAGGCATGAATAAGCTAAGCGAAGAAGATCCTACTTTTAAAGTAAAAGTTGATAGCGAAACAGGTCAAACTGTTATTTCAGGAATGGGAGAAGTTCATCTTGAAATCATTATAGATAGGTTAAAACGTGAATTTAATGTTAATGCTAACGTTGGTAAGCCTCAGGTTTCATTCAGAGAAGCAATTCAAAAAACTGTCGAAAAAATTGACGAAAAATTTGTTAGACAATCAGGTGGTCGTGGACAGTATGGTCATGTTGTAATAAATGTTAAACCAACTCCTCAAGGAGAAGGTTATAAATTTATTAATAAGATTGTCGGTGGCGTAATACCAAGAGAATATATTCCTGCTGTAGATGCTGGCATTAAAGAACAGTTAAAAAATGGAGTTCTTCACGGATATCCAATTCCAGATGTCGAAGTAGAACTGGTTTTTGGCTCTTATCATGATGTTGACTCTTCTGAAATTGCATTTAAAGTTGCAGGTTCAAGAGCTATTGCAAAAGCTTGTAAGGCAGCTAGCCCAGTTTTAATGGAGCCAATTATGGCCGTAGAAGCAACTACTCCAGATGACTATCTTGGTGATGTTATTGGCGATATCAATTCTAGAAGAGGTAAGGTAGAAACAATGGAGCAGCAAGGTAATAATCAGCAAATTAAAGCTGCAGTCCCTTTAAGTGAAATGTTTGGTTATGCAACAGATTTAAGATCACTTTCTCAAGGTAGAGCAAACTTTCATATGGATTTTCATGAATATGCTAAAGTACCAGCTTCTATTGAAGAGAAACTAATGAAATCACAATCAAAAGATGGAGAAGCATAAGTTATGGCTAAAGATTTAATTAGAATTGCACTTAAAGCTTATGATCATAAGTTGCTTGACAAATCAGCTGAAAAAATTATTCGTACAGCAAAATCATCGGGAGCAATTATTTCTGGACCAATTCCTATGCCTACAAAAAGAACTGTTTATACTGTTTTAAGATCACCTTTTGTTAATAAAAAGTCTAGAGAACAATTTCAGACTAAAGTTCACAAAAGAGTAGTAGATATTGTAAACTCAACACCAAAGACTGTAGAGTCATTAATGAAGCTTGATTTGCCTTCAGGTGTAGATATTGAGATTAGAGGATAATTGTTATGTACGGCTTAATTGGTAAAAAAGTTAAAATGACACAAATCTTTAATGATGATGGTCATGTAGTGCCAGTTACGTTGGTTGAGGCAGGACCATGCACAGTTTCTCAAATTAAAAATGAGAATAATGCTGGCTACAATGCAATACAGTTAGCTTATGGTAAAAAATCTAAAAACAAAACAAACCAACCAATAAATGGTCATTTGTCAAAATCTGGCTTAGAAACTGCCAGAGTCATAGCTGAGTTTAAATCTATTGAAGATTTTGATTATAAACTGGGTCAAAAATTTGATTCATCTATTTTTAATGTGGGTGAAGTTATTGATGTTAGAGCAAAATCAAAAGGTAAAGGGTTTGCTGGAACAATCAAGAGGCATAATTTTGCTAGACAGGACGCAACTCACGGAAATAAACATACTGAAAGAGCACCAGGTTCTATTGGGCAAGCCTCATGGCCTTCAAGAGTTTTTAAAGGTATGAAAATGGCTGGAAGAAAAGGCTCAGATAATATTACTGTTCAAAATTTAGAAATTGTCGATATAGACAAAGAAAATAATCTGCTATTTATAAAAGGAGCAATACCCGGTGCAAATAACGCACCAGTATTTTTATTAAAGAAATGAAGATAAAATCAATAGATACAAGTAAAGATTTTAAGCTTAATGATGCAGTTTTTAAGGTTGCTATGAACTCTCAAGCAGTTTATCAGTCTGTTGTTGCTGAAATGAACAATGCTAGACAAGGTACAAGCTCTACAAAAAATAGATCACTTGTATCAGGCGGTGGTAAAAAACCATTTAGACAAAAAGGAACTGGTAATGCTAGACAAGGAACGAGCAGATCCCCTCTTAACAGAGGAGGAGGTTCAATATTTGGGCCAAGTCCTAAGTATTACTTTAAAAAAGTTAATAGCAAAACAAAGCATCTTGCTTTTAAATGTATCCTATCAGAAAAAGTTAAAAACGAAGCATTTAAGGTGATTGAGTCACTTCCTTCTTTGGAAAAAACTAAAGAATTTGTATCATTTTTAAATAAAAATGATTTAAGTGGGATGAAAGTAACAATAGTTTCATCAGAAATAGATGAAAAATTAGCTTTATCATCAAGAAATGTTCCTTATGTTTCGTTGGTAAAAGCTAGTTCTTGTTCAGTTAGAGATTTATATGATAACGATGTTATTATCATTGATGTTGATGGACTCAAAGTTCTTTCAAGTAGATTTGGAGATAAAAACTAATGAGCCACTATTCAAAAGTTTTAATTAGACCTGTTGTTACTGAAAAAATGACCGCTTTACAAGAATCAGAAAATAAATATGCATTTGAGGTTCCGGTAAATATCAACAAAATTGATATTAAAAAAGCTGTTGAAGAAAAATTTAATGTAAAGGTATCTAAGGTTGCTATTTCTAACAGAAAAGGAAAAGCAAAACAGATGACAGTTAAAAGCAATGGTCGTTCTATAAGAACTGAAGGATTTGCAAAGAGTAAAAAAAGGGCTATCGTCACATTGATTGATGGTTATAACATAGATTTATTTAATATTTAGAGAAAGATATGGCAATAAGACAACTAAAACCAGTAACACCAGCATCTAGATTTACTTCTAGGCCTGACTTTTCTGAGATTACTACAGATAGACCAGAAAAATCTTTAGTCAGAAAACTTAAAAAAACTGGTGGTAGAAATAATAAAGGGCGTATCACTTCTAGAAGAAGAGGCGGCGGTCATAAAAGAAGCTACAGAATTATAGATTTCAAAAGAAACAAGTTTGATATCGAGGGCAATGTAGCAACAATAGAATATGATCCAAATAGAAGTGCTTTTATTGCACTTATTCACTATGTAGACGGTGAAAAAAGATATATTATCCAACCCGATGGTTTAAAAGTTGGAGATAAGATTATATCTGGTGAAAAAGTAGAGTTGAAAACTGGTAATGCAATGCAGTTAAAAAATATTCCATCTGGACAGTTTGTGCATAATATTGAGATGATTCCCGGAAAAGGAGCTCAAATGGCTCGTAGCGCTGGTGCATATGTTCAAGTTATGGCTCACGATAATAATTATGTAACATTGAAAATGCCTTCAGGTGAAGTAAGAATGGTTCCAGAAAAATGTTTAGCCACGGTTGGCGTTGTTGGAAATAAGCAACATGAATTGGTTCGCTCAGGGAAAGCTGGTCGTTCAAGATGGTTAGGAAAAAGACCTAAAGTTAGAGGCGTAGCAATGAATCCGGTAGATCACCCACATGGTGGTGGTGAAGGTAAAAGCTCTGGAGGAAGACATCCGGTTACTCCGTGGGGTAAGCCTACTAAAGGTTATAAAACTCGTAAAAAGAATAAAAAATCAAATGCTTTGATTGTTAAAAGGAGAAATGATTAATGGCTAGATCTGTTAGAAAAGGTCCTCATATTGATATGAAGTTGTTAAAGAAAGTCCACAAAATGGACGACGCTTCAAATAAGACAGTTATAAAGACTTGGGCTAGAAATTCAATCATAATACCTGACTTTGTTGGACATACCTTTGCAGTTCATAATGGAAATAAATTTATCCCAGTTTTTGTAACTGAGAATATGGTTGGACATAAGTTGGGCGAGTTTTCTCCTTCAAGAACTTTTAGAATGCATTCAGGAGATAGAAAGAAATAATGGATATTATATCAAAAGCAAATGGTGTAAGAATTTCTCCAAAGAAACTAAGAAAAATTGCTAATCTGGTAAGAGGTCTTAATGTTAATAAGGCGCTTAGTTCGCTAGGTCATATGGATGAAAAGGGAGCACAGATTGTAATGAAGACTCTTTCTTCTGCTATTGCTAATGCTGATAATAATGAAGATTTTAATCTAGATATGAATACAGTAAATGTTAAAACAATAACTGTCGATGAGGGTCCTGCACTAAAAAGATTTAGAGCACGAGCTCAGGGTCGAGCAAATAGAATTAAAAAGAGAACTAGTCACTTAAAAATTGTTATAGGATAAATATTAATGGGACAAAAATCACATCCAAAAGGACTTAGATTAGAAGTAAATAAAAATTGGACATCAAATTGGTTTCCAAAGAAAAATGAATATGCTGCCGATCTAGCCCAAGATATAAAATTAAGAAAGTATCTTAAGAAAAGACTTCAAGATGCTTCTGTGTCATCTATCGATATCGAAAGAACTTCTCAGTCAATTACAGTTAGTATTCATACAGCTAGACCTGGAATTGTTATTGGGAGAGGTGGAGAAGAAGTTTCTAGATTAAAAAAAGAAGTTTCAAAGCTTTGTAATACCGACGATATTCATCTAAATATTAATGAGGTCAAAAGACCAGAATTGAACGCAGAGTTAGTTGGCCAAAATATTGCCCAGCAACTTATTAAAAAAATGCCTTATAGAAGGGTTTTAAATAAAACTATGCAGTCAACAATGAGAATGGGGGCCGAAGGTATAAGGATTAATGTAGCAGGAAGATTAGGTGGAGTTGAAATAGCAAGATCGGAAAGATTTATGGAAGGTAGAGTCCCATTACATACCTTGAGAGCTGATATTGACTATGCATTAGTAGAAGCTCCTACTACTTATGGCGTTATTGGTATTAAAGTTTGGATTTGTAATGGGTTTACTAAGGCGAAGAAATAATGTTAGAACCAAAAAAAATTAAATATAGAAAGGTGCACAGAGGTCACCGTAAAGGTATGGCTAAAGGTGGTACTGAAGTTAATTTTGGTAGCTATGGTATGAAAGCAATGGAACCTGGTTGGATAACAGCTAGACAAATTGAAGCTACGAGAATTTCTATTTCAAGAAGAGTTAGAAAAGTCGGAAAGATGTGGATTAGAATTTTTCCAGATAAACCTATTACTAAAAAACCTTTAGAAACAAGAATGGGTAAAGGTAAAGGTTCACCAGAATTTTGGGTTGCAAATGTTAGACCTGGACGTATTTTATTTGAAGTTGAAGGTATTTCTAAAGAATTAGCTCAAGAGGCGTTTAGAATTGCTGGAAATAAATTAGCGATTAAAACAAAATTAGTTTCTAGAAGAGGTTTAAATGAAGATTGAAGATCTTAGAAAGATGTCAGAAAATGATTTGAAGTCAAGATTGGTTGATAATTCAGAAAACTTACAGAAATATCGTTTTCAAAAATCAATTCAGCAGCTTGAAGACTACAAGCTTATTGTTGAAATGAAGAAAGAAAATGCAAAGATTAATACGATTTTAAGAGAAATGTCGTTAAATGAGGAAAATATTGATGGATAGAAATGTTCAAACACTTGTAGGTAAAGTTGTATCTAATGCTATGGATAAAACTGTAGTAGTAAGCGTTGAAAGACTAGTTAAGCATAAACTGTATAAGAAGTATATGAAAAGATTTAAAAAGTATTATGCTCATGATGAAAATAATACTTTTAACATAGGCGATACTGTAGAGCTAAAAGCAACAAGACCTATGAGCAAAACTAAAAGATGGAGAGCTTCTAAGTTGATTAGTGGCGTAAAAAAATAGTGATACAACAAGAAACAAGATTAAAAGTAGCTGATAATTCTGGAGCAAAAATTGTCCAGTGCTTCAAGGTGTTGGGTGGATCCAAAAAAAGATATGCAAGTATTGGAGATGTTATTGTTGTTGCTGTTAAATCTTCTTCTCCTGGAGGAATGGTAAAGAAGGGTGAAGTTGCAAGAGCAGTTGTTGTTAGAGTTAAGAAAGAGATAAGAAGACGAGACGGATCTTATATTAGATTTGATGATAATGCTGCTGTAATATTAAATGCTCAGAATGAGCCAAAGGGTACAAGAATTTTTGGGCCTGTTGCTAGAGAATTAAGAGAAGGTGGCTATATGAAAATTATATCAATGGCGCCAGAGGTATTATAATGAAAATTAAAAAAGATATGATGGTTAAAGTTGTTTCTGGAAATTTTAAAGGAATGACTGGCAAAGTTTTAAAAGTAATACCTATTTCACAGCGAGCAATCGTTGAAGGTGTTGCGCTTACAAAGAGAGCAGTACGTCCAACTCAAGAAAATCCTAAAGGAGGTTTTTCAGAAAGAGAAAGATCGTTACATGTTTCAAATTTAATGGTGTTAGAAGGGGATGATGCTTCTAGAATAGGTTATAAAATTCTAGATGATAAATCTAAAGTTAGAGTTTCAAAAAGAACAGGTAAGGAATTAGGATAATTTTTATGAGCGCTCCAAACTATAAGAAAAAATACTTAGATGAAGTTAGACCTCATCTAATGAAAAAGTTTGACTTCACAAGCATAATGCAGGTGCCTAAAGTTGAAAAAATTACTTTAAACATCGGATTAGGCGATGCAAAGAATAACAAGAAAGCACTTCAGTCTGCATTGGATGAATTGATGTTAATTACTGGACAAAAACCTATAATTACTAAAGCTAAAAAAGATGTTTCAAATTTTAAAGTTAGAAAAGGCTTTCCTGTAGGTTGCAAGGTTACTTTGCGTAAAGATTTTATGTATGAATTTTTAGAAAGATTATGTGCAGTTGCTCTTCCAAGAACAAGAGATTTTCGAGGTCTTTCATTTAAGTCTTTTGATGGTATGGGTAATTATAGTTTTGGAATCAAAGAGCAGATTGTGTTTGCTGAAATTGATTATGATAAAGTTGATTCATTGAGAGGTATGGATGTAATAATTACAACTTCTGCTTCTAATGACAATGAGTGTTATGAGCTTTTAAGGGCTATGGGTTTACCTATTAGAGAAAAAAGAGTAGCTAACAATACTGAGGAAGAAAATGGCTAAAAAATCAAAAATAGTTAGAGAATTTCATTTGCAAAAGAAAGTGCAAAAACATTATGCTTTAAGAAAAGAATTAAGAGCAATTATTAAAAATCCTAATGTTTCTGACGAAGAGAAAGATAAAGCAATTATAAAGCTTCAAAAATTGCCAAGATCTTCAAGCGCTTCAAGATTGACTAATCGTTGTGCTGTTTCAGGGAGACCTAAAGGATATATGAGAAAATTTGGTTTATCAAGAATAACATTTAGAGAATTAGCACTTAAAGGTGAACTGCCTGGCGTGACTAAGGCAAGTTGGTAGGAGTAATTTTATGTCGATGACAGATCCAATAGCAGATTTTTGTACAAGAATTAGAAACGGATATGCTGCTAAAAAAAGATGGGTTGATGTACCTTCATCTAATTTAAAGAAAAGATTATCATTAGTTCTTAAAGAAGAAGGCTATATTGATAATTTTGTCTTTGTAGATAAGGAAGATAGCAAGGAAGATATTAGGGTTTATTTAAGATACCATGAAAGTTCTCCCGCTATAACAACAATCGAAAAAATTAGTAAACCAGGAAAAAGAGTTTATGTTTCTTGTTCAGAAATTCCAAGAGTCTTAAATGGTTTAGGAATCAGCGTAATTTCTACGCCTAAAGGAGTATTGAGCAATAAAGTTGCTAGAGAATTAAAAGTTGGAGGAGAGTTGCTTTGCAACGTTTGGTAGTATGTCACGAATAGGAAATAAAATAATTAATATACCTGATGGAGTTTCTTTCGACAATAAAGACAGCCATCTTAAAGTGAAAGGCCCTAATGGAAACTTGACTGTCAATATTTGCGATGAAGTTTCGTTAAAAATTGAAGATAACACAATTAACTTGACTAGAAAGTCTGAAGATAAAGTTTCTAGATCAATGCATGGAACGACAAGACAATTAGTTTCAAACGCTATTGAAGGTGTTACAAATGGTTTTTCAAAACA
>Ga0066856_10000177_pt1 | contig 22417 bp, 14 predicted proteins | sample ETNtaG_5_FD_65605 | JGI IMG/M metagenome (GOLD analysis project Ga0066856, IMG submission 65605) | Marine microbial and viral communities from oxygen minimum zone, Eastern Pacific Ocean - ETNP201406SV205 | ecosystem: Environmental > Aquatic > Marine > Oceanic | place: Pacific Ocean: Eastern...
GCGAGACGTCACCGTTTGACGACCATCACATCGATCGTCGTCATGTGGGGACGACCGCCTTCATCCCCGAGGCGAAGAGGAGGAGGAGGAGGAGAGCACCGGCGTCCAAACGCGCGCGCTGCTGGGGCGACGACGACGACGGTTTTCGGCGCGGCGACGCAAAAAAGTCGCCTTCCTCCTCGGGAGCGGGGTGGTCCTTCGCCGTCTCCTTCGCTTCTTTTTCGGTCAAAAACGAGTCTGAGCGGGGCGTTGCGCGAAAATCAAACGAGGTCGAGGGAACGCGCGATGCGCGCGCTGATGTCGACGAACACCGAGACGAACGCGACGAGAGCGACGATGAGCTCGACGAAATCGCGCGTGGCGCAGTCTCGGCCTCGACGCGCGCAATCGACGATAGGAGTGCCCCCTCGGCACAAAAAAAAAGACCACCAACCCCATTTTGGACAAACGACAACTCTGTCGTCTTCTTCTTCTTCGTTCGGAACAGGACCGCCACCACAACCATCATCTCGAAAGCGAGAACTAACGAAAACTACAACAGAGCAACACACAAAAAATGGAAGACAAACGGCGCCACCAATAGCCCCAAAGATCAAACTGAGAGAACCGCCGGTGTTGGCGAAGCAGCCGACGACTGCGGCGCAACGAAAACGCGACCAACAAGTATTCATTCGAGAAGGACCTTCGTGGATGAAAGCGCCATCTCTGTTGACTTCAAAGGCAACGTCAAAAAAGGCGACGACGACGACGACGACGACGGCAATGACGAAATCGACAGTATTTGGACGTCAAAATGGTGCAGAAAAGCTACGACAGGAAACGATAGCGACAAGCGAGGTCAAGTTGGAAAAACAGTTGAAGAAGAAAATTGAGGACTCGGCGGCATCGCCCAGACAGAAACGAACTCTATGCAAAGAGGCACTGGACGACGTGGTTCGAAAATCTAACCTCTTCCGAGGGCGGTTGGAACTCATACGCGACGTGATATTCAATGATGATGATGAAAATGAAAATGATGAAAATGAGCGTAAGAATATAGTGAAGTGCCTAGTCTGCGCAGAGAATGCCGAAACTATACGAAAACTCGAAAACTCTTTACGAATAGAAAAGCTGGAGAGATCAAATGTCAAAAGAGATAACACCGACGCGATGAAAACAATAGCAGAGCTACGAGCCGACGTGACGCAACTCGGTAAAATTATCTCTCGAGTGTTCCAAAGTGAAATCAAACCACGCGAGTTGAAGGAAATAGCCGCGAAGTTTCTAGACGCTACTTCATCTGAAAAACATGAAAGAATAGAAGACGACGACGATGAAGAAGAAGAAGAAAACCAATGGACGCCATTACCGAAAACGTCAAAATTTTACGGTCTTCCCGTTGAAGAAATCAGTTGGGGACGAACGTTATCGCCCAGAGTCATGTCACCAGGATACCCGGTCCCAAAGCTCGATTTCTCGCTTGTTACGAATAGCGTCGACGCCGAAGAGGACGGGTACGGAAGTAATAGTACTAGCAGTAGCGTGTTAAGCGACGATAGTTTTTACGACGATCAAGAAGAAGAAGAAGAAGAAGAAAATAAGGACGACAACGACGACGACGACGACGACAACAACAACAACAACACGGAAGATGAAGACGCCGAAGTCGATCGATGGTTGAACAGTTGAAAAATGGAGATTTTTGTCCTGGCGGTATTTTTTGCGATCAAAAATGAACGAAAAAAAACACACGTATCTTCATAAACATATCTTCGAAAACGCATTCTTCGTACGCGGTAGTCCTCTCGACGACGACGACGAAGACGACGACGACAACGACGAGTTTATAGTAATTTACCTCAGAAAAACAAAGGAACGCGATGGCCAGTGCGATGTTATCTTCGTCGTCGTCCGCGGGGACGAGAAGTTTCCCATCGTCATCATTCTCTAACAGACGGGGATTACCTTTAACTTCCTCCTCGTCATCAAAAAAGAATTACAGAACAAAAGCAACGACGACGACGACGACGACGACGACGAGACAAAGAGGACGATTTGCTGTTCGTGCCGCAGTTTCCAGCCAATCCATAGAAAAAGCGAAAGAATCTGGGTTAGTATTAGCCAAGTTTGACAAGGAAGAAGTGATTCAAGTGAGAGAACAATTGAGAGAAAATCACTCGGACGAAATCTCGGGAGTCGAGAATGATATTGTGGACTGGTTTATTCGAGACCGAAAGTTGGACGGCGAAGCGGCGCTGAAGAAAATAGTGAAATATCAAAGCTGGAGAAAAGAAAATTTCTCCCAGGAAAGTTTGAACGCGCCATCGGTGATTGAGGAAGCGAAAACAGGGAAAGCGGTGTTGATGAAAGAGAGAGACGTGTTAGGAAGACCTGTGGTGTTGGTGACACTGATTAAGCACGAAGTCGCTACGAGAGTGTTGGAAGATACACAGAAGCTTTGCGTGAAATTGTTGGATGAAGGGTTAGAGGAACTGAAAAAGGAAGGTTTTGAACAAGAAACGGTGATGTGCGTATACGACTTGAGGGGTTTTTCCATGAAAAACGCGGATATCGATTTTACAAAGTTTTTCATCTCGTGCATATTCGATTATTATCCGAAACGTATTTCGCAAGTGTTGTTGGTGGAAGCGCCGTTCGTATTTAAACCAGTTTGGGGAATAATCAAGCCTTTGATGGGTAAATACTCCTCTCTTGTGAAATTTGTGAAAGCGAAAGAGGCGAACGAGTTCTTCGAATCCGAACCGTTTTGATTGTTTGATGCGCGCGCGCGTGCGTACGTACTACTATATATTTTGATTGATTTAAACAGTACGTTTTATGAGGTTTATAACTGAGCATTTAACAATAATAATAATACTATTATTAGTTTTAGTTTTAGTTTTCTCCCTCTATTATTTAAAGGAATTTCAACTGCGAGGCGACGCCACCTGCGTTCGCGACTTGTTTTAACGCGTTCGCGGTAGAAACGTACGCTTGCTTCGCTCCATTCGCATCGCCCGATGCGCACGCCTGCTTCAATGCTCCCACCGCCGAAATCAATGCGTCCGTTCCAAACTCAGATTTGCCCAACTCTTTCTCCCAATTCCCAGACTCCAACTCCGCCCCAGCGCCATAAATCGAGTCTTGATCGATCAAACTGCCCGCCTTTGAGATTTTATAAACCGCCAGTTGTAATGCCGCGACGCCGCCAGTCGATCGACCGAGTTTCTCGCCCGCGTATTTCGCCTGTTTGCTTCTCTCGTTTTGTAATTTCGCGCTTCTGTTCGCTTTCGCCTTGGCCAAGAACGCTTCGTCGTCCTCGTCGTTCCCTTGTAAAATAGCCATGGCTGGCAAGGCAGAAAACAACGCCGGCGCGAGCGCGGCGAATTTCATCACCTCTCTTCTCGTTTGTTTATGTTGTTCGACGTTGAAATTTGTTTTATCCGATCGACGACGAGACGACGGCGACGATGACGACGCAGAGCATTTAACGTCGCTTCTTCTCTTGGAAGACGACGTCGCCGTCGTTCTGGGGGAAACGACGACCGAGGACGCGCGAGACGTACTCCCGAGCGCAAACATCATTTTTTTCTCTCCTCTTCCTCTTCGTCTTCTTCTTCTGATGTGTCCGTAGTAAACGCGCGTATATAGCACGGGTGGTAGTAGTGCGTGTACAAAAGTGACGACGGGGAATTGCTTTTGTTTTTTTTTTGTTTTGCGTTTTTCTCTCTCTTTTTGGTTTTTTTGGATTTTTGCTCCATTGTTTTTACTTTGGCGTTTGGGTTGGGGTGCAGTGCATTAACGATTGAAGGATCCTTTAAATAAAAGAAGGAGAGCAACAGTGACAGTCCTTTAAACATTTTTGACGATTGAGTCCAATCCCAAAGCCTAAAAAACGCAAAAAAACGAACAAGAAGAAAGCGGAAAGAAAAAAGAAAAGAAAAGAAAATTTTCGTCTTTTTTTTAAAGGACGACGTCGACGACTTTGACAAAAAAAACGCTCGGTTTTACCTTTCCGAGAAAAAAAAGAAGAGAAGAGCTCTCTCGCTGACGCGCGTCGTAAAAGAAAAGAAAAACGCGATGGACATCATGGGCAACCCCGGGGATGGCAGCGGCGGAGGAGGGGCCATGGGGGGAGGCATGGGGGGAGGCATGGGGGGGAACGACCAAGACGCGTTCGCGCGAGAGTTCAAGCAGTTTTGCATGCAACCGGAAAACAGAGAGAAAGTTCAAGAACATCAGAGGAAAGAAATCAGGAGAGCAGAAAGAGTCGGGCATCGCATCGAGGCGTGCGCGTTTCGAGAAAAAGTGTTGGAATCGGATTACGAGGCACAACAAAACATAGCGCCGTTCATGGAACACAAATTCTTGAGGAGAATCATCCAGACGTTTTGTAACGACGAACAAGGTGATTTTGGAAAGTGGGCGAAAAATCCTCGAGTGATTGAAATGCTTCAACATGCGAAAGATCTTATAGATAACGGCTACTGCGAGGAAGAGGAATTGGAACATCGCATGGTCGAGTACCTGAAAAACCCAGACGCTGAAGGGCACGAACAGTTCGATAAGAAAGTCAATCGAAAAGTCAACGTTGAATCGAAAGATTTAGTTAGCGCTTTGAACGAACAGTGCACTTTACGACACGAGGGTAATTTGCTCTACGCGAAGAAAAATTTTGAAGAGGCGAAGGAGAAGTACGAACAAGCTTTGTCAATTATGAATCTCATCAAAGCCGCGGATGCGCAACTAGGTCAATTCGAAATCGAGCAAAACAAGTCATTTTGTTTGATGAACATCGCGTCGGCGTGTATCGGGATGAAGGATTATGGAGAAGCGGTCGAACGTTTAAACAAAGCCGAAGAGGTTTGGCCAGAACCGCCGGGAAATTTTAAGCTGTACACGAGACGCGCTCGAGCGCACGTATACAGGGCGAATTTTGCCGAAGCAAAGAAAGATTTGCAAACGGCGAAATCGATCGACTCGAACCACGAAGAAATCGAGGAAGTCGAGTGGATGATTGACGCGTTTAAAAGCAAATACCGCAAGGAGGAGAAGGAACGTGCGAGAACTATGTTCAAGTTCCCGAAAGTTTTAATGTCTGACCAAAAGAGGAAGAAACCATCGAACAAATGGCCTCACTCGTACGGATGGTGATATGTACCGAATGTGATTTTGATTGATGCATTAAAAGGAGAGTATGGTGCGGTGGTTTAAAGAGAGAGAGAGAGCATATTTGTTACTTTTTGTCAAAATAAAAGAAGCCAAACGAATTTTATAAATATTTCACACCAAAACACTTCAAAGCAATTCTATATGATGGCGTGTCGAGCAGTCGCGCATCAAAGCACTCACGCTCTGGTGCGCAGATTTATCGGCAAAACGAGTAGTAAAAGTAGTAGTAGTAATAATAGAAGAGCGATGTTATCTACTTCTGTGCTTTCTTTTTCTTCTTCTACTCTCGTCGGGGGTGTCAACAGAATTCGAACTGAGCACGCAATCGCGCGACTACAAAATCGAAAGAAAAATATCTCGACATCGACAACCATCCGCGCGGTGGGCGGATCCTCCTCGTCTGCGAAAACGAAACAACGCTATTTATGTCAAGAATGCGGCGAAGATTACTCCCAGTGGTACGGCCAATGCCCCGGGTGCAAAGCGTGGGACTCCATGAAAATCTTTCGAGAACCGATTTCAAACGCGAATGCGTCGAAAAGAGGAAAATCTGGAGGAGGCGCCGGGGCGGCAGCGGCGCAACGCGCACAATCATCATCAAACAACGATGCGGAACTCAAATCATCGTCGTCTTTGATTTTTAATAGGAACAATAACAGAAGAAGTACGGTCGGTGGAGGATGGGTTTCGGACTCGAACGCGCCGCGCGCGTTGAAGGAAGTGTTGAAACCGGAATCGAAAAACTCAAAGAATATGCGTCGAGTGCCTTTGCCCGGTGCGTTGGGTTCAGAAATTGAACGCGTTTTAGGTGGAGGCGTCGTGCCGGGAGGATTAGTATTAGTCGGCGGTGATCCAGGCGTTGGGAAGAGTACTATTTTATTGCAACTGGCAGGACTTCTCGGTAAAGAAGCGACCGAGACAGCGAAAAAAGCAAGGAAAGCAACAACCACGAACTATGACAAAGCAGGAGAGGAATCCATCGAGGAAGTAGAAGCTCTGTTTTCTGGTGGTGGCGTCTTGTATGCGAGCGGCGAAGAATCTGTCGAACAAGTCGCATCCAGAGCTGAACGCATGGAGATTAACCAGGACGGCGTGTATTTATATTCCGCAACGCGTTTAGAAAATATCTTAGATGCCGTGAATCGGTTAGAACCGTCCGCGTTAGTTGTTGATTCGATTCAAACTGTATTTTTAGAAGATGCTACCGGATCTCCTGGATCGGTGAGCCAAGTTAGAGAGTGCGCGACGGCGTTGTTACACGCCGCGAAAACGTCTGGCATGCCCGTTTTTATAGTTGGTCACGTGACCAAATCCGGAGATATCGCCGGTCCTAGAGTTCTCGAACACATCGTAGATGTGGTTCTTTATCTTGAAGGGGACGCCGATAGAGCAGTGCGTATCTTGCGCGGCCATAAAAACAGATACGGCAGTACAGATGAAGTTGGCGTTTTCCAAATGGCAGATCAAGGTTTGGTCCCGGTGCCATCACCGTCCGCTCTTTTCTTGGGAGAACGCATAATTTCTGATGACGTTAGCGCTGCGCCAACTGTTACTTTACAAGGATCTCGCCCATTCATGCTGGAAGTTCAGGCGTTATGCAACGATAGATCTTCAAGTTACAACGACGAAGAGGGCAATAATTCAGGCAATGGTATGGTTGCGCCGGCCGTGCGCACAGCAGTTGGCTTGAAGTTTGAGCGCATGCAGCTTCTTTTGGCTGTGCTCGCAAAATTTGTTTTAGGAAGGAGAGTTCAACGCAACGATATTTTTGTGAACATTGTGGGTGGTTTGAAACTAGACGATCCCTCGACTGATGCTGCGGTAGCTATGGCGATCGCTTCATCCTTTCTAGAACGGCCATTACCGGCTGATATGTGTTTCTTTGGTGAAGTTGGTTTGGGAGGAGAATTACGGCCTGTTATGCAAGCAGAGAGACGCATTGCTGAAGCCTCGACGATGGGCTTCAAGCGAGTGCTCATGCCCTTTACGGGAGCTAACGAAGAAGCTGGGAAAAAACAAGGCATGGAAATCATCAAGTGTAACACTCTCGCCGAGGCGGTGAAAGTTGCTTTAGGGCTAGATCCCAGGAAGAAAAAGATACCATGGAAGAAAAGTAAATAGAGGATGATGATCAAGAATGGTGTACGTACGATGTAATAAATTTAAAGTTTTCTGTGTTGACTTGTGTTCTCTCTTGCGAAATCACTTTCGTAATCGGGAAGATCTTCTAGTTGCTTTCACAGGAGTAGCTGCGCTCTTCTTTGCCGTCGCTGCTTTTGGCTTCTTCGCTGATGCTGCCGCTTTTGGCCTCTTCGTTGTTGTCGTTTTCTTTACCGGAACCGTTTTAGCCGCCGATTTCGCTTTGGGTTTTCGACCACGCTTCTTCTTTTCTGGGGCGTCTTCATCTTTCGTTTTTGCGTCGATATCTTTCTTTGGCGACGGTTCCGATGTTGCCAGAGCAACTGCTACTGTCTTTGCGGCTGCTACGTTCGAGTCATCGTTCCCCCAGACTCGCGATTTGCGTCTTTTCGTCGTAACCGTAGAAGGAGGAGTTTTCTTCAAAGCAGACGTTGGAATCGGAAGTTCCATCGATGCACGACGCTTGAGAGGAGGCGCGTTCGTGTCTTCTAATCTCTTCATCGCTCTGCTCAACGGCGATTTATTTTCTTCAAACTTCTTTGTGAGTTTCTCCTTCATAGCACTGGAACTTTTCGGAGTCTTTGCCACTTTTGCCGCGGAGGATTTTTTTGCTAAAACCTTCGATGCCGATCTCGGATCGGCGGCTTCTATCGGTGAAAACTCTTCGTGCGAACCTCCAACGATCGGTTTCAATAATGAGTGCGCGGTTTGCGCAGCTGCAACGAACGAACTGTTCGTGGCTTTCTTCACACTTTGCAAAAAACCAGCTCCGATGGTAGAAGAGGCGCCCGCATCGCTTTTACTTTTCGATGTTCTCTTCTTCGATGTTGTTGGTTGAGTAGCTGACGGTAGTAGAGTAATCGCTGGTGTCTTTATTGCTTTTTTGCCGGTTGGCGGAGTTGCTTTCCTCGACGGCGACAAAAGCGATGAAAAAAATGTTGGCGACACCGGTCCCGAACTCTTTCGTAATTTTGCTTTTTCCTTTGCGAGCTCTTTCGCTTTCGCTTTCTCCTGTAAACGTTGATCTGTTTCGTACTCCAAGCGTTGTTCTAACTCCAACTGTCTCTTTGCAAACTCTTTTTCTTTTCGCGTCAGCTCTTTCGCAATGCTTTTCTCTTGCATCTCAAGCTCTTTTTCTTTCTTACCGATTTTCTCATGAAGCGATTTCTCCAATTCGGCGCTTTTCCTCAAAAGATCCTTTTCCATATTTTTTTCCTTCGTCTCGAGCTCTTTCTCTCTCGCCGCGAGCTTCTTCGTCGCATTTTCTCTCTCGCTCTCCAGCATCTTTCCCGTTTTTTCCTCACTTTTTCTCATTTGCGCCATTTCTTTCTCTTTCTTTGCAATCTTTTCGTTGAACGATTTCTCCAACTCTGCCTTCTTCTTCTCGAGCTCTTTTGCCATCGTCTTCTCCTTGGCTTCGAGCTCCTTTCCTCGCGTCGATATCTTCTTCATCGCCTCGGCAATCTCTTTTTCTCCTTCTTTCGCTGTTTGCGATGTTTCTTTCTCTCTTTTCGCAACGTGCTCGTTGAGTGCTTTTTCTTTCGCGTTGAAATCACGTTCTTTCGCGGCGATATCGCTAAGTACTTTCTTGTGCTTTTCTTCCATTTCTTCCATGCGCGCTTGGAGTTTCTCCACCAGCTTCTCTCTTTTTTCCACCTCTGCCTCGCGAAGATTCAACTCTTTTTCGAACTCCGTCCCAGCTTGCTTCAATTTTTTAACTTTATCCGCCTCCAGCTTTTGGATTTGCGCATCCTGTTTATGAATTTCGTTTTGTTTTGCGATGATGTCTTTTTGCAAACCATTCAACAAACTCCCTTGCTCCTTGCGTAAAAACGCCTCTTGCTTCAACTCTTTGCTCTTATCTTCCACCTGCGTTTCTAATTTCGCGATTCGTTGTTCTCTATGCTCTAGCTCTTTCGTGATATCGTTATTCTTACGTTTTGTAGCTTCCAAAGCCTGTCGTTGCTCTTCGTTCAATTTTTTCAGCTTTTTCTTCTCCACCTTGAGCATTTCCACCGCCGCAGTTTTCTCCTCCAAAGCTTCTTCCAAATCAGATATTTCGTTCTCCAACTTCTTCACCCTCTTCTTCGCTTCGTTATTCAAGCCCTCCAACACTTCCGCTTGCTGTGAAACCTCTTGAAGATTTTTTTCCAACTGCGCGTTTCTTTGAGATGTTTTCGTGACTTCGTAATCGTTTGTTTCTAACAGACGCATCTCATCCTCCAACTCTTTTCTTCGCGTTCGCTCGTGTTCGTAACTCTTCCTCGTTCTCTCCAACTCCTCTCTCGTCTTTTGCCATTCTTTCTTCTTCTGTTTGAAGTCCTCGTCCGCTTTCGTGCACTCCCGATAGACTTTTTCTTCAACCTCTTCCCAGTCTTTTTTCTCTTCCAACAACTCTTCCACGTCCATGCGAAGCTCGTCGTTTTCCGCCTCCAACGCCAAACACCTCCGATTTAATTGCTCGGCTTCGCCTCTGCTGAGATGGTTCAAGTCCATCGCCGGGGTATTTCGGAACGCTTCAATCATTTGCAACGCGCTCGGTGATGTCGTCGTCGTCATTTTTGTCCTTCTTCTTCGTCTTCTTCTTCTTCTTCTTCTTCGATAGACGCGACTTCACGATGTTTTGGGGAGGGGGACAATCCTTGTGGAAATTCGCTTTGAAATGTTTTGCCTCTCTCTCTCTCTCTCTTCTAAACAAAATTCTTCCTCCACCGCGCGTGCGTTTACGACGAGAGCGTGCTCTCTCCTTTCTGCTTTTACTGCGCGCGCGCGACGTGTGTACAACTTTTGAGCGTGCTCAAAGTAAATAGAGAGAGAATTATAAATAATTTTTGTACGTACACGACGTGAAAAGAAAGACGAAAATTTGAAAAGTTTGAACGATGATGTATTTTGTGCGCGCCTGCTCTACTAAAATCTAACTACTTTTATACAGAGTACCGAAGAGCGCGTCGGGCCACTGGAACGGAAACGCGTAGTTCACGTTGAACTTTGAATGGTGCAAGTCGTGAAACTTCGCCTCGTAAGAGAAGAGAAACCACGGTAAGCGAATATCCACGCCGGAATGGTCGAGAACACCAAACACTCCTAATATCGCCATGTACAATAAGAACGACTCTTTCGGTATGTTCTTCAAGATAAATGCCGGCGAATAGAGAATACAATAATACCCGATAGCCTCTAAAGGATGAATAAACAAGTCGCAATACACGACCGGGCTTTTGTATTCGTGATGATATTTGTGCATCCGCTTATAACAAAAACGTGTGTGCATTAGTCTATGCCACGGGTACTCTAACATCGACTGCAAAAGCAGCGCACATCCCAATCCAAATCCTATTTCACACACGCTCGAACCAGTACCTATCGCGGCTTCTTTTATGCCCAATTTCCCCCGAATGGTGAGCTCTGTAACCGTTAACGCGAATAGGCTCGAAATAATCAAATTCAAAGTTGCAAACGTCCTGTGTTTCGAATGCCTCCCCTCCTCCTCGTTTCGAAAGAAGAAGTCCAACACCGGAAAGGAAAGTACAAAACTGTCATTTCGTGCTCTGATCCCAGGCCATTTCTTCCATCCGTTCGGTTGAATCTTCCACGACTTCTCTCTCTGACTTTGCGCTCTGTAGAAGTATACTTCAATCAAAGCGCTCAGAAAAAAGTACCCGACGAACTGCGCGGAAAACGCGAGCACACTCAGAGAGTGTAACATTTCGGTCATCATTTTAAACCCAGTCCAAATAAAAATTTGCGCGATGCACGGAACATCGTCGTCGTCGTCGTTACGTGCTCCGCGTCGTCGAAGTGCGTGATGTATTTGTTCTTTTTTCTTTCCGGTTTTTTATTTTTGTTTTCCCTCTCGTCTCGTCAAACGTCAAAAGAAGTCACAAAAGAAACAAAATATGTTCTTCGAGGTGAAAGTTTCCGACCCAGTCGCGAAGTCGGTGAACAACAAAATCGTTCAGTTCTATCCAATTCGATCAGAAATTGCGGGGAACAATATCAAGGACGACGACGACGACGACGACGACGACGACGATCAGATGGGATTGGTAGAGTACAAACACGCGGGAAAACTTATGGCGGCATTCACTTCGTTACGAAGATTCTCTCAATTTCGAGAGTTGCACGCGTTCTCTTCGAGCAAAGGTGCACGATTACCTCCCTTCCCTCCGAAAGCTTTAATCGTTTCTCCGCAACATTTAGAGGAGAGAAGATCGGCGTTTGAAACTATGCTGAACGTAATCATGAACGATAGGACGTTGAACACTTTGCCAGAAGTCGCTTCGTTCATTGGATGTGAGGAGCTTCTCGTCGGTGGTGCCTTGCAGATATTGGAAAACGCCGGAGATAACTGGACGATACCAAAGGGAGACAACAATGGAAAAAGTAGCAGCAGTAGTAACAAAAACAAAGGAAAAGTGGGTGCAAGCGACACGACGCCTCAACGACACGAGCGAAGAAAGAGTAACGGCTTTGACGGCTACGATTCGTGGGAGGAGGAAACGCCGATAATAACGAGCAGCTCGCATTCGCAACAAAAGTCTTTAGAAGAATTTCATCTATCGAGCGCGGTGCTTCACAAGACAATAGCCGCGTCGCCGAATCTGTTAAAGTTCACTCCAGCAGTCGAAGAAAAAAATGGGAGTAGTCCAATGGGAATGACATCAATGACGAAATCACCACCATCAATAACAACGACAATATCGAGCAAGAATCCGGCTCCTTTAGAATCACAACAACCGCAGCGCACTTTTGGTGGCATCGAAGCACGCGAAGCGATCAAACTTGGCGATGCTGCATTGTTAGAAACTATTATGAGAAGCGGACAAGTCGATCCGAATTATCGCGATGGACATGGATTCACTCTTTTAATGTTGGCAGCAATGTTCAATAAGAAAGAGTGCTGCTTAAAATTGCTCGCCTCGGGTGCTAGAAAAGAGTTAGTCAATAGAGATAACGAAACTGCGATAGATTTAGCACCAGTTTCACTCGGAAACATCATTAAGCAACACAAATAGCAACTCAATAGAATCTATAGTTTACTACAACGCACAAATCTAAAACAATCTCTAATTATTATTTTTAAGCGAGTCCTAATAACCGTAAAGTCGCTGCCGAATTTTTCTGAGTATCGGTACCGTCGGAGATAGCATTCATATATTCTGTTTCAAAAGCTTCTTTAACGACATTAACGAGCGTGTCATCTTCGGAAAGGACGAGTGCCAATCTGTGATTGTTCACGGGATACATCTTTTTCTTAATCTTTTTCTTCCTTTTTGGACCTGCTTCCTCAGATTGTTTTTCTGAAGAATCCACGATAATCGAAGCTTGGTCGACGTCATGCGTCCAACTTCCAGTGTGAATCGTGACATCTGCTTCACTCTTTAGCGCTCCTTGAAGTAAGAGAGTTTTATATTTGCGCATCCAGTTTGCACTTCTCGACGGTCGAATACTTGCGGCGAATAAATCTACTTGCGGACAAAACGCCAAAACTCTCGTTGCGTGCTCAGCGAATACTAAAGATGCAGTCGCTCCCATGGAGTCGCCAAGAAATAATACTCTTGAATACTTTGTACACGTATCCTCCAACTGCTTGTTCCATTTAATCATTTCTTCTTCCAAGTTTCCAGTCATTTTGTTGCCCGCGTACCAACTTCGTTCCACGTCGCAGACATACAGGACGTCGTAACTCTTTCCATCATTTTCCCCTACTTTTTTCCGCAATTTCTTCAACAATCCGCCCCAATTAGGCACTCCTGGCGCGCTACCAAAAGAAACTATCAAAACGGGAGCTCTTTTGGAATCATCTAAAGCCGATTTATTGCCATCCCATTTTACGAGTTTAAAATACCCCGCATTATCGCTTCGATTTGGAACTGCCGCGACAGAAACTGCGCTCATATTTTCAAAACCACTGCCTATTTTTCGAGCTTGCTCTGTATCTATTCCCAAAGTTTTCAGCATTTTCGCATCTTTCATGATTCGAATAAACGTTTCGAGTTCACTTTTATCTAACTTTTCGTTGTTTTCAATCCACAATTGTCGCAAAGATTGGGATTTGTGAAGTTCTTTCGGTAGCGAACGCAAATCGTTCGAATACAACCACATGGACGTGAGAACTGGTAAATTCCTCAACTCTTCAGGCACTTGTTGAATTCTATTCTCCGCGAGGTTCAAGCTTCGCAATCGCTTCAAATTCCCCAACGACCCAGGGATGGTTTTCAATTGGTTTCCTTGTAAACTGAAAGTTTCCAACGCTTTCAAAAACTGAAAATCGTTCCCATTGGCGGATAAATCTTCGATGAAATTGCCGTGTAAATCGATATCAGATAGGTTAAACATCTTCCCGAGGTTCGGTAACTCTACCAGTTGATTGCCAGGTACGCTCAACTCCTCCAAAGCGACGAGTTGGGACAAATTTTCCGGTAACTTTCGTATTCGGTTCCCGGCGACCGAGAGGTTGCGCAAAGATTGGCAACTGCATATAGATTCCGGTAAATTTTTCAATAAGTTTCCGTGCGCCCACAATCCTTGCAATCTCTGCAATTTCCCTATAGATTCCGGTAATTTTGTCAATCTATTCCCGGCTAATCCTAATCGTTCGAGCAGTTGCAAGTCCCCTATTTCTTCCGGTATGTGATATATCCTGTTGTTTGATATCTGCAAGTCCGTCAAAGGGGCGTCGTCGTTTGTAATGTCGAATATTTCCATGGGAAACTCCGTTAAATTCAACCCAGTCAAGTCTAACCGTCCCGTCAATCGAGATTTCTTGATTCGTTTGGAAACCACTTCGTCCAACTGTTCGTTTTCTTCTTCTTTGTCCACGTCGTCTAAAATGCTCACACTCATCGAAGTGGTCTTTTTCCAAGAACTTTGTCGTTGTCGTCGTCGTCGTCGTCGTCGTTCGTTGGCGACGCGATGCGTTTGCACAGAATACTGTTTGTTGCTCTGCGTCGTCCTCATCGTTGCGGTTGTTCGAATTCCCTGGATGCTCCTGCCCATACTCATCATCATCGCTTTTGTGACAGAAGAAGGGCTGCGAAGAGCACTTTTTTATCTGCCAAATTCCTGTCTTTCATTATTCGTTCTTTCTTTCTTTCGTTCTTTCTTTCTTTGTCATTTGTCTTCGAAAGCAAAAACCTGAAAACGTGGACCCCAAAGAAAAACCAGAAGAGAAAAACAAAAAAATAATAAAGGGAGGAGGAGCACAAATGACAAAACAACAAACGAAATTTAAAAAAACGGCAGAAAAAGGGTCCTCCCACCTCCTCTCTTCTCTTCGTTTTGAAAAAACAACAGAGAAGAAGATGTCGTTGAGGAAAAACTCTGGTCGAACGGCGACGACGACGACCACCACCACCACCACGGAAGGAGAACGAGGAGGGAAGACAAAACCAGCAGGCGCGACGGAGTGCTCCACTCCCTTAGAATTGAACAAGTTTCTCTCCTCTTCGGCGTCCTCGTACCACTTGCCCGAGTCCATTCAAGCCGTCGAGACATGTTTGAAAGAGAACAGAGAAAATTTAAGGGAGTTTTTCTCGACGTGTTATCAGACGCTCTTATGGCAGATATTCAATTTCGACGAGAGTGGGAGCGGATGGTTACAGAGCGTGTATGACATGCGATTGCAAGCGTTGAATTATTCCGCGAGTAGTGGTGGTGGTGCATCGGGGACGACACCGGGAACAACCGGGACAAACATGAACGCCTCTTCTTCTTCCTCAACTTTGTTGAAGAAAAAGAAGGAAAACGAAGCAACGGTGCATCTTTTGTTGAAGTTTTTGAGTCCCGAAGGCCCCTTGATGAAGGCGATATTCTCGGCGGATTCGAACAACTTAGTTCAATTCGCGTTTCCGCTGGAGCGATTGCCATCCAAGACGCAGAGAATGTTGCAAACGCAACAAGGGGCTATGGAATTAAATCGCAACCCGTTGTATAGGGGGAAAATAAAACAGGATCAAAACGGACGGTTTCAAGTGCATTTGGGATTGTATCACTACTTTCTCTTTTGGAACGCATATTTTGTGCAGAGAGTAGGGAATATAACGAGCAGGTCGGGAGGCTCTTCCTTACACCGTTCGACGTCACTTTCACACCAACAACAATATACGAATCAACACCAACAATCTCACCGACCAACACTTTCGCAAACGCACAATCCGTTACCTACTTCTGTATCCTCTTTGCGAGGGTGGTCTAACTCGACGTTATCGTCGATAAAGAATTCTGCGCTGCATCATACGCTAAGATCTAGCGGTGGAAATAGTGAAAACGGGAGCGGTGGTGGTACAACTCGCTCCAACAGTGGCAGAGATGGAGGATTGATGAAAAAGAACACACACCCATATCAAGACTTGCTCATTTCGCACCTCGAGTATTTCTTCAAGCCTCGACAAACGGACGATGCGAACGAAAAGTTAGGAAGTAATATTATAACCGAAGGTGAAATGATTGTAAACGTCCTCATTGAATTTTGGTTGAGTGAAAGTGATATCTCTAGTGGATCGAGGTATTTGTACAATCCTCCGGACGACAACTTAGTCAATGCCGTCACCCTTTTGGTCTCCTATCTGGGAGAAAAAGAATACAGTTCTCCTGCATTCTTGCGCACGAGAGAAGCATTGAAGCGTCCGTTGTATAGGTTTTTGCGCGAAGCTTTCATGTTGTGGCCTATGGAGTCGACGAAATCGCTCGAACCGATCACGAATTTATGGGCTACATACATTATGCCGTGGTGTAAAGAAAATATTGGTTTCTCACACACACCGCAGGATTCAAAAGCCATGTTTCATCTTCTCGGGAATGTTCCATTTTACCATTACCTGATGAGACACTTTTTAGAATTGTGTTGCAAGCTCGTACCGAGCGATCCTGAAGGCACGGCGCTCATTTTAGCGCGAGTATTTGAAAATCTCGAGCAGTCTCCAGACTTGGTTCTCGTTCTCAAAGTTCTCGAAGAAGGCTTTAACAAATACATCGAAGATCCTTTGAAAGCGACTGCGAATCGTATCAACAATCAAGAAACATTGACTCCATACGATCATATGTTTCCAATCATTCAAAATCAGCTGGAAGATTGGGATCCCCCGGCGTTGAAGCCAGAGAACGAGCTCGGCGGTTCTAGAACTCCTGCAGGAACACAACATACTCCTCTTAGAAATAGAAGTAGTCGACTAGGTGGTAACGCTGGATTATTCAACTCTCCGCTGTCCAGGAAGAAATTCGGTATGATGGGCACTCCAGGAGGTAGAACGCCCATGAGAGAACAACAAAACCAACAAGACGAGCAGCAACTGCAAAAATTGATCATGTTTGATTTAGGTCCAGAAGGTTTACCTCAAGTGTCGATTGCACTTTTGGTTCGTCTCAGTCGTGACGTCCAGGAATCCTCCACGGGTAGCCTTCTCAGGAAACTTGTGCCACAGTTTCGTAAATCAGCGTTTGCTGTACTTCCCTTGGAAAAGTTGGATGACTTCTCCCTCCTCAAAAATTCCGCCTCGCAAGTTTCTTTGTCCATGAAGAACGTCGCGAAAAATGGCAGAGCTTCGTCGTTCGAATGGAATAAAAAATCGAAAATTAAAAGCGCTCGCGATTTGTACGTGGGCGATTGGATGCAACGACCTATTGGTGAGACAGAGTTTGGTCCTCTGGTTAGAATACTCGTGTATCTTTCTCAATTTCTGAACACCGTTTTACACTTTGACGGTATGCAAAAAGAAGCCGTGGACCAGGAAGATATTTTCGCGCTCATCAAGAAAACTTGGAATGAGTGCCCGAACAAGAAGGACCATTGGTGCGTGATTAAAACCGCGTGTACGATTGCGAAAATCGGAGCATTTGGTGTTATCGACAGCGCTATCGGTATTCTGCGCCAAAGAGGTTTTCGAATCAACTTGAGATTTATGGCTGAATACTCCATGATGGTGCTTCTGTTCATCGGCTATTTCTTTCTCAAGCTCGTGTTTCGAGTGCTATTCTTTTAGTTACTATTTGATTGTTCGATTTGAAATCTACCTGGTATCTCTTGCACACATACATCTAAATATCTAATGTTACTACAATTACGCTACAGTATGATATTTTCGTAAGCTGTCTAAATTTACACATTTTTCTCCCCGCCGTCGTCCTTTTTCCAAAACTGTAGTTTCTTTTTCAGTTTCTTGGCCCAATTCGACAATTTTCCCGGTGGCGGTGTGGGGGGGGGAGACCAGCGATTCGCCACCTCACGATGAAAGACGTATATTAATTGTCGAAATCCAAGAGTGAAGAAGAAACTCAGCATGACGGCAATCATAAGCAAAAGAATAGTTGCTGACCGCTCGGTGACCGTTCCAACGTCCCACACACGCTCGAACGCAGTTCCAGTGACCAAACCTTGCGCGGCACCTCCAAGCGATGCAGGATCAGCACCAACCGGTGGAAGTAAGACGGTCGCTAAGCTTGGCACGAGAAGGGCGAATAATCCAATGATCAATCCGACGACGCTCGATGCGATTGCTGACAAATAAAAGAATGTCTTGAGAAGCAACATTTTCCGACCAAGCATGAGTTCAGTACTCCGTTTCAAATTCTCTCCGCCGTGCTTACCCTCAAATATCCGAACAGGAACGCAAAGTGCCAAGTCTAAACATCTCATTATTCCCAAATACGGAATAGGAATGGTAATTATACTGTTCCACGCGATCGAAAGCGTTCGGCGCACGTCTATTATGAGAATCGATTTGTACAGCTCCAATCCTTGCTTTAATACGCCGTATGCGTAATTTGGTTTCACTTTCGCGTACTTATCGTCACTGCTTTCTTCTAACGTTCCATCTTCTTCCTTATCCCCGACGTACGCGTTCTTAAACGTCGCAGTGCGAACGAGAAACTGACACAAAAACTTCCACGCCTGCACAGCAACAACAAATGTCGCTGCAATAACTTCCACCTCGTGCACCTGTATCAAAGCTAAGATGAACGTTCCACCAAGATTTAAAGCTTGTGCGAAAAAACCAGCGACAAAGACGAGCGCTACGGTCGGTAAAAAATCTCTCCAAGATATTCTCAAAACTTCCCCAATGATTGCTTTCGCTGTCAACTCTTTCATACTGTTGATTTCTTCACTTGCAACTTTTGGAATTCGCGGTTTCGCTAATGGATACACCGTTACTGAAGCTTCTGATGATATCTCTCCTCCCGTCTGTGCTCCTGATGATGATGATGATGATGATGATGATGATGATGATGATATCATTGTACTCTCTTCTATTCTCTCCTCTTTCCCATCATCATCCGCCGCCGCCCGAGCGATGATACTGTTCAGTCTTCTACCTTTTTCTGTTACGAGAAGAACACTAATTTTTTCTTCTTCTCGAGGACGAGGACACTGCACGTCCAACGCGTTCCTTTTTCTTCTTCTGCAAGACGACGACGCGCGATCGCGACATCCTCCCATCGAACCGCTCCTCAGAATCGCTCGCATCATCCGATCGACAAACACTCACCCTCTCTCTCTCTCTTTCTCTCTCTTTAGTCGCGGACTAAAAGTGAGAGCTTTTGGACCCATTTTTTAAAAAAAACACTCGTGTCATCACAAAAAAATCGCCGCACAAAAAAAACGTTCTCTGTCTGTTTTTGTTCCCCCAAGAAGCGTAACTTTGTACGCGCCTGGAAGGGAGAAACTTTGGTGGGTGAAACACGAGATCCGCGAGAGCACGAATCGTGCCAGAAGTGTTGCCCTTTGTCGTCTTCGTCGCGCATCTACCGCGTCCGTGCAAAGCGTGAATATAATCGATTCGAACGAAATCGTCATGAACAGTGTTCGAACGCTCAACAATAACGAGAACAACGCGATTTTCTCCTCCCTCTTTAGCGACGGAGGAGAGAATAGTAGCAGTAATAAACTCACTACCAAGAAGAGTTACAACAGAGCGCAGCAGCAAAATAGAGGCGTGTTAGGCAACATCACGAACAATAGCAATAGCTACGATAATAAAAGGAATAATACTAGTAATAATGCGACGACGAAGGGTGGTAATTTTGCAAAGACGACTTCTAGTGCGGAGCAAATCAACAACAGTATTCAGAGTTTAAAGAGAGACGTGGAACGATTGGCTCTACAGGAGAGTCACGAATTTGAATCCATAGGAAGAGGAGCGGATACAATAAATAACAACGAGGATCGAATAATACTAGGTAAGATAATGGAAGAACTCATCGTGGAGTATTCTGAGAGAGAGCAACCACACTCGTATTATTATAGAACATTGCGCGAAGCGTCGAGCCGAGCAAACAGCGAAAAAGACGACATGTGCAGATTCAACTTTTAATTTTAAATATATACTGTACAGCGAATATTGCTACGATTATTATTATATTATGCGCTATTTCCTATTTTGAACCCGCTTCTCCGCGGCGTCTGCTAACTGAGTCACTTCGGTCAACAATTTGTTCAACACCGCTTTCTCCTGTTCCACGTACACAAGCTTTGCCGTCGATTCTTCTTCCGCTATTTTGGCTATTTTATTCTTATTCGATTTCGTTGGTGACTTTGTCGGTGATTTTTTTGTGGTGCTCTTATCGCCATTCGTCACGGTCAGCAGCGTCGTCGCTGTTCCTGTCGTTGTTGTCTTTAAAGCATCGTATGCCAATTGGTCGTGCGCTCGCTTTCTCGCAACTTCTGCAACGCTGAGCAAAGTTTCCGCTAACTGGTTGACCGCGTTTGGTTTTATCAACCCGTGCAAAATTGGCTTCTTGGTCTTTAAAAAATGAGGACTTGCGCCTCCTTTCACGGCGAAACCCATCGGAGATTTCTGCGGTAAATATGTCTCTTGTTTCGTGCCTATGTTTGTTTTGCCGTCCATCTGTAACCCGGGCGAGACTAATAAACTCGCATCCGACCCGGCCGGCATGAATTCTTGCTGACTCGCAATTGCTTTGTGCGCGTCTGATCCTTCAAAGTTTTTACAGTCCAAGCACCTGCATATATCCGAACAGAAAATAGACGCTTGAAAACACTCGCAATACTTCTTCAAACATCCAGATTTTTTACAGTGACAGCCTTTATTGTGCTTCTCGTTGCCTTCTCCGCCGTTCAACGTCGGCAATACTTTCGGTCTAAACGCGTTCGGGTTCCTCTCTAAAGTCGCTTCCACGGCTTCTTGTCTTTTCACCGAATTTTCCACGTTATTCTGACATTCTATGCAGTTGCAGTTTGGTAAACAGTATTGACCAGATGCGAAACACTCGCAGTATAATTTCAGACACCGAGAGTTTTTGCAGTTACACGTCTTCCGATCCGTTTGGATGTTGGTGATATTCGTCGGCATACCCGGTGAAATCATTTTCTCTTCTTATTCTTCTTATTCTTTTGTTTTGTGCTTTTCTCTCTCTTGTTGTTCCTCCTCTCGTGTCTCTCCGCGAGGCGAGGTTTTTCGAAATTTGAATTTTCTCTTTCGTTTACCCTCTCTCCTTCTCTCCTTCACTTCGTCTCACTCTCGCCTGGATCTTCGCGACCAACCGCTTCTGCGAGAGTCGCCCTCTCTTTCTTTCTCTCTCTCTCTCTCTTTTCGTTGGGTGAGGGTTTTCTCTCTCGCGCGCGCGTGTGGGAGCGTCTATAAAGAATAATAATATTATAATTTTCTCTTCAGGGCTGTCCTATAATTCCCGCCTGTGTTCTCCTTTTTCTTTTGGGGTCAGTTTTTTCGAGGGAGGAGGCGAAAAGACCGATGATGATGGAAAGAGAAACCCAAGAACAAGGAGAGATTTTCCAAAAATATATATACATATTTCGTCTGTGCTCCTGCTTTCTTCTTCTCTCAAAAAAACTACTTATGTTACACCACTAAATGCTCTATCTAAAAACATATCTTTCGCCTCTGCTACTCCACATCTACTCTTTGGATCTCTCACTAGCAACGAAGACAAGACAGTTGCGAACTGCTCGCTGTATTCGTTTTCATCTTTATCCGTCTCCTGGAACAATGAAGACAACAACGAATCGTCCGTACTCTCCTCATGCAATATGCGCATATACGTATCGTACGAACTCCCTGTTTTATAGTGATAACTTCCAGTGCACATCGCGTGGAACGAGATACCTACACTCCAAGCATCCGCTTTAAAGCCATTGTACGGTTGGCCTTCACAACATTCAGGCGCCGTGAAGGCAGGCGTGCCCGGCGTTTTCAACACCGTGGGAGTATCTTTTGACAGGATGACTGCGGTGCCAAAGTCACCGAGTTTTACCCTCCCGTTAGCATTCACGAACATGTTTTGGGGTTTGATATCTAAATGGACTACGAACACTTCGTGTATATATGTGACTCCCCAAAACACGTCGTGAGCGTATCGAATACATGTTCTCCAATCAATCTTCTCAAACGTTTCTCGTTTCTCATCCAGTATCGGGCCGAGCGCACAATATTCCAACACAAAGTACAACTTCGGACTCTCTTCGTCCCAAAGGAATTCGATGAGTTGCGTCACGTTTTCGTGTTCTAATTGGACTAATATTTGGGCTTCGTTAAATGCGTCGTCCAGAGCGGTTCGTTCGTTGTTTGACGAGCGTATTCTTTGCAACCGTTTCTTGTCATAAATTTTGATGGCGCAATCCGTTGCGTTATCATCACCGCCGTCGTAACGATAATGCATGACTCTCCCGAACGACCCTTCGCCTAATCTCTTCACTCTTCTATATTTCTTATTGATAATTTTGATGTCTTTGGATTCTTTTATTAAGGATACCTTACGAGTTACTTTCTTCGGATACGAGGCGAGAAATTTGTTATAACTTTGACGCGATGTTGCCGCCGTTTCACTTCCTTTTCTTCTTCTCGTTGCTGTCGCCAGCAAGACTTCCGATGGTTCTTGCTCTCGATCACATGGAGCCTTTTCCTCATCTTTACCCTTAAAAAGAGTTGACTTGGAACATCCCATCTTACTTTGGGCTTTGAAGAATAAGGAGAGAGAGAGAAAGAAATGGCGAGTTTCCAGAGGAGAAATTAGAAAAATGACTAGAAGATTGAGCATTAAAACCTCAAATTAAATCTCCCGAACCACATATTTCAATATAATAATTATTATTACACGTGGCTTCCAATTATTAATAATTATATTAGAACCTTAAAGTCTCGAAATTAATTAA
>Ga0066856_10000178_pt1 | contig 22263 bp, 15 predicted proteins | sample ETNtaG_5_FD_65605 | JGI IMG/M metagenome (GOLD analysis project Ga0066856, IMG submission 65605) | Marine microbial and viral communities from oxygen minimum zone, Eastern Pacific Ocean - ETNP201406SV205 | ecosystem: Environmental > Aquatic > Marine > Oceanic | place: Pacific Ocean: Eastern...
TCTTCGCAGCAGTCCATTTGTGATGCCCATCTAGGATTACCATAGAGCCTCTGTCAACGATAATCGGCTTGTAGAATCCTTTGTTCAGAAGCTTCGAAGTCCTCCTTTCCAGATTTTCCGGAATGACCTCCTCGTGACCACGCAGGAAGCCAATATCTAGGATATCAACCCCTTCTATCTGCTCATCCACTAGTTATCGTTGGTGCAAGCAGGCTCATAAATGAGTTCTAGGTCGGCGGACCGCTCGAGGTCTAACTATGGGTTTGCACAAGTACGTAAGCGGGACATGGAAGAAGCCCAAGGAAACCATTCCTTCCAGGTATAGGATAGACAGGATGGCCGCATGGAGGAGGGACCCAGTCTTCATGCGAATCGACAAACCAACTCGCATAGATGCAGCTAGAAGGGTTGGTTACAAGGCAAAGCAAGGCGTAGTTGTCGTGCGTACTCGAGTACGTCGCGGTGGTCTCAGAAAGGGTAAGATCCACATGAAGAGGAAACCCTCCAAGGCTGGAATCAAGAAGATCACAATGGCCAAGTCGATTCAGAGGATCGCCGAGGAGCGGTCTTCGAGGAGATATCCGAATCTAGAGGTTCTCAACTCGTACTGGGTCGGTGAAGACGGCAAGAACAAGTTCTACGAAGTGATCATGATTGATCCTGAGCACCCTGCAATCAAGTCTGACAAGAATATGGGCTGGGTATCTAGCGGATCAAGCCACCGAGGGCGAGCATTCAGGGGCAAGACAGGAGCCGGCAAGAGGGGAAGAGGGCTATTGAACAAGGGCAAGGGTGCAGAGAAGCTCCGCCCAAGCCTAAAGGCGAATAAGAACCGTGGAAAGTAATCCCGTTTTCCGTCATATTGATGCTGTATGATTAGGGGCATCCCACTATGGCGGACCGTTACGCATCTGAAATTAGGGGCCTGCCGGTAATTATCCCAGACGGACGCCTCCTTGGAACTGTTCATGATTCAGTAATTGACGTAAACAACTGGTCATGCACCCATATATTCGTTTCAGACCCCCCCGACACAATAGTCGAGGGTAGAACGCACGTCGCAGTTCCATGGAATTGGGTGAAATCTGTAGGGGACGTGGTTCTACTGCGCTGGTTTCCCCAGACTCCCATTCCCAGAAACGCATAGAATCAAATTACGAACGCGATTGGGATACGATTCAAAAGGAACGTGCTAACGGCCGGTCGATGCGCTTCGCCAGTGTTTTCGTCGTCTCCATACTTCTAGCGACAACTGCCTCCGTTGGCGCCATTTCCTCCAAAGGCGTGATAGCATGTTCAAACTCTAGCCTGGACAACCTTCCTGGAAACTGGAGCATGCCAGATCAGTCATGCCTAAGGGTCGATCTGGGAATTCTTGAACCGGAAGAATCTCTCTTCTTCGAAATCTCTTCGGATTCCGAAGTAGACATCCTCCTATTCCCTTCAAACACCGTTTCAGTCTACCAGAATGAGCAATCCTACAGAATCGACTCAGTATGGATTAGCGAATCGGTTTTCGAGTCTTTCTCTGGCCAAGGGGAGTGGCATTGGAAGGTTCCTTCTGATCGTGATTCAACGAGGTGGTACCTAGTGATAGACAATCTAGCACACCCACAAGACATGGGAGAGGGCTCTCAAGGAGGTCAGGTTTCCGAAGTCTCATTGGATGGTGGCCTGATCTCTCCTCAGCAATTCACCCTCTCAGACTCCATACATCGAGTTGAATCTGGGGGATACTCCATCGTCCATGGTCCCTTCAGCGTCGACGAGGGGACATTCGTCGAGATTCACGCCAGGACCATGGTTGGTGAGCCGGATATTTTTGTAATGACCGAGTCCGCCTTCTCATACTACTCGCCCTCCTCGAACTGGTCATCATCTCTGAGGATTGTCTCGGCAGATATGCTTCAAGTATCCAACGAGCGATACCTTCCCTGGGAGGCTAGGGATTTAGACGGCGAGGACCTATACGTAATTGTGGATAACCGCCCAGGCCCAGGAGGAGGTGGAGCAGGCGCCTCCGAAGCCGCAGTAACCGTTACTCTGACGCTTATCCCTGTTCTCGAGCCACTCATCTCTAGCCAGACAAACCTGGACTCTGTTGACGTCGGGGCCCCAGTTATCCTTTCCGCCTCTGGAACCCCAAACAAATCCAATCAAATTCTTGAATCGGGATTCTCCTGGGACATTGATGGCGACGGAACAAACGATAGGAGCGGCGTTACGACCGAGCACCATTGGGAAGATCCGGGTAACTACACGGTAAGACTGTCTGTGACATCAACCGACTCAAGAAGTGCTAGTTCCTCAAGAGTCGTTACGGTAGTTGACTTGTCTCCTCCCTCAGTTTCTCTGAGCGTCTCGGAAGAAGTTACGAAAGCCTTCGGAGAACAACTTTCCATTAGCGGAACCTTCGATGACAATTGGGAGTTAGATGGTATAGATTGGATGATGGATGGCGAAATCATCCTCTCAAACTACTCCCTGACAGATTCAACTTCCGAATTTACGTTGCAGGTTTCAGAGGATTACTCCTCCGGACAACACTTAGTCTCACTTGTAGTCAGGGATAAGTCCGGAATGTCCACAAAGAAAGATGTAATAGTGAATTTCATCGATATCACCGCTCCTGAGATTTCACAGTATGAAAACCAGATTGAGGTAGACATCGGAGCACAAACAATCTTCCAGATTTTCGCACAGGATGACCAGTCCGAGGAACTTGTTTATACTTGGATAATTGGGCAAGGAACGGATAGCGAGATTCAGCTAGTTGGATCATTGGTTGCCCACACATTCGATTCTGAGGGGCAAACAAACGTTGTCTGCAGGGTTGAGAACGATGCTGGGCTAACATCCTATGCAGATATCTTGGTCATCGTCAAAAGTAGTGAGTCCAGCAGTGGTATTACTTGGCAAGTAGTCACAATTTTTGCAGTGATTCTGACAATTACCATTCTTGTAGCGGCACTATTCTATTACAATTCTGCAGTTAGCCGAAGAATGGAGGAATTCCCAGATGCCGAGGAAGAACAGGAACCACCGCCTCAGCCCCCAACTCCGCAAATGCAGGCTCAGATGTGGAGAAGGACTGATGAATCGACATTCACACCAAGAGAAAACCCACCAGTAGCTCAACATGGGGCTGAGATGTACGATATTCTAGATGTCGCTAGCACTCCCCAAGATAGAGCAAGCATCACATCAGATTTCGAAGACTCATTGCTGGGAGATCTTCAACCAAAAAATGACCAGACTAATCCTCAGCCACCTGAAGGAACAAAAATCAGGTCAGATTGCAGCAGTTGCTCCAAGGCATTCGAAGTCACACTACCAGCAGGCATCGAAGCCGCTTACACCAATTGCCCTCACTGTGGCTCCGAGGAGCTTGTTGACACCTCCTGAACTCTCTGAAAGCGTGATATTCAGAGGTACGAGCAGGGAAATACCCTATAGCGCACCTATGGGAGGTGCAGGTTAGGATGGACGGAGAACCGCGACTAGGAGAGAAAGCTCCGGGATCGGCCAAAGTCACAATATTTCTGGCCGTGATCTTCGTCTCGCCGTTCCTATTGCCCTTCGCTAGCGTCAATGGAGAACCAAGGTTTGAATCTAGTGACTTCGGAGTCCTCGATGAACTAAACCAGATGCTCGATGAGAGGGAATCCTTCATTGACTCAAACGAGGTTTCCCCCTTGGCCGAATCAAGAGTGGAAGATGTTCGAAACTCAGTCATTTCTTCAGATCAAAACAGCCCTATTTCCCAGGTAGGGCCCAATATCGAGGGACTCTCAATCATCAAGTCACTCCCTCCAAATCCAGAACACCCGGCTCCTTACGATTTGTTGCTTAATGGGGGAAATAACCCCGGAATGGTGGACAACATTTGGCAGACTCTCTTCAACATTACAGATTATGTGATTTGGACACAGTACATTGATGTCAATGGCCAAATTATCGAGCAATACCAGATTGTCTCATTCAGCGCTTCCCTCCTCTCTCTGCTAAATACGAATACAGACGCACTGCTCCATTCAGTCGACGTTGATGGAGATGGTGACGATGACATCCAGGTTGGATTGACGATTGACGTTGAGTTCATCGGAGGATGGGGTGTCGAAGATGGGACACTCTGGATAGAACCTGGAATAGAATTCACAGTTCGAGATATCGGAAACAGTGCATCCGATCCAGACTGGAATCTAATGGAGTCACTGCACGTTTCCCTAATCAAGGCCTTCTCATACTCAGATTCGGGTTCCTTACTAAATCTCGGAGAGGGAGAGAGCTATGTTTGGGTCATCGACTCGAGATTCACCACGCCCCCGAATGATTTCAAGTTCGAAGTAGGAATTGAGAAGCTATACTTCGATTTAGTTGGAACCGGCCAAGACTTTGCTTCCACGATAATTGCAGCAATAACGGACCCATTCGGTCTCGTCGATCCTCCTGACGAATCCGGAATAACATTCGCCTCAATAGCCGCACCGTACTCGCTCCGCTTCGAAAACAGCGGACAGGACGAGTGCTCCGAGAGCTACAACACATCCGAATTGTACACTCGTTCCTCTTTGAATATCTCATGTGGCGTTTCTGCAGGTTTTGGATACATTCACTACTCCTCCCCCGATGATAGTTCCAACAGGGAGATGTGGGAGCTAGCTTACCTAGAAGCCAGGTTTCACCCTCATGGGGAGTCAATGCGCCTACCAAGCTCAGCTGAATTAATCGTTCGGACAGATAGCGTACTTCCAACATCCGGAGGACTTCAAGGTGAGAAGAGCCTCACTACCCTGGAGTACTGGGCCGATCGGAGATCCGACGTACACATTCACTTCCACGAGGATCGTTCTGATCTACCCGAGGAGCAGTCAGATGGCTCTTTCGGGAATACGACTGATTCTATTGGTTGGTTCAGAGGCATGCCCGCTGGATCACTGAGCGATGGACAGATAGAGAGAGTTTTCCGAATGCTGGGTTCAGTAGACCAACCAGAATTGCCAGGGGATATTCCAGAGAGGCTCGGGCTAATCATCGGAATCAAAAATTTCACCAGGGATGACACTCAGAACATCGATGACCCCACCCTCCCAATCAATCCCGCTGATCCTCCAGAAAGTCTGATCGTGGTCCGATCCGTTCAGCCGATCGCAGAGTTGGATTACACTTCGTGGTTCTCCCGTGGAGGATTTAGTGAAGATCATCGAAGAATACACATCAATGCAGAAAGGGTCCCCACCGCTGTAGCAGTTTTCGGCTCATTCGGACTGGGGGGATCATCCGATTCAAACAACTCTCTGGATTCAGGCGACAATATCGACTTCATATCCAAGATTGTCGACTCGGTAATTCTGAATCTAGTAGATGTTTTCCTCGATGTGGGAAGCGTGTTGAACGAAGTCCCATCAACCGTTGTTGAGTTGATCAGCGGCAGTGTTGATGCGGGAGGAATCTCGGGTAGAGAATTCCACCTTCTATTGACGGACAATTGGCTCTCATCTAGGGATCCATTCCCACTAAACCAGCTAACAATGCAGATTGGCTCATCGGACCACATTACAATCCCAGGAAATCACGTAATCTTGTCGAGAGATATCGGACTAGGAATTATTCAGACAGATCATGGCCCAAAGAGTCCACTTGTTCCAATCGGAGCCAGCATAAATTTCTCCGGGATACAAGCTTTCTCGCTAGTTGAATCTAACCAATCTGGCAATCAGGAACTTTCCCTCCAGACAATTTCCGATGAGGATCTCAGATTAGCATACGTAAGTCATGAGACATCTTCTCTAGATGGCCTTGATTATCAGTCTGCATGGTTGTCCGATGTTCCCAACAACATCACCATCTCCGTTTCTTCAGGAGCAGTCGATTACTCTTCGTCATCCGAAATCGGCTCGATAATCTACTCGGGCTTCGACGGCTCTCACAGACAGGCAGTCAGGATTTCCGGCTTCCCAAGCTCCTTTTCTACTACTTCTGGATCTGTCTCCTCCTGGTCCTCAGACTCCGCAATTGATCTCATCGAGGCTCAAATCAGTGACTCATCGTCACCGCTATCAATGGTTGGAGATCACTTTCTATTCCACCATGACCCCATTAGCAACACGTCATCCTTGTCGGCCACCTTGTCGGGTATAAGCGAGATCGGCTGGATTCCCCCCCAGGAGGAGGGGGCAGCCGGACAGTCTGGAATGGGGACCGCATTTGCAACCATAGAGGGAAGAAATGCAATGAAGATCAACGTCGGAAACGCCCCTTCGAGCAATAATCTGCCATTGAGCGTAATTGCTGAGATCGATCCACTCCCCTCAGGACTCTCCGTCCAGATACCCACTGGTTCCGATGCGGGACCATCTCTAGACATCCCTGAATTGGACTCTTCACAAGGTATGTCCGGAGTCGCCTTCTTCATAGGGGGGTTCTCCGACCTAGGGAGATCGGTGAATGGTGTTCTTTCTGGGATTACTTCGGATATCTCTACCGGCACTAGTACTGGAGATGGGAACTTCTCATTCTCGCTAGGACTAGAAGCGAACTCTATCTTTGACTTGGTAGTTGAGTCGAGCATGGGAAACAGCTCTGTAAAGGAACCTGAATGGGCACACGGAATAGTGCTAAACTCTGCTCAATCTGGGATCTCAGATGGTTTCCATTTGAAAACGTGGATTCCTAACTTGCCTGCTCTAGCCGACATCTCCGTATCTAGAACGATGATTTCGAACGGTGAGGTCTGGGCAGTAACAATTGGACTAGATGGCTGGGAACCCCTCAATCCAGAGTTCGTAATCTCTTCAAAGGGAGTCAATGGCCAGGACATATTCCTCACAATCGACGGCCTTGATGTAGGAAACCCGACCTCGCTCCTGGTTGACTCCGTTTTCCGGACGGAGACCCTCGGCGGCATCACCGAGACCTCAACCTCGACACTTTATTCGATGTCAAACAGACTCGAATGGTTCCATGCATTGCTATTGGATAGACAGTCTGGAAGCAGAACTGAGATGATGGTGCAGGATATCCCCGAATCAATTGAGATCCAGGCAAGCCTTGGAAATGCAATATCGATGGACGTAACAGTTCCAGAGCAATTCAGGAAGGGGGATCTCGGAGTGGGTTCGATAATGATCCAGCAAATGCAGTGGATGGATGGAAATTGGTGGCCTGCAACGATGTTCCTCACCCAAGTCCCAGGCTCAATGAATCTAACAACAGAACCAGATCTGAATTTCGATATCACCGAGAACCTTGCATTCCAGGGAATGCCAATCCTCGACTTTTCTGCATCCAGCGAAGGTATGTCACTCTACATCGAGGCTCAAGGAAGGGCAATCAACAGCAAGGGTGACATTGTACTTCTAGCAGAGGGGCTTTCCGACAGACTTTCGATAAAGCCAACCGAATCCTTCGGATTGAATATTAGATCTAGCGGAGACGGGGTTGACAGACTGTACTTCAGGGCCTCAGATATGCCTACTCTACCCCCAGTGGTCCTCGAACAGATCGAAGCACTCGGTGAGAATCTGAAAAGTGCTAACATACAGATACATGAATTCGGCAGGGTGACAGTCATGATCCCAGGCTACCAACTAATCGAAATTTCGGATGTTCAGGGTGGGAGAATAATTATCTCAGCAAGAGCCTCAGCAGAAGTCAATGGCATAGATGTTGATCTTAGAGGGGTAATGCTTGACGCCCAGATCACTGGCGGAATCCCTTCCGGAACTACACTGGGAGTCAATGGATTCGCATCTGATCTTTCACTACTGAATATGATTCCAGGATTCTCCGGCTCGACTAGCCACTGGATGGCACCAGAGCCAGTTTCCTCGGGCATTCTAACCGCCATCGCTACTTTGGGGGGTATGAGATGAAGTCTCCGGGCGGGCTACTTGGGCGTGCCTCAGAGGAAGACTCCGAGTTCGCCCATGTAATCCTTGAGAAGATAGAGGATGTTACTGATTCCATCACCACAAAGAGAGTGGTATTCGCTTCGATAATGGCACTGTTGATCTCCCTAGCATCGTTATTCTCGTTGATCTGGGTAATCCCGTATGAAAATGTGGACGTCGAGGTCGTATACATGCAAGCTGGTTCGGGGCACGTCGTCCTGGTGGAGCTGGACAATAAGGGAAGCAGGGCCATTGAAGATGTAAGTCTAACAATTCGCTTCCTGAACTCTGAAGGCGATGAGATCGATAGGCATGACTTCTACCTCTCGAAACTCCCGGCCCATAGTTCGATTTCTAATACTCCCGACGATGATCTGGAATTAGTTGTCCTAGGGCAATCCGTGTGGGAAGAATACCTCATTGAGATCACCTTGGAATATGTTGACAACGACTCAAATAGGGACCTCTACACCTGGAGCCATGAGGTAGGCGAATGGACTAGGGAGTCTTTCGTCGACCAGACGCCCTTCGAATTATTCTAATCCAATTATGCATCAAAGGTAACGAAAGACCCATAGTATCAAAGCAAGGAAAAAGAGGGACTAATCGATGGAGAAACGGATTTCGGTCATAGTCCTTGCATTCCTACTCTCATCCACTCTGAGCCTTCCAAGTGAAGACGGATCCCCTTCCGGGGACGTTCTAGGAGAACTCCTCCCGAGCTCCACTAGAATCGAGATATCTCCAGATCCAAATAGCATCAGAGACCTAGGTTCACCAACCATTTCCGAAGGAAAAGAGGGAGAAAGAGGACTATGGGCGGACTCTTCGATAGGAACATACACCACCTCCGGATTGAATCTTGACAACGACGTTCCCTCGGATATGTTGGAACCTAGACCCGATTTGATGGTGGTCCTAGTATCTTCTGAAAACGGGTTATGGGAATCCAGAGTCGCCATTCTTGAAGCCGCAGACGTGGCCGTCAGAGCAACCATCCCTCCATCCGGGTTCCTTGTACAGGGAACCATCGAAGAATTGCTATCCGTCTCCAAACTACCATTCGTAGAAGCGAGTCACACAGCCCCCCTCGCTCTTTTAGTGGAAAAACGCCTTTGGGAGCAACAGAATACTTCCGAGGTAGAGGTGATCGGTTGGAAGAACTCGGAATTAGTTAGGCTCGATACCCCTGGAGTTGGATTCGAAAACTCAGTCTCCAGCCTTGCCCATAGTTATCTCGAAGAGGAGTGGTCTCCTTCCGTAGGAATTCACTTTGGAACAATTCATCCAGATTCCATTGCTTCACTAGCGATGAACCCCGAGGTAGCATACATCTCCACTATCCCTGAACTATCGACATGGAACGACCAAGCTCGCTTACACATGGAGGCCAACTCAGTAGAGGGGTTCTTCTTCACCGGTCTGAATGGTAGTGGCCAGAGGGTAGCAGTTGCTGATACTGGCATAGACCATGATCACGGAGACTTCGGGTCAAGGATCGTACAGAGGATCGACGTAGCTAACGACGGTTCAACAGCAGACACAAATGATGGCCATGGAACACACGTAGCCTGCACCGTTCTGGGATCCGGAACCCGCTCCAGCTCATACGAGGGAATAGCACCCGAAGCGGAGCTGTACATGCAGGCAATGGAAGACGATGATTCCGGTGCTCTATCCGGACCCGGGGTCTACTCACTACTAAACTCGGCTTACAGCTCCGGAGGAGCAAGGATACACACTAACAGCTGGGGTAGCTGGAACTCTGGGGGGGACTACTCTACTCAATCTGAGGATGCAGACGACCGAACCTCGACATGGGATCAATACTGGGCCTATGATGGAATGACAGTCCTTTTCGCTGCAGGAAATGAGAGGGATGACGGGGTCTCGCCGCCCGGGACAGCCAAGAACGTGATCACTGTAGGGGCGCACGTAAACAGATACAGCAGCACCGCTGCCGATGAGATGTACTACTGGAGCAGCAGAGGCCCCACCGATGATGGAAGGATCAAGCCCGACATCGTCGCTGCAGGAGACTACGTGAGGTCCTGCAAGGCGCAGGAAGCTTCCGAGGCACCCGACAATCTCAACAACCAGTGGTACGTTGAGTACAGTGGAACATCAATGGCCACTCCAGCAGCAGCCGGGGCCTCGGCAATAGTCCGCCAATACCTCATGGAAATCGCTGAGAGGCCTGAGCCACAGGGAGCCCTGGTAAAGGCGATGCTGATTCTAGGTGCTGAGGACATGGGGGATAGGGACATCCCGAACAACGACGAGGGGTGGGGAAGAATAAATCTGGTAAACACACTCATTCCAGACAGCGATGTAGGAATTTTCGTAGATGACCGCTCAAGACTCTCTAGTGGCCAAGAAGCGTCTTACAACTTCGACGTAACCCGTTCCGGAGAACCACTAAAGATAGTACTGACTTGGTCCGACTACCCCGGCTCTACATTCTCGGGAACCCAACTCAGGAATGACCTGAACCTGGAAGTCACTTCTCCTGATGGAGCCACCACCTACTTTGGAAACGACTTTGCAAATGGGAAGTCCACAACAGGTGGGGCTAAGGACAACAAGAACAACGTAGAGGTTGTCCTAATTGACTCAGCGACAACCGGCGTATGGAACGTTAAGGTCAAGGATTACTCACATGGCGGGAGCAGAACACACCAACCTTTCGCCATCGCTGTGAGGGGGGTAAACGTCAACGATCTCACCCCCGATCCGGCCATGGTTCCAGGATCTTTCGAAATTTCCACACCCATCCCCCAAGTAGGAGAAGCGACAAGCTTCTCTGCTTCAGTGATAAACCAGGGATCCGGCTCATTCGCCCAGGTATTCGTCTCGGCTCACGTTAACGGCGACCCTCTGGAGACGAAATCATTGGGCATGTCTCCAGGAGAAGAAGTAAGGTTGGAGTGGGATTGGACCCCAGGATCTTCAGACAAAGGGGATACTGAAATTCGAATCGAGGTCGATCCAGGAGGGCAATTGGATGAACTCTACGAGGACAACAACCTCCTCATAATGACTATTGCAGTTAGCGCTCCTGGAATCCAAGCCACAACAGAGTCCCCTTGGAAGACCCTCCAGAATGCCTTTGCAACCACGACGAGATGGGAGGTAGTAATGACAAATCTAGCTCTGTTCGAGACAAACGCTAGCATCGAGGTAACAAAGCCAACCAGAAAGATCGACGGCACGGAGTTCGACTGGTTCAAGAGCTTCGACCAGATTTACGTGGAACTTGGGCCAGCAGAATCTACCACGGTAAACCTGACACTGGTGCATCCGGCCCCCCCCGACCCAGGAACATATTCAATGATAATCACGGCGACCGACGAGGACTTCGATGTCGAGTCACAGCTGGAGATATTCTTCGATGTACCAGTCCTCGCCCAGCCTGATGTCACACTTCCCTCAGCCGAAATCGAAGTAGATTCTCACGAGGTTACAAACACCTCGGTGGAAATAACCAATCTCGGCAATGGGGCCCAGACCTACGACATAGAGATGCTATCTCCTGCTGGTTGGGAGGTTGGCCTCTTGGACCTAGGACCCTTCCAAGGATCCAAACAAGGCTCGACTGGGACCCTGGTAAAGGACAGCTCAATTAATGCGGGAATTACGATCACTCCACCAGGCGTCCTCCTAGTAGCAGAATCCACATTCTACGCAGAGATATTGATAAAATCCAGAGTCAGCTCAGAAGTCTGGTCTTATCAAATCCCAATGGTGATACAACCCAGTGACTCCGTTCAATTCAGTCCTGAAACAGGTGGAACCGAGGGAGGAGTTCCCGCCGACTCCCTTCATGAGTTTTCCATTCAGATTTCCAATCAAGGTAATCGGGAACTAATCTTGACCCCTATAGAGAGGTCAATGCCCGGGGGGTGGTCCATACAGGGTGGTCTGCAACAGTCAACTGTTCCAATGGGATCATCCGTCCAATGGTCATTTTCGATCCAAGGGAACGGGCTCGCAGCCAGCGGCACCGTGGCGATCAGGTTCTTGGTAGAGGATGGTGGATTCTTCGATTGGAACTCAAGTATCGAGGCGATTTCTGGGGCAGTTCCCGAGATATCATTCCATGAGGTCGTGTTAGTTAATGGGACGCAAGTCGAGTCTTCCACAACTCCACTTGGGCTAGGGGCCCACCCAGTAGGAACTCCCTTCGATATGGGCTGGAGGCTGGATAACTCGGGAACCTCAATCTGGGAGCCGGAGATATCCCTAGAACTCCCCACGGGTGACTGGATATCCAGTTGCACATCTAACCCAAGAAGAATAGAACCAGGCGGATCATCCATGGTCTGGTGCTCAATCACCATTCCACTAAGTCAGGAAGCAGGGTCGGAGCCCGAAATCTCATTGGTCTTGTCCGGAGACGGAATTGAAGCAAGGGAGACAGTCACTCTCTTCGTTGATACAATCAGACAGGTCGAGTGGCAGATGGTAAACTTCAACGAGGCAAAGGAGGGCTACCCAACTAACCTATATCTGGAACTAAGCAACACCGGAAACGTCGCAATCTCAAATAGAATCGTCACCGATGGCCCAGAAGACTGGAACATCAGAATTATTGATGGAATCCTGGTCACACTCCAGCCCGGAGAGACACGTTCAGTTCAGGTCGAATTCACTCCTGATTCTGGCTCTGATGAATCTCTTACCGTAATGCTGTCAAATGCCGAGGGGATTTCCGGGCAGTCGATGACTCTTGAGATAGAGGTCCAATCCGACTCCTCCGATGGAGGTTCCGGCAACATGATCTACGTGTTGGGTGCTCTGTTACTCGTTGCAATAGCATCCGTTTCTGTAGCACTTGCCTACTCCAGAGGAGGGGGAAACATCTCATCCATCATCCGTAGCAAGACTAATCCGCCCAATATGAAAAGGAAGGAAAACTACGAACTTTCAATCGAGGACGAGGAAGAATCCCCGGAATATCCCGAGATAGAGCAGGAACCTAAAACTGAGGATCGCCAGGATCTACAACGATTCCCAGACTATCCCGGGTGGCTCTGGGACCCTTCCAAGGAGGAGTGGATCTCAGACCCTGATTTCGAAAATGGAAACCAACAGTCGTGAATCAAGGAGCCTCCCATAATCGTGATTATTACCACACTAAGAGCCCGAAGCCCTTAGAGGGGCGAATGCCTCGGTCTATCGATGAGAAGGCCTGATTCTGCGATAATTATCGTAACCATCCTACTGGCCTCGTTCGTTTCAACGCCCGTGGCCGCAGCCGCAGATTTGGCACTCTCCGCCAATCCGACAAACTCCAGTGCGACCACAGAAGATGCTGCAGAGTACACCATCACCGTCACCAATACCGGAGACGAGGATCTGACGGTTTCCCTGAGCGCTTCCCAAGAGTCAGACTGCAATGGATTCACTTCGAACTTGGATTCCACGGTGGTCTCGGTGGGCCAAGGCGAGGCGGAGTCGGTAACCCTAACTGTAAGCGTGAATGAGCAGGCTTCAGGAGATTGCGTCACTACCGTCAATGCCAACGGCGTCGCATCCAACCCATCAGAAAATGCCCAGGCCGACGTCGAGGTCACTACAACGGCGGAAGGTGGAGGCCAATACTCTGTCAAATTGAACTACATCAATCCCAGCAATGGCGCAGTTAACTACGACGGGGAGGAAGATGATGTGGAGTGGACGGTCAAAGTAGAGAACACAGGGGAGAACGATGCTACAGTCCAACTCGCGATGGCATCCAAATCAGACTGCGACTCCGATGGACTCGAAGCCTCAGTCGAACCCCAACAGATGTCGCTAGACTCTGATGGGGGGCACGAAACTGCAACCATCACAGTAACCCTTCAAGATGGGAGCTCTACAGAATCTGGAGATCATTGCTTCGTGCTTGAGGCAACGGTCTCCAATGATCCAAACCCCACAGATCAAGCTAATGACAGCATAAATCTGAATCTGAAAATTCCAGAGGTTAAGACGTGCGACTCCTCCCTGCAAAACCCTTCTCATAATCTGGAGCCAGGTGAATCGGCAACCAACTCTTTCACACTCTCGAACACTGGAAACACAGCATGGACAGTTAGTGCATTCGCCTACTCCGAAGGTTTGGATGTCAGCGACTGGGTAGACTTCGAAACACCGACAAGCAGACTTCTATCAGAGCAGGGAGGCTCACAGGATACCACGTCTTTCCAATTCGTGATTACTCCCGACGACTCCGTCGAACCAGGGACTGTGGACGTTTACATCCAAGGGAGAGCAGGTAGCAACATTGGATGCGAATCCCTCCTAAGAGTCAATCTCGGACAGGTCCACGACTCCTCATTGTCCCTATCCAATCCTTCCGTGAGCAATGTCGATCCCGGTTCAACAGCTTCGACTTCCATGATGGTAACAAATACCGGAAACGGGCAGGATAACTTTGCTCTCGGGGTCCGAGAACTCTCCCCGGGTTGGCAGGTGGATCTATCCGAAACCTACGTCACTATCGATGGGAGGCATTGCAACTCATCAACAACCTGTGACAGGAAGTCAGTCCAACTACAAATCTCCGTTCCAGCGAACGCCAAGTCAGGAGTGGAGTACGAGATTACGATGTACGTCAACTCTCAAGGCATCACCTTGGACGAGGTGACCGCTACTGTAACAGTGGCCGCCGTACATGGGGGAAGCATCAACATGCCCTCAGATTCCCAGACCGGCAGATTCGGGCAATGGGTCCCATTCCCAATCGGCCTAACAAATACCGGAAACATACAGGATAGCTTCGCACTATCATCTTGCGACCCCAATATCCAGGAGTCCTGCGAGGATACGAAGTGGGACTCTAGGTTCAAGGACACCCAGGGTAGCCAAATCTCCCAGGTGACGATCCAATCAGAGGAAACTGTACAGATTTTCCTGGAGATCCTAGTATCGGACAATATCAATAACAACTCGGAGCTATTCGATGTTAGGATCGGAATAGTTGGCACAAATATCATGTTGACAGAATCTCTAACTGTGACTGTATCCAACTTCAATTATAGCATGTCGATCGCATTTGAGAGCCCGGGTGAAGATCCATCACTAATGCCCATCTCCCTCCCTCCCGGAGGTTCCTCCTCCTTGTCCTTCGTGATTGCAAACACCGGAGACGGTGGGGCCGATGAATCAGTAATTTCGGTGTCTGGGATGGATTCATCGGTAATCAGGACGATCAGTGCAGACGGACAGGTCATTGAGGGGGGGCAGGTCACTGTTCCCGCAAATGGACAGGTCACGATAACCATAGACTTCGAGGCTCTAGAAGTAGAAAGCGGGACATCAGGAGTAATCAGGATTGCTGTCACATCTAAGAAGAACACAGGTCAAACTCCATCTTTCGTCGATTTGGTAGTTGACATTAGGGCAATTCATGACCTGCAGATTGACATGGAGAGCACCAATAAGATTGAGGCATCTTATCCAGAGAACTCCGAGTTCAAGATCTTCGTCACAAACCATGGAAATATCGAGGAAGAGGTGGAGGTGATTACCAGTGACTCACTAAGAGGATGGACCGTTGACGTGATTGGCGACGAATTCAAACTCCAACCAGGAAAGACTAGAGAGGTCACGGTGAGGGTTACACCCCCAAGTCAGATGATTTCAGATGACGAATACTCATTCACTGTAATCGTCCAACCAAAGGATATGCCGGTTGCAGGGGAACCTATTGATCTGATAGTAGAATCAAAGGTCAGATCCGGAGCACTATCAGGTGAAATGCAGACGAACATCGCAATAGCAATTATCCTAGTCGGCTCCATCTCAGTAACATACCTATTCATGAGGACCAGAGCGGAGAATAAGATGATGACTGAATCACTCTATTTGGAACTCGATGACTGACACTTCTCAGGCCTTCGTTCGGATACGCTTATGTCCGTATTTTTTGTGGACACGTTTGACGGTCCCTACGGGACCGAGGGTGATGCCATGACTACCGTAGCGGAGATGTACCTGCCAGTAGCTGTCATGACACTCGTTGGAATCGGCTTTCCAGTGGGCAGCTTCATCGCTACACGCTTCCTAAGGCCCACCCCAAAAGGATCCGATCCGACGAAGACTCGCTCACTTCTACTTCCCGGCTACGAGTCGGACCACAGCCTATACATCCGGAGAGACTCAACCTACGAGTGTGGCTCAGATCCTCTAGGGGATGCAGACATAAACTTCCATTTTCAGTACTACTGGTACGCCATAGTCTTCCTAGTGTTCGACATCGCATTCATGTTCTTGGCATTCGGAGGTGTCATGGCCATCCAGAAAGGAGGGTCGATACCAGATAGCGGGATCGTCAGCGCCCTGCTGACAATGTCGATTTTCATTCTCCTGATGGGCCTGGGGGTTTGGCATGTCTTCAGGAAGAGGGGAAGAATCTACATCTGAGGGATAGAATGGACGGCGATGGTCAGAACTACTCGGTTTTCAACAGCAGGATGCTGGTGGACACGGTTGGAGACATAACCGATGAAGCCCTGAAGGCCAGCAGGATCAAGGACGTAATTGGAGTACTGGTCGGGCGCGTATTCAACTGGAGTCAGAGGAAGTCACTGTTCCCCCTCCATCTGGGAATCAAGTGCTGCGCCCTAGAGATGGCAGCAGCTGGTGCAAGCAGGTTTGATGCCGAGCGCTTCGGAGTCTTCTTCCGTTCGAGCCCTAGGCAGTGCGACGTTCTCTTGGTCAATGGTCCAATCAGCAAGAAGTTCGCAGACCCTATCGTTAGGCTATGGGAGCAAATGCCCGAGCCGAAGTGGTGCATTGCAATGGGGGAGTGTGCAATTTCCGGAGGACCATACTTCCAGTCTTACAATATTCTAGAGGGCGTTGACACTATCATTCCGGTCGATGTATACATCCCGGGTTGCCCACCTAGACCCGAGGCTCTTATCGATGGGTTCGATAAACTGCGACAGAAGATAATCCGAATCGGAGCCGTTCCCGATGACGAGGCCCCGGAGTCAAACAACCCGATTATCATTGGAGACGTCTAGGGGTGATGAAATGGGTAAAACAGTCACAACCTCTAGTCAGAAGTTGGCCGCTGAGGAAATGTCATCAGCTCTTTCTGAGATGGATGGGGTCGTTGCAGTTGTTTCTGAGAGGAAAAGCGGCACGAGCCCGAGAAACATTGTTTCAGTCGACTGCTCCAGCGAGAATTGGCGCTCCCTGGCTGAGTCCATGAGGATCGAGCATGGTGTCGACTACTGCTCAATGATCACTGGAGTACATTGGCCAGAGGGATCTTCAGACAAGAATTGGGAAGTAATCTACCATTTCATGAGGATGGGGGTAGAAAATCCTCCTGTGATCGATGGCATGGTGCAACCCATTGTAAAAGACCCTTCAAAACTGGAGGGAAAAGCAGTCCCTCTGGAGATTGAAGTTAGGATCGCCCTCCCTGAAACAAGAGATCCGAAGGTAGCATCTGTCCAGGACATCTGGGTCGGAGCAGACTGGAACGAGAAGGAGACATGGGATCTTGTAGGAATTGATTTCGAGGGCCATGTGGGGATGCGCAGGGTGCTTCAACCCCATGAGACTCCTGTTGGATTCCATCCCCTTCAGAAGCAACACAAACTTCGATACCACGACTTCGAGGAGATGTACGACGATGCACAGGGCTTCCTGAGGAAGCCTTCCGATGCTGGGAAGATAAAGTGAGGTGATAATATGGCAGAGATGTGGATTTCGATGGGCCCCCAACATCCGATGACCCATGGCCTCTGGACTCTCAAGGTTAAGGTGGACGGCGAGACGGTTGTTGACACCGAGCCAGACTTGGGATACATTCACAGGGGCGTTGAGAAGATATGTGAGTCTAGGGACTTTACTCAGATCACAACATACTGCGACAGGCTGTGCTACGCCAGTGCCAATACATGGTCCCACTCATACATTTATGCTGTTGAGGACCTACTAGAGGTTGAGGTGCCTGAGAGGGCCGAGTACATCAGACTAATTGCAGTCGAACTGCAGAGGATAGCATCTCATCTAATGTGGCTGGGAGCCTATGGGCCGGACATCGGAAACCTGTCTGTGATGGTCTGGTGCCTCAGAGAGAGGGAGATGATGATGGATCTTCTCCAGGAGCTCGGAGGGTCAAGAATGCACTACAACTTCCCACGGGTAGGGGGGGTGAAGAGGGACCTCCCTCACGGCTTTGCTCAGAGGGCAAGAGCGAAGGTCAGCCTATTCCTAGATAGGATTCAGGAGTATGAGGCTCTTTTCGACGAGAGCACGATCTTCTTGATTAGGACCCAGGGGGTCGGATATTCCAAGCCTGAAGAGATGGTGAATCATGGTGTAACTGGTCCCAACCTAAGGGCTGGAGGAGTAAACTACGACGTTAGAACCGCACACCCTTACTCGGTATACAGCGAGTTGGAATGGGAAGCCCCAGTCGAACGACCCTCGATCAAGGGCGCGGACTGCTATGACAGATACAGAATCAGAGTAGAAGAGATGAGAGTAAGCGCTCTGATGGTACTTGAGGCCCTCGACAAGATCCCCCTTGGAGCCGACACATACCACTCTCCTGGCGATCCAGCCATACTTGCCAAAGCACCGAGTAGGGCAAAAGAAGGCACTTCCGGATCACACCACTTCGAGGACAGCCGCGGTGAGTCCATGTTCTACCTAGCCGGTGGTGGTGAGGGGAGGGGAAAGATGCCCTACAGAGTCTCAATCCGCTCTCCGATGTTCATCACCATTCCTTATGCATCTAAGTGCATGGTTGGATACAAGGTCGCGGATATTCCGGCCATAATGGGCTCCTTCGATCCTTGCATCGGGGAGACAGATAGGTGATAGAATGGCTACGAGTGACTGGTTGAACCTAAGAGGATGGATCGACGGGTTGGTAGGTTGGTCAATGGACAACGTCCATGATACCCTGCCATCGAAGGATCTCGATCTTACTGTAACAATCTCGCTACCAACTGGCATTTGGCCCGAGGACATCGTCCTTGGCAAGGTTCTCAACCTGCAGGACGGATTCGGAGGGATGCAGCCAGCACTCGAAGGACTCTTCTCAGCGACGATGATCTGCACCATCGTTTTCACCACTATGATGCTGACAATGCTACCTATTCCCTACATCGAGAGGAAGTTCATCGGGCGGCTAATGGACAGGCTAGGGGCCACGACAACCCTCAGGAGCCTCTGGATAGGGGAGAGCGGCGTAACCGCAGGAAAGTGGTGGGACCAACTTCCCTTCGGAATGGGTGCCCCAATAGGATGGCTAAACAAGACTCTGAATTCGATATGGGGTAACGATCACCACCTTGAGGCGGTCTCGAGAGTAAACAACCGGGGTTATCATGGATACTGGTTCCTCCTTCCCGGGTTCTTCCAGGCCTTCGCGGATTTCACCAAGTTCGCAGGCAAGGAGCACATCGTTCCAAAGGAAGCAGATAGGCCCGTATACGAGGTCGCACCGGTCATCATAATCTCCACGACCGTTCTGGTCTTCGCTTTCGTCCCCTTCGGACCACACTTCTACGTCTCAAGCCCCGAGCTGTCTGTGGTATTCATGATGGCAATATTCGGAGTGGCACCCTTGGGTGTTTTCTTCGCTGGTTGGTCATCCAACAACAAGTATACACTAATCGGAGGGATGAGATCTGCAGCCCAGCTAACAGCTTACGAGATCCCACTACTAATCACAGTCCTCGGAGTTTGCGTCATCAGCGGTTCGTTCAACGTTGTAGAGATCGTCGATTTCCAAGCCGAAGAGTCGAATGTCTGGAACCTCTTCATGCTTCCACTAGGAGCGGCACTTTTCCTGATTACGATGATCGCAGAGGTAGAGAGGATCCCATTCGACATGCCAGAAGCTGAGGCGGAACTGGTTGAGGGTTGGTGGACAGAATACGGTGGAATGAGATGGGGACTAATGTTCGCTGCAGAGTACCAAAGATGCTACGCCGCATGCCTACTCTTCGCACTATTCTTCCTCGGCGGTTGGGAGGCTCCATTCCAGGGAACCATGGAGGCACTTCCCCTTCTCGGCGGGCCACTGGAACTCTTGCTATCCATTATCCCAGGAATAGTCTGGGTTCTCATCAAGGCTTGGGCTCTGTTTGCAGTCTTCGTCTGGATTCGAGCATCGTTGCACAGAGTTAGAACCGACCAGATCCTCGAGTTCGGATGGCAATGGCTCCTTCCTCTTTCCATTGTCAATCTCGCCATCGCGATGTTCCTCAGGGTCTGGGTATGGGATGGAAGCTGGGGAATCATTGCCCCGGTGGTGATGATACTTTCTGGAATTCTAGGTCTGGTAATTCTTGTAGTTGACGAGGATAAGGAGGCTCTAGAGAGCATGAAGCGACCGTACAGCACATACGCAGTTACCAAGGCTTATCCTGGAAGACATCCGGATTCGAAGCTAGAGGACCTTCAGAGGCAGTACAGCTCATACACGGCCGTACAGGCGGCGTCATCGGTCAGCTTATCCGACACGGAGGCTAGGTCATGAGCTACCACCCACACGGAACACCCAGCTTCCGCAATCTCGTGGTTAGGCCAATGTGGATCACCCTAAAGACCGCCCTTCGCACCGTGCCCTTCCTCGGCAAGCTCAAGTTCCTGAAGAGCGGATACCACGCCCAACCAGCCGATATGATGGACTCAGAAACGTCCAGGAGGGTTGGCGCATCACATCCCAGTGCCGAACAGAAGTTCTCAGCCGACAGAGAGACAAGCCAGCTGATGCCCTTCGTTGAGAGGCCAGTCACCGTCATGTACCCTTACGAGAGGCTGGATGACCTAGAGCCCTGGCTTTTCGTCCCAGGGAACTACAATGGGAGGATCGGAGTAATCTGGGAGACTTGCACAGCATGCAAGCAGTGTGTGAGAGCCTGCCCAAACGATTGCTTGCACATGACCTCTGAGGTCAGGGTGAACGTGCTGGATACAGCCGAAGAAGGAGATGAATGGCATGGTTTCGGCGGAGAGGTCGAGGTCGGTGGTTTGGCAGCAATGCCCAGGGACGACTTCCACGAGATCGAGGAACAGCACGACCTGGTAAAGGACCATACCTCCGCTCCACAGCAGTACGAGTTCGCAGAGGTGATTGACATCACCGGAGACGTCGCCACAGTCAACTGGTTGAACGGCTCCGGGGAGCAGGATGTAGACCTAAGCTCAATCAAACCAGCAGAGGAGGACATAGTCTCAGGGAGGATAGACCTAGGAAGGTGCATGTTCTGTGGCCTTTGCATGGAGGCATGCCCCTTCGAGTCATTCTTCATGACCAATGAGTACGATGGGATGTCTGGATTTTCCAGAGAAGACCTCTGGATGGATGCAGACAGAACCAGGGTTCTGCCATCCGTTCACAAAGAGAGAGTGGACATGGAACTGGCCAAGAGGGCCAAGAAGGAGAAGTCCAAGAGAGAAAGGAAGGCCACCAAGGCGGAGGCATGACCATGGTCGATTTCGAGGCATTGATCTTCGTCATCGTCTCGGGCGCCGCCATAGTCGGTGCCCTTGGTTGCGTATTCTCGTCAAGAGTCGCCCACTCACTCCTATGGCTGATGTTCACCTTCTTCTCAGTCGCAGCAGCCTTCCTGATGGCCAGTGCGGAGATGCTAGCAGCCATCCAGATCCTAGTTTATCTCGGATCAGTGATGCTGGTGGTCCAATTTGGAGTGATGCTCACACGCCGTAGAATCCAGGACGTCGAATCACTCCCTACCCTGAATGCAATCTCGGCTGTTTCCGGGATTGGAGTCTTCGCATTCATACTAGTCCTACTAAGGGGTGTGATGGAGCACTCAATGTGGGAAGAAGGGCAATCCACGGTGCCCACTACGGTAGGATTTGCGGACGCGATCTTCAATGACTGGACAATGGCCACGATAATTCTGGGTTCTCTTCTTGCCATGGCGATGATCGGGGCATCATACCTGGTTAGGGACGAGAGACTGGTCAACCTGCTATGGGACATGGGGGCGGAGGAATGATTGATCCAAGCTGGATTGCAGCCCTAGGGGTAATACTATTCGGAATAGGCCTCCTAGGCACTTTCTACCACAAGAATGCGATAGTTGTTCTAATGTGCATAGAACTAATGCTGAATGCGGCCAACCTGAACTTCGTCGCAGCGGCTTCCCATTACGGGGATGTCGACGGCTGGGTCTTCACTGCAATTGCGATTGCAATTGCAGCTGCTGAAGTGGCAATAGGCCTCGCAATCCTCCTCTCCCTTTACAGTACACAGGGAACAATCTCCCTCGATGCAGCGAGGGAGCTAAGCAACTAAGGTGTAAAAATGGGGGATTCAGCTAACGAGTACCGGCTTCTAATGCCACTAATCCCAGCTCTGCTAATCGTACCTTCATTGGCC
>Ga0066856_10000180_pt1 | contig 22249 bp, 21 predicted proteins | sample ETNtaG_5_FD_65605 | JGI IMG/M metagenome (GOLD analysis project Ga0066856, IMG submission 65605) | Marine microbial and viral communities from oxygen minimum zone, Eastern Pacific Ocean - ETNP201406SV205 | ecosystem: Environmental > Aquatic > Marine > Oceanic | place: Pacific Ocean: Eastern...
ATGATGTTCACAAGGCTATTGCTTCCATTGACAAAGGTTTATTTCCCAAAGCGTTTTGCAAAATCGTTCCTGACCATTTGACGAATGATCCGAAATTTTGTATTGTCAAGCATGCTGATGGTGCTGGAACTAAGTCATCCTTGGCGTATATGTATTGGAAAGAAACAGGGGACATATCGGTTTGGAAAGGTATTGCACAAGATGCTCTTGTGATGAACCTTGACGATTTACTATGTGTAGGTGCAACTGATAATATTATGTTGTCATCAACCATTGGCAGAAATAAAAACAATATCCCTGGTGAGGTCATCTCAGCGATAATTCAGGGTACAGAAGAGTTGATTGCAGACTTAGCCAAACATGATGTACATATTTACAGCACAGGAGGGGAGACCGCTGACGTTGGGGACTTGGTCCGTACGATTATTGTTGATTCGACAGTTACCACCCGCATGAATCGGGCTGATGTTATTGACAACGCCCGAATTCAGGCTGGAGATTTGATTGTTGGCTTGGCTTCTTATGGACAAGCCACCTATGAAAGCGAATACAACGGAGGGATGGGTAGCAATGGACTTACTTCTGCTCGACACGATGTGTTTTCTAAAACGCTAGCGCAACAATACCCAGAAAGTTTTGACCCTATTGTACCAGAAGAATTGGTCTATTCTGGACAAAAACTATTGACCGATAAGACCGATACACCATTGGATGTAGGGAAATTGGTATTGTCTCCAACACGAACTTACGCACCCATTGTCAAAGCGATTTTAAATCAAGTCAATCGGAAAGAGATTCATGGTATGGTTCATTGTAGTGGGGGAGCCCAAACCAAAATCTTGCACTTTATTGATGAGCTTCATGTCACCAAGGATAATCTTTTTGACATACCACCTTTGTTTAAACTGATTCAAGAGCAATCTGGAACGGACTGGAAAGAAATGTATCAGGTCTTTAATATGGGCCATCGGTTGGAGTTGTATGTAAATGAAGCGATCGCCAAAACACTGATTTCAACTTCTGAATCTTTTGGTGTAGATGCCCAAGTTGTCGGAAGGGTAGAGGCATCTTCAAAAAAACAACTTACGATTTTTTCTCCCTATGGTGAGTTTGTGTATTAAATTTTTTCTCAAAGGATTTTATATTTTTCATTCAGAACTCTATATGTTAATACAAAACCTTAGAATCCACTCTTTATTTAACTTTATTTTTGAATAATACCAGAATGATCCATTGCATGATTTTGTCGTAACTTTGCCTTATGACCGATCGTTTGGCCATTGTAAAACAGCGTTTCGACGAAGTTTCGGATTTAATTATTCAACCCGACATCATCGCCGACCAAAAGCGATATGTGTTGCTTAATCGAGAATATAAAGATTTAAGTACCTTGATGGAAAAACGGACAGAATATCTCAATCTGACCCAAAGGCAACAGGAAGCAGAAGAAATTATTTCTGATGGCTCGGATCCTGAAATGGCAGATATAGCAAAAGAGGAGTTGGAGGAAGTCAAAGCCAAACTCCCATTACTTGAAGAAACTATTCGCTATATGTTGATTCCCAATGACCCCGAGGATGCGAAAAATATCGTCATGGAACTTCGTGCTGGTACAGGCGGAGATGAAGCATCAATTTTTGCCGGAGACCTGTATAGGATGTACACCAAATACTGCGAAAGCAAAGGATGGAAAGTGAGTGTTGTTGATCTTAGTGAGGGCACCGCTGGAGGCTTTAAAGAGATCATTGTTGAGGTATCGGGAACAGATGTGTATGGTACCATGAAATTTGAATCTGGTGTGCATCGTGTTCAACGAGTTCCCCAAACCGAAACACAAGGTCGGGTACATACCTCAGCTGCAACGGTAATGGTTTTACCAGAAGCGGAGGAATTTGATATCGAAATTGACATGAATGAGGTTCGTTTAGATCTTTTTTGTTCTTCAGGACCTGGTGGGCAGTCGGTCAATACAACCTATTCTGCTGTACGGCTAACGCATATCCCAACAGGAATTGTCGCACAATGTCAAGACCAGAAATCTCAACATAAAAACAAGGAAAAAGCCTTGAAAGTACTCCGTTCTCGACTCTACGAACTTGAATTGAGCAAAAAACTAGAAGAGGATTCTGCAAAGCGAAGTGCCATGGTTTCTTCAGGAGATCGCTCTGCAAAAATTCGCACATACAATTACTCACAAGGTCGTGTGACCGATCACCGTATTGGCCTAACACTTTATAACCTACAAAATATTGTTAATGGAGATCTCGACAAGTTGTTTGAAGAAATCCAGTTACATTACAATACCGAAAAACTCAAAGTTTCTAGCGAACCGTTATGACAACCCAATCATTAACTGAACAGATTCGCAACAAGGCATCCTTTCTGTGTGTAGGGCTAGATTCAGATTTTGTCAATTTACCATCGGCAGTGCGCAACTACCCTGAAGCGCAGTTTGAGTTCAATAAAGTAATCATTGAAGCAACCCATGATTTGGCGGTGGCCTATAAAATCAACACAGCCTTTTATGAGTCTGAAGGTTCAAAAGGGTTTCAAGCCTTCGAAAAAACTATACACTATTTGGATAAAAATCATCCAAACCATTTTACCATTGCAGATGCTAAGCGGGGAGACATCGGTAATACCTCGACTCAGTATGCTCGGGCATTTTTTGAAAAGCTTCCCTTTGACTCTGTAACGGTTGCTCCTTATATGGGTCGCGACTCCATTGAGCCCTTTTTACAATTTGAGGGGAAGTATGCGATTATGTTGGCACTGACTTCAAATCAAGGAGCTTATGATTTTCAAACTCTGAACACAGTCAATCGTTCACTTTATGAAACCGTTGTAGAGACAAGCCGTACTTGGGATGGTGCCGATCGTTTGATGTATGTGCTCGGTGCTAACAAGACAGAACATTTAGCTTCCATTCGCGCTTTAACTCCGAAGTCTTTCTTTTTGGTGCCAGGAGTGGGGACACAAGGCGGGGATTTGGAATCTGTATTTAATGCGGCAGCAAATGATGATATTGGGATCTTGGTCAATTCGTCAAGAAGTATCATTTTTGCATCGAGTGGCGATGACTATGCCGAGGCAGCCCGAAACGCTGCTATTGATTTACAACAAAAAATGAAAAATCTGCTATGATGCTTCACTATTCGACCCATTTACATCCTACTTCCAAAACCTGGGTCACTTTTGTCCATGGGGCAGGTGGTAGCTCTTCCATTTGGTTTAATCAGCTACGTGAGTTTTCAAAATATTTCAATGTGCTATTGCTAGACCTTAGGGGGCATGGAAAATCCAGAATGCAGTTATCAAACGTTTTTAAAAAGAAATACACTTTTGATGTGTTGGCAGAAGATATTATCGCTGTTTTGGATAAAGAAAACATCAAATCTTCCCATTTTGTAGGAATTTCACTCGGCACGATTTTAATCCGTCAGATTGGAGAAATGTACCCCCAACGTTTACAAAGCATGGTGATGGCAGGAGCGATCATGAAACTCAATGTCCGTTCACAGATTTTGATGCTTTTTGGTAATATCTGTAAGTCCATCATTCCATATCTCTGGCTCTATCGACTGTTTGCCTACATCATCATGCCAAAAAACAACCATAGAGAGTCTAGATTGTTATTTGTTCGCGAGGCCAAAAAACTTTATCAAAAAGAATTTTTACGATGGTATAAGCTCACTGCTGAACTCAAACCTTTACTGCGACTGTTCCGACAAGTGGACATTAATATACCTACCTTATATGTGATGGGAAGTGAGGACTATATGTTTTTACCCAGTATTGAAAAATTAGCAGGGGTTCACAAGTCTGCCCAACTAAGCGTTGTTCCTAACTCCGGACATGTGGTCAATGTTGACCAACCATATCAATTTAACAAAAATTCGATTTCGTTTATTCAGGGTCTAAATCGCTAGGAAAATACAATTGTTTTATTGCCATAAACCATCACTTTATGGTCAATATGGTTTTTGACTGAATGAGCGAGTACAATCTTTTCCAAATCCCTTCCTTTGGCAACTAGCTGACTCACACTATGGGTGTGAGATACATGAGCTATATTCTGTTCAATAATTGGACCCGCGTCTAGTTCTTCAGTAACATAGTGACTGGTTGCACCAATAATTTTTACACCACGCTCAAAAGCAGAGTGATAAGGTTTCGCTCCTGGAAAAGCAGGCAGAAAAGAATGATGGATATTAATAATGTTGTTTGGGTATTCATTGATGAGTTTGGGCGATACAATCTGCATATATCTTGCAAGGACGATAAATGAGATATTGTGTTGTTTCAGCAACTTGAGTTGTTGTTCTTCCGCTTGTGCTTTGGTGTCTTTGGTCACTGGAATATGATAGTACGGGATACCAAATGATTCTGCAATAGGTTGTAGATCGGGGTGATTACTTAAAATAAATGGGATGTCCACTTCGAGTTCACCAGATTTAAATCGACCCAAAAGGTCGTAGAGGCAGTGGTCATATTTGGATACAAACAATGCCATACGTGGCTTTTTCTCTTGGGGGTATAGAGACCATGTCATGTCATACTTGGTGGCAGGGCCATCGGCAAAGACCTGTTGAAATTGTTCAATGGCTTTTAAATCTCCATTAAACTCACTTTCAAGACGCATAAAAAACGCCTTATTCTCTCTGTCGACATACTGATCGATATAAAGGATATTACCTTTATTGCGATAGATAAACTGGGTGACTTCAGCAATAATTCCCTTTTGGTCGGGACACTGTATGACTAGGGTAAGTGCACTCATTTCGGATGCAAATGTAATCAATAGCAATAGGATAAAAAAAATCCCGCCTTAGCGGGATTTTTCAACGAACTAAACTATAACCTAATTAATGTTGGTTTAAACGGAAATCTGCATATGCAGACATACCATGCTCGGCCCCGTCCAATCCAGCAATTTCTTCTTCTTTACTCACACGCATTCCATCAAATACAGCTGATGCGATAAAACCAATGATTGTACATGATACCACACAGAAAACTCCAGTGATACCAACACAAGCAGCTTGTACAGCAAATTGCTCAAAAGAAGCACTGTCTCCAAAGATTCCTACAGCGAGGGTGCCCCAGATACCAGCAAACAAGTGAACAGCGATCGCACCAACAGGGTCGTCGAGTTTTTGCTTGTCCATAAAGGCAATGGCAATAACAACAACAATACCGCCGATAGCACCAACAATTACAGCTTCGATAGGACTCATTAAGTCAGCACCAGCTGTGATTCCTACCAATCCACCAAGGATACCATTCATAAACATCGTTACATCGTAATTCTTGTAGAGAGTCAATGAAAAGATAAAAGCAAATATTCCACCAGCAGCAGCAGCCAACGAGGTTGTTACAAGTACCAGTGATGTCAATGCTGGGTCAGCAGATAATACAGAGCCACCATTAAATCCGAACCATCCTAACCAGAGGATCAATACCCCAGCAGCAGATATTGGTAAGTTGTGACCGGGAATTGCATTTGGCTTACCATCTTTATCAAATCGACCAACACGTGCACCAAGGAAAACGATTGCTACAAGAGCAGCCCAACCACCGACAGAGTGAACAAGTGTAGATCCCGCAAAGTCATAAAAACCAACTTCTTCAGTAAAGGTGCTGAAAAATCCACCACCCCATTGCCATGAACCAACAATTGGATAAACAAATGCTACAAGTAGCAATGCGTAAAGCATAAACGCACCTAACTTGATTCGTTCAGCAACAGCTCCAGAAACAATGGTTGCAGCAGTCGCAGCAAACATACCTTGGAACAAGAAGTCTGTCCAATATGTATAGCCCTCATTATAAGCAAGGTCAGCAGCAGCAACAGAGTCGAGACCAAAGCCAGCAAAGCCTAAATAGCCATTAAAGTCACCAGGGTACATCAAGTTGAATCCGCCAATGGCGTACACAAGAAGTCCCATGCTAATGACAAAGAAATTCTTGAATAAAATATTTACGGTATTCTTTTGACGGGTCATTCCACTTTCTAAAAAGGTAAACCCTAAGTGCATAAAGAATACAAGACCAGTACAGATCATCATCCATACGTTGTTTGTTGTTAATAATTCCATAGTATATATTTTATTTTAGTTTAATGTATCTCCTCCTTTGTCACCTGTGCGCACACGATAAGCCTCTTCTACAGGTAAAACAAAGATTTTACCGTCACCAACACGACCAGTGGCACCAGCTTTTACAATGGCATCAATAGCAGGTTGTAAAAAGTCGTCATTGACAACAATGGATAACAAACGGCGTTGAATTTCAGATGTGCTGTAGGAAACACCACGATAAACGTGTCCCATCTTTTCGTTTCCAATTCCAGTTACATCCCAGTAGCTGAAAAAAGTAACACCAGCATCATAAAGAGCGTCTTTGACGTCTTCAAATTTGGTTTTGCGAATAATCGCTTCTATTCTTTTCATAATTAATAATTAAGTTAATAATTGTTTTTAACGATCCTTAATTAGAAGCTCATTCCAAAGACTAGGAAAGCTGATTCCGCATCAGGATTGTATACAAAAGATGAGAATACAGGAAGTGAATAGTCTTCAGTGATTTTAATGTCTTTGCTTCCACCGATAGCAATGTTTACAAGTCCGCTATCTCCATTGGCATACCATGCAGTTTCAGCGTCGTCGCTTCCATAACCAAGAGCGACATCAACAACGCCGACCGAAAAAGCAGCTTCAATATAAAGCGCCTCTAATTCAGTAAAATAACCTACAGTTAAATCAACTGGACCTACAGAAGCTCCACCACTGATTTCTAGGTAGGCATCTTCAAAAAGCCCTTCCTCAGCAGCATAAGCGCCACCTGCACCTGGAAATGTGTAGTTTGTAACAGTTAATGAAGCAGGGCCAAAGCTATATGATGCGTATAAATCAAGCTCATGACCAGCATCACCACCAGTTGTTGGAAAGCTACCCCAGATACCAAGCTCTAGATCACCAGAAGCAATTGACATCCATGGTTGTACGTGAGGGCCTGCACCAAATTGTGTTCCTCTCCATACATATTGGCTAACAACGTCAGCACCAAAGTCAACTTCTTGTGCTTTGACATTAGAAGTTGATAGGGTTAGAACAGCGATTGCTGCAATTCCGAATAAATTTTTAATTAGTTTCATAATAGTATAATTTTTAATTGTTTATGCCCCCAAAAGTATACTTTCATAAACACAACTATAAAAAAAAGGGGGGTTAGTTACTTATTTTTATGATATTATAAATTATAACCCCCAAAAAATTATTGTATATATAAAAAATAGTATTAAAAATTTAAAAAATAATATAAATTTAGGGGGGGGGTATGTAAATAAATTACAAAAAAAGTTCAATTACGCACCATGTGTTAAGTGGATAGAGCAATAAAAAGGAGATATTTTTTAAGAAATCAATTTTGACAAAGAGGTACCTATTACAACCATTCCAAGACAAACAAAATAAGTCAGACTGGCATAAATAAGTAATGAAACACTCCCAGAAGTGCGAAACAATGTGAAGTTTTCTAGTGAAAAAGTGGAAAATGTAGTTAGGCCACCACAAAATCCAATGATCCAAAATAATGTACTTGCTGAATGGGAAGAAGTGTTCCTTATCAATTGATCAGCCAAAATACCTATTAATAAAGAACCAATTGCATTGGCCAATAATGTAGGCCAGGGGTAAAGCGAATTGGTTTGCTTTAAGATTAAAGTAATCGCATATCTGCAGATACTACCCAGGCCACCACCTACAAACACCCACAGCAGCTCTTTCATAGTGACACCCCTCTTTTTAGGAACAATAGCAATCCAATAAATATGAGAAAGCCGACAAGTACCCAGATACTTCCTTTAAAATAAACAGGATTTTTGGTTCGGTCCTTACGATAACTGTTTACCGTTAGTATGGTAAATCCAACAATAAAGAATAATGCAAAAAGAAGTTGTCCTGTGCTAAACATTGTTTTATTTTAGGCAAAACAAAAATATGAAGAATAAACTTTCCGCAGTCACAGCATTTCACAAAGCATTTGGATTAGGGTTTAACAACACACCCACTACAGATATAGACGAGTCAACCACAAACTTACGTTTTTCACTTATGGATGAAGAAAATAAAGAATATCTTGACGCTATAAAGAATAAGGATATGATTGAAGTAGCAGATGCTTTAGGAGACATGTTATATATTCTTTGCGGAACAATTATCACGCATGGTATGCAAGATGTGATAGATGAGGTATTTGAAGAAATTCAGCGAAGCAATATGAGTAAACTCGGGAAAGATGGTAAACCGATTTATCGGGAAGATGGAAAGGTATTAAAAGGCCCAAAATACTTTAAGCCAGATATTGAAAAAATTATAAACCAATAGATTAAACCTTCACGCACCAACCATAAGAATCGTCAGTGCGGTTGTACTGAATTGAAGTCAGATCTGCTTTCAATTCCAATGCCAATGAGTCTGCAGATTGTTCGACGTTGTAATCCTTTCCTTTGTATCCAAAGCCATGGATTGGCAAAACAACAACTGCTGTTCCACTTCCAAAAATTTCTCGTAAACTCTTATTATTGGCGGCTTCTATCAATTCATTAACAGTTAGTTGTCGAGTTTCCACCTCAATCCCACGATTTTTTGCCAGGTCAATCACACTTTTTCGTGTCACACCATCTAAAATGCTATCTGAGATTGGTGCAGTAATTAGCTTATCTCCGATATAAAAAAATAAATTCATTGTACCCGCTTCTTCTATATATTGGTGGGTCGCTGCATCTGTCCAAATCACCTGTTGATATCCTTCATCAATAGCGAGTTGAGTAGGGTAAAATTGACCTGCGTAGTTTCCTGCTGCTTTTGCATAACCAGTACCTCCTTGGGGTGCCCGGCTGAAGTGATCAGCGATTTTCACGCGTACTTCACCACTATTGTAGTAGCTAGAAACAGGTGTACAGATAATCATGATACGATATTCTTTTGCAGGAGATGCCTGTACACATGGTTCACTAGCAAAAACAAACGGGCGGATGTAAAGAGAGTTTCCTGCTCCTGATTGCACCCAATTTCTGTCTAAATCAATAAGCTTTCGGAGGCCATCTAAGAACAGGTCTTCTGGAAATTGAGGAATTGCCAAACGATCTGCAGATTTATTAAGTCGTTTGATGTTTTGATCTGGACGAAAGAGCCACACTTCTCCATTATCGTCCTTATAGGCCTTCATTCCCTCAAAAATGGCTTGACCATAGTGTAAGGCGCTGGCTGATGGGTCGAGTTGTATTGGCGCGTAAGGGATTATTTCTGGCTCACCCCATGCCCCGTCAGCATAATTACAAATAAACATATGATCGGAAAAGTTTGTGCCAAAAGACAAGTTGTCGAAATCAACATATTCGATTCTAGATTTTTTGACAGGGCGAATGACCATTGTTGTATTTTTACATCAAAATTACTAAAAGTTATATATTCAAATAATTTAGATTCTTAATTTAAACAAAAATGCAGATTCTTGTTACAGGCGCAACTGGTTTAATCGGTACACAGCTACACAATCACTTAATCTCAAATGGGCACTCCCTAAACATTTTGACAACAAGAACCCCTTGGCAAACTGATGACCCCCAAACCCGAGTTTTTCAGTGGTCTCCCCAAAATATGCAAATCGATCACCGTGCTTTAGAAGGAGTGGATGCCATCATTAACCTCGCGGGGGCGAAAATCAATCAACGTTGGACCTCAAAAAACAAACGTTCAATCCTAACCAGCCGCATACTGTCCACAAGGTTGTTATTTGAAGCGGTTAAACAAACTAGGCAGAAACTGCATGTCATCAATGCATCAGCTATAGGAATTTATGCTAGTGACTTTCAAAAACAATATTTCGAGGAAGATACTAGTTTTTCATTTGATTTTGATGGCGAGGTTGTTCGTAAATGGGAAGAAGAAGCCAAACAGTTTGAAAAGCTTTCTTGCAAAATAACCATATTACGTATTGGATTGGTGCTCTCGAACAAAGGAGGTGCCTTTGTCCCATTGTCGTTACCGACTCGTTGGGGACTCGGTGCTTGGTTTGGCAGTGGTAAACAATGGCAGTCGTGGATTCATATTGATGATTTGGTCGGGGTTATTGATTATTGTTTGCAAAATCAATTGGAGGGTTACGTTAATGCAACAGCTCCAAATCCAGTGCGTCAGCGCGATTTGATTCAAACCATTGCCAAAGTGATTGGTTCAACGCAGTTTTTACCCGGAATCCCAAAGTTTTTGATGTCGCTTACTATGGGGAAAATGCACAAATTGGTGTACGATAGTATTTATGCCAAGCCAGAGCGGATGTTGGACAGCAAATACTCATACCAGTTCCCCAAGCTATATTCATGTGTAGAGGATTTGATTGTTAAAAATAGATGAATTGATGCCAAATTGGCAGAAGTCTACTTTTGGCGTTACTTTTGCCAATAATTTTTTAAAATACAGTGATGGCGAAAACCAACTCCAAAAAAAATAGAAAAAACACGACTGTAAAAAAAAGCAATCAAGATAATCTTCAAAATAAAATCAGTGAACTCACGTCCCAGGTAGATGATGAAAAAGATAAGTTTTTACGATTGTTTGCCGAGTTTGAAAACTATAAAAAACGAACTTCAAAAGAGCGTTTAGAGCTTTATAAAACTGCATCTCAGGAGGTTGTAACTGCACTTTTAGCTGTCGTTGATGATTTTGAACGGGCTTTATCTGAAATGAAAAAGTCTGAAAAGGAAGATCAGCTACAAGGAATCGAGCTGATTTACAACAAGCTGATTGACACTTTACAAAATCATGGATTGATTAAGATAGAAGTTAGCCAAGGAGATGATTTTGACGCAGAATTTCACGAAGCAATCACTCAAATTTCAACCCCTGAAGATAAGTTAAAAGGCAAAATTGTTGATGTTGTTGGAACGGGTTACAAGCTCGGTGAAAAAATTATTCGTTATCCCAAGGTAGTTGTCGGAAATTAATATCAATCGCAATGAAATGAAGCAGGACTATTACGAAATATTGGGGGTTTCTAAATCGGCTTCGGCCAACGAAATTAAAAAGGCATATCGTAAAAAAGCAATTGAATTCCACCCGGATAAAAATCCTGGAGACACCAAAGCGGAACAGGAGTTCAAGAAAGCAGCAGAGGCCTATGAGATTCTCAGCGATCAGCAAAAGCGGGAGCAATATGACCGATTTGGCCATGCTGCATTTGAAGGTGGTCAGGGATTTGGCGGTGGCGGTATGAACATGGAAGACATTTTTAGCCAATTTGGAGATATTTTTGGCAGTGCTTTTGGCGGAGGTTTTGGTGGATTTAGTGGAGGTGGAAGACGCACAGTTAAAGGAACCAACCTTCGGGTGCGTGTAAAGCTATCACTAGAGGAAGTTGTTATGGGCGTTGAAAAGAAAATTAAAGTCAAACGAAAAGTTCAACCACCAGAAGCAAGATTTTCAACATGTGCAACTTGTAATGGAACTGGGCAAGTCATGAGAGTGACCAACACTGTACTAGGTCGAATGCAAACGGCATCAACATGCTCTGCTTGTGGGGGTACTGGACAAATGCTTGTCAATCGACCATCGGGATCAGATGCAAATGGATTGATGAGTAAAGAAGAGATGGTTCCTGTCAACATCCCCGCTGGTGTTGAAGATGGAATGCAACTCAAAATATCAGGAAAAGGAAACGATGCCCCCGGAAATGGAATTTCTGGAGATTTAATTGTTTTGGTACAAGTACAAGACCATCAATCACTCAGTCGAGAGGGCGACAATCTTCATTTAGATTTATATGTGAGTTTGCCAGAAGCCATTTTGGGCGCTTCCAAAGAAATTGAAATCTTAGGAGGTTCCGTTCGTATTCGTTTGGAAGCAGGAATTCAGTCTGGAAAGATCTTGCGCTTAAAAGGAAAAGGAATCCCAAGTTTGAATGGATATGGTACTGGGGATTTACTCGTTCATATAAATGTGTGGACTCCCCAAGAACTTTCGAAAGAGCAAAAACAGTTTTTTGAGTCAATGCGTACAGATGAACATTTTGTGCCAGACCCAAAGAAAGACGAAAAATCTTTCTTTGATAAAGTAAAAGACATGTTTTCTTAAAAAAAATGGTCAGCAAATAAAATTTGTGCTATATTTGAAGTAACGATAGATATATTCTATAGTTATTTTTCTTTTTCATAGCAATTTTTTCCCATCCTTAATTTCTGTTAAGGGTGGGTTTTATTTTACAATCATTTTGTACTTTAGTTGAATGGAAAGATTTGTTGACTTCTTCACGAAGAATCTCTCGTTTGGCGGCTTGAGTTTCAATCTCAAACTTTTTCTCATTTTTCTCCTTATTTTTTTTGCTGCCAGATTGATTCTTCGCCTCTTTAAAAGGATTGTTTCACGTAACTTTACATCTGAGCGAAAAGGGAAGTTTAAACCCATTTTTGGCTTTCTCAATTACAGCATCTACACAATCATTATTCTTTTGGCTTTGCAAAACATGGGTGTGGAGCTAACCGCAATTTTTGCTGCATCTGCTGCTCTATTGGTGGGAATTGGATTTGCTCTCCAAACCTTTTTTCAAGACATTATCTCAGGAGTTTTTATCCTGATTGACCAATCGGTCCATGTTGGGGACATTATTGAAGTTGACGGCAAAGTCGGAAAAGTTGAAAACATTACGCTTCGAACAACACGCGCTGTAACGATTGACAATAAAGTTCTTGTGATTCCAAATCACCTTTATCTGACCAACACCCTTTACAATTGGACAGAAAATGGAAAAATTACAAGAGAGCGTGTAGCTGTAAGTGTTGCCTACGGTACAGATTTACAGTTAGTTACTAAAATTTTGACCGATATCGCGGTACAGCATAATGCTGTCTTGAAAACACCACCTCCTACAGTTTTGTTTCAAAAATTTGGAGAAAGCAGTCTTGATTTTGAAATTGCCTTTTCGCTAAAAAACAGCTTCAAAGCAGTTCCGATTCAAAGCGATATTCGATTTTCGATTTACGAGGCTTTTGCAGAGCATAAAATTGAAATTCCATTTCCGCAACGCGTAATTCATTCCACATAATATGTCGAATATTCTGCTTATTGAAGACGAGGATAGCATTCGTCGTGTGTTAAAAAAGGTTTTACAAGAAGATAATCAATCCTATCAATTTACCGAGGCTACGGATGGGCAAGAGGGGATTTTATTAGTTAAAAAACAAGAATTTGACCTCATACTTTGCGATATCAAAATGCCAAAAAAAGATGGTATTGAGGTGCTGGATTTTATTCGAAATTTCACACCTACAACTCCTGTCGTAATGATCTCTGGTCATGGTAATCTGGATACAGCAGTTAAGGCCATGCGCATGGGTGCTTTTGATTATATTTCAAAACCTCCTGATCTCAATCATTTATTATCAACGGTCAGAAGCGCCATGCAATCTAAAGCCCAGCCAGCATCTGCTCAAACGGCAGTAAAAAAACTAAATGTATCCCAACAAATGGTTGGAGAGTCTGAAGCCATACAGCACATTCACAACATGATTTCTAAAGTTGCACCCACACAAGCTCGCGTCTTGGTACAAGGCCCGAATGGGAGCGGTAAGGAGTTAATTGCTGACGCCATTCACAAACACAGTCTTCGTCATAAAGGTCCTTTTGTGGAAGTAAATTGTGCAGCTATACCTTCAGAGCTAATCGAAAGTGAATTGTTTGGTCATGTCAAAGGAGCGTTTACTTCCGCACACAAAGATCGTAAGGGAAAGTTTGAAGCGGCTGATGGCGGTACCTTGTTTTTGGACGAAATTGGAGATATGAGCTTGCCAGCCCAAGCCAAAGTTTTACGTGCCCTTCAAGAGCATAAGGTTCAGCGTGTAGGAAGTGATAAAGACATTTTTGTAGACGTTAGAGTTGTAACAGCAACAAATAAAAATCTAACTAAGGAAATTAACGCCAGACGTTTCCGTGAGGATTTATTTCATCGATTAGCTGTTATCGAAATACAAGTACCACCATTAAACGACCGCCGAAGCGATATTCCACTGCTAATTGACCATTTTAATTCTGCTTTAATGCCACCGAAATCGATTGAACAAAATGCAGTGAAACTTCTTACAGAAATGAATTGGACGGGAAACGTGAGGCAACTCCGAAATGTAATTGAACGTCTCCATATTCTTTCTGATGATTGCATGACTGCAGATGTAGTCAAACAGTTTGTAAATCACTAAATCTACTGATGTCCATGAAAAAATTTACGCTCTTTATTCTCTTATTTGTGGTATGCTTTTCCTATTCCCAGCATAAAAGAGATTCCTTGATGCTGAAATCGATTTATAAAACGGCCTTGCTCAATGGCAAGGCGTATGACTGGCTAGATTATCTTACCAATCAAATTGGCGGACGTCTTTCCGGTTCACTCAATGCAGAACGTGCCGTAGAATGGTCTAAAGAAGAGTTGGAAAAGCTAGACTTAGACAAGGTATGGTTACAACCCGTATTGGTGCCAAAATGGGTTCGTGGCTCAAAAGAATTCGCGTTAATTGAAACCGAGCCAGGGGTTACATTCAATGTCCCCATTACTGCTTTAGGCGGATCGGTGGCTACACCTTCAGTGGGATTAAAAGCTGAGGTGTTAGAAGTGGAAAATTTTGATGAACTCGTTGTCTTAGGAAGAGAAAATATTGACGGAAAAATTGTGTTTTTCAATCGCCCGATGCAAGCGGACTTGATTAGTACATTCTCTGCATACGGCGGTTGTGTAAATCAACGCTATGATGGGGCTCGTCAGGCAAGTCAATACGGAGCGATTGGTGTTATCGTACGTTCGATGAGTCTTCGTTTGGACGATTATCCCCATACAGGTGCCATGAGCTATGGTGACCAACCTGTGAGCCAACGTATTCCTGCTGCTGCAATTAGCACCAACGCAGCCGAGAAATTAAGTAATCTTCTCAAAATATCTCCTAAGCTCAAATTTTTATTTCGTCAGCAGTGTAAACAGTATGAGGATGTATTGTCATACAATGTGATCGGAGAAATCACCGGATCAACATATCCAGATGAAATTATTCTGGTGGGCGGTCATCTCGATTCTTGGGATATTGGAGATGGCGCTCATGACGATGGTGCGGGCTGTGTGCAGTCTATGGAGGTTTTACGCCTATTTAAGGAACTGGGCTACAAGCCCAAGCGAACAATTCGTGTGGTATTGTTTATGAACGAGGAAAATGGTCTTCGGGGAGGACGTAAGTATGCCGAAATTGCTGCCCTGAAAGGGGAAACACATATTTTTGCACTCGAATCGGATGCTGGGGGATTTACTCCAAGAGGATTTAATTTTGATCTTCCAGATTACGAATTTGACCAGGTGCAATCATGGGAACCCTTGTTCAAGCCGTATTTGATTCATTACTTTGAAAAGGGTGGGAGTGGAGCAGACATTGGCCCATTAAAAACCAAAACAAATGTATTGGCTGGACTGCGCCCCGATTCCCAACGGTACTTTGACCATCATCATGCAGCTACCGACACTTTTGACGCTGTAAATAAAAGAGAGCTTGAATTGGGTGCTGCCACCCTGACTTCTCTCATTTATTTATATGATGACTATGGTCTTGTAGGGGGATTACCTTTAGAAACCAAATAATCGGACGGATTTGAATCTTACGGCTTATACCAAAGAGTTTTATTATAACCTAAAACTGTCCTACCCAGTTATTATCGGAATGTTGGGTCACACCTTTGTTCAGTTTATCGATAATGTAATGGTGGGACAACTGGGAACTACTGAATTGGCAGCAATCTCACTCGGTAACAGCTTTATTTTTATTGCTATGTCGGTTGGGATTGGGTTTTCAACTGCAATTACGCCCTTGGTAGCTGAGAGAGACGCAGCCAAACGCCCAGAAGAGGTCAAGTCGATTTTCTATCACGGTCTGCTATGGTGTCTTGCTCTGGGTTTGGCTCTGTTTTTATCGGTTTATCTTTCACGGAACCTGATGTTTTCTATGGGTCAGCCAGAAGAAGTTGTCAAATTGGCATTCCCGTATTTGAAATGGGTTGCTGTCTCTCTTTTTCCATTAATTGTTTTTCAGGCTTTCAAACAGTTTACGGATGGAATGTCACTGACTCGATACTCTATGTATGCTACCGTACTTGCAAACGTAGTCAACGTACTTGTCAATTATGTTTTGATTTTTGGTAAATGGGGTTTCCCTGCTTGGGGTGTGACAGGTGCTGCAATTGGAACACTCGTCTCCCGATTAGTGATGCTTTTCGCATTGATCGTTTTGATTCGCTATCACAAACGTTTATCATATTATATTAAAGGGATATGGCAAATGGCTTATTCAAAAATTCAAATGCGCAAGCTCTTTCGCTTGGGTTTTCCATCTGCTCTTCAAATGCTTTTTGAGGTTGCGTTTTTTACCTCTGCGATTTGGGTATCTGGTCTGCTGGGGAAAAACGAACAGGCGGCAAATCAAATTGCACTCAATATTTCTTCCATGACTTTTATGGTAGCCATGGGACTCAGTGTCGCAGCGATGATACGAGTTGGGAACCAGAAGGGTTTGGGTGCATTTGTAGATTTACGAAGGATCGCCCAGTCAGTTTTTTTATTGACTCTTTTGATTGATATTGTCTTTGCAGTGATTTTTATATTTACCAAAGACGCCTTTCCTTGGTTGTATCTCGAGTCATCAACAGCAGCCGATGTAGTAGAAGTCGCTACCATTGCCTCGTCCTTATTTTTAGTCGCTGCCTTTTTTCAAATTTTTGATGGTGCTCAAGTCGTTGCACTTGGTGCACTTCGTGGATTGCAAGACGTGATTATTCCCACTTGGATATGCTTTGCATCCTACGGCTTGGTTGGATTTACAACAATGATATACCTTGGCCTCTACACGCCCTTAGGGGCTTTTGGGGTTTGGATTGGACTGTTAGCGGGCTTGGTGGGATCTTCGCTCTTGTTGTATCTTCGTTTTTTATATCAAACTAAAAAACTTATTCGTAATCATGGAGCAACTACCTGAATTTCTTTTAGCTGATTCTACAGAACATCCAGAATCTATTTTTGTGATCCACACCGTTTTTCCTCGTTTTGTGATTAACCTTCAAAACGATGACATTCAGTGGTGGGAGTCTTTTACTTCGGAAGACAAAAAAATAGCAACGCAAGAAGTAGTACATTGGGTTGAACAAGCTACAAAATTTTACGATCAACAAATATCATCTTACGAGTGATTCAACTTGACGAACAACTCTTTCTTTATCTAAACGCTCTAGGATCTGAGTCATGGGATGGGTTTTGGCTGTTTATGACCAAAAAATTCAATATGATACCGCTTTATGTGGTACTGTTAATCTTTACATTTCGAAAAATTGGATTAAATAAAGGGCTGTGGTTTGTACTCACCATTGCTTTATTAATTTCCTGCACAGATCAATTTACCAATTTGTTTAAAGACGGATTCGTAAGATTACGTCCTTGTCACGACCCAGATATTGCGCCACTAATGCGATTGGTTAAAGATTGGTGTGGTGGGAAGTATGGATTTTTTTCTGGCCATGCCTCAAACTCTTTTGCCCTAGCTATTTTCTTTGTCACATTTTTTAAAACGATTTCTCCTTCCATGCGTTGGCTAGTTTTGTGGGCAGCTATTGTTGCGTATAGTAGAGTTTATGTTGGAGTACATTACCCCATCGATATACTTTGTGGTGCTCTTTTTGGGTCAGCGATTGGATTGGTATTTGCGCGAACGTCACGACGATATTTACTCCCTTAGAATGAGAACATTACTATTTCAACTTTTTTAAAATCTCCGGGCTTTTTGCCTTAAATCGATTTAATCGAGGAATGGAAATCTGCCGTACATAGGGGTGAAGCGGATTTAGCTTTTCGAAATTCTGATGGTATTCTTCAGCTTTATAAAATACAGTGTACGGCTTGATTTCGGTTACAATCGGTTTGTCAAACACCCGATCACGAGTCAACTCTGCAATATAGTCTTCAATGATTTTATTTTCGTTATCATCAGAGTAAAAAGCAATAGATCTATATTGCGTGCCTTTATCGGGCCCTTGTCGATTCCTTGTCGTTGGATCATGGGAGTTAAAAAAAACTGCTAGAAGCGTCTTAAAGTCAACTTTACTGGGATCATAATACACCTCAACAGTCTCTGCATGACCGGTTCGTCCAGTCCCAATTTGTTGATAATTGGGGTCTACAGTTGTGCCGCCAGCATACCCAGAAATCACTTCTTCAACGCCATTTACACTTTCATATATGGCTTCTACACACCAAAAACACCCTGATGCGAAATAAGCAGTTTTATATTCTTGAATGTCTATCGATTCTGGCAGACCCACAGGATTGGTATTGTCAATTATTTTTGGCGGTGCTATAAAGCAAGGTGACATCAACAGGTAAATGAGTCCAGTGAAAAAGTAGACGGTAAGCGATTTCATAATAACAATTTTGGTTAATCTTACAAAGATTGTGTAAAAGTGAGGACTTTTTCCGCAAACTTTTTCCAGCTTCTTTGTTCTTCGTGGACTGCAAAATCTTTTTTGGAAGGAGGATCTGCTTTTAAAATCGTCTCCAGGCCGGCTGCGATGGAACTTGCAGATGGAGAAACGATTTTAGCTACTGGCATGTCTAACCCTTCAGATAACCCACCAACATTAGTAACGACCATTGGGCGATGATAATGCAATGCCATTGGTGTAATTCCACTCTGACTTGCTGCTTGATACGGTTGTACAACACAATCGCAGGCAGAAAACCATACCCCGACATCCTTATCTTCTACATATGAAGTGTGAAAACTTATTATTTCATGTACTCCAAGTTCTTTTGATTGTTTAAAAAAAGGCGATATCGGGATGTAAGGCTCGCCAACGATTAAAACACGAAGATCAGGGATTTGATTTTTGAGCTTAGCAATTGCCTGGATCAACAACCCCACACCTTTGTATTTTCTTATTAGCCCAAAAAACAAGACAACAGGTGCATTATTATCCAGCCCAAGAATCGTTCTTGCCTTTTCTTTTTTAATCACTGGTAAAAACCCTTTGTTGATGGGGTGCGGATGCGTCAAACATGCCTTTGTCTTAATAAAGTATAATTGTTTTGAAGTATGATGTGATAGCGAAATCACGCCGTCTTGTGCTGCTAGCATGTAGCGGAGAAAAAAAGACTCACCAAATTTTGGCTCATGACTGATGGCATTGTCAACTATGGTTACACATTTGGTTTTAACTAAGCGCGCAATCGTTCCCAGACAAGGACCTAAAAATGGAGTCCAGTAGCGAAAGATTACGAGTGAAGGCGACATTTTATTGATTGCTTTCACAGTCTTTCGCCAAGAGTTCGGTCCAATAGAATCAATCCGTCTTTCAATATCAATTCCAACTGGTTTTTCTTTACTGCTAAACTGTGTTTTTCCAGGAAAAAGTCGACTTGGGTAAAGGCGTGAAAATGTAAAGATTTCAACGTCTTGGCCCAACTCAGTCAGGGCTTGCGCTAAAGACTCGTTGGTGTCAGCAATCCCACCTCGATATGGATGTGCAGGACCAATAATTACTATCATGATGTTTCAATCAAAATCCATTCTCCTTTAATGAGAAAGGGTTCGGCTTGTTTAAACTTAAGTGTTTTTCGTTCTCCTGAATTGATGTGTTGAATCTCAACTTTTTCGTTTCTCCCAATTTTAGGTCTCTCTCGTACAATGGTTTCAACTATTTCTCTTTGCCGTTGTCCAGCCGATGCACCAACTTGACGATTGCGAATTGCCATTTCATCGCTGTTCAACACTTCTTCTTTTGAGGTTTGTGTGTTTTGTTTACGACGTACATTTCGCGCTTCCCGAATAGGTTGGCTTTCACGAGCAGGCAATTCGCCTTTAAACAAAAAGGAGATAATATCTCGGTTAATTTTATAAATTAATTTTCTGAATAGTTCAAACGCCTCAAATTTGTAAATTAACAAAGGGTCTTTTTGTTCGTGGACTGCCAATTGTACAGACTGCTTGAGCTCGTCCATTTTGCGCAGGTGCTCTTTCCAAGAATCGTCAATAATCGCTAAGCTGATATTTTTTTCAAAGTCCTCTATTAACTGTTTTCCTTCAGACTCATAAGCGTTTTTCAAATTTGTAACCACATTCAAGGTTTTTTTGCCATCTGTAAACGGAACAACGATACGCTCAAACTTGTTTGCAGGATTTTCATAAACACCCTTTATTACAGGGAATACTTGTTCTGCGCTTTGTTTGGTTTTGCTCTGAAAACGTTCATATGCAGCTTCGTAAACCTGATCGACCAAATCGGAATGGTCCATAGTTTCAAATTCTTGTGAATCAACTGGTGAGCTCATAGAAAAGAAACGAATAAGTTCAAAATCAAAGTTTTTAAAATCTTTGGTTTCTAGGTTGTTTTCAACAATACTTTGTGCGGTATCATAGAGTATATTGGCAATGTCTACTTTTAATCGCTCTCCTTTTAGTGCGTGCTTACGACGCTTATAAACCACTTCTCTCTGGGCATTCATCACATCGTCATACTCGAGAAGACGTTTTCGAATACCAAAGTTATTTTCTTCTACTTTTTTCTGTGCACGCTCAATCGATTTGGTCATCAAGGAGTGTTGAATGACTTCACCTTCTTTCACACCCATTCGATCCATCATTTTAGCAACTCGCTCAGACCCAAATAATCGCATCAAATTATCCTCAAGTGATACATAGAATTGAGAACTACCAGGGTCTCCTTGTCTGCCTGAACGTCCGCGAAGTTGGCGATCCACTCGGCGGGAATCATGACGTTCTGTCCCGATAATAGCGAGTCCACCAGCATTTATTACTGCATTGTTTATTTTAATATCTGTTCCACGTCCAGCCATATTTGTTGCAATGGTCACGATACTTGCATCGCCTGCTTCTGCGACAATATCTGCTTCCTTTTTGTGCAACTTGGCATTGAGTACATTGTGCTTAATATTTTGCCGCTGTAGCATTCGACTCAAGAGTTCTGAAATCTCAACAGAAGTAGTGCCAATCAGTACAGGGCGACCAGCTTTGGATAGTTGTGTCACCTGATCAATAACCGCATTGTACTTTTCTCGTTTGGTTTTGTAAATGAGATCATTTTCATCATTTCGGGCAATTGGACGGTTAGTCGGAATTTCGACAACATCAAGCTCATAGATTTCCCAAAATTCACCAGCTTCTGTGATCGCTGTCCCTGTCATCCCTGACAGTTTGCGATACATTCGAAAATAGTTTTGTAGTGTAATTGTGGCAAAGGTTTGGGTGGCAGCTTCAATTTTTACATTCTCTTTTGCTTCTATTGCTTGATGTAAGCCGTCAGAGTAGCGGCGACCTTCCATAATCCTTCCGGTTTGCTCATCGACAATCTTCACTTGGTTATCGATAACAACATAGGCGATGTCTTTTTCAAAAAGGGTATAGGCCTTTAAAAGTTGATTCAAAGTGTGAATTCGCTCGCTTTTCACACTAAATTCGCCGAATAGTTTCTCTTTTTCTTCCGCCTCGATTTCGATCTCTAGGCCTTTGCTTTCAATTTTTGCGATTTCAGCACCCAAATCTGGTAGTACAAAAAAGCCGGCAGTTTTTTTATCGTCAGATAAGTATTCAACCCCTTTGTCTGTGAGTTCGATTTGGTTGTTTTTTTCATCGATAACGAAAAACAGATCCGCATCAATTTTGGGCATTTCTCGGTTGTTGTCTTGCATGTATTGCCCTTCGGTTTTTTGCAAGAGCTGCCGAACACCTTCTTGGCTCAAAAACTTGATGAGTGCCTTGTTTTTTGGCAGTCCTCTAAAAGCACGGAGGAGCATAAATCCACCGTCAATGGCATTGCCCTCGGCGATATGCTTTTTCGCATCAGCCAAGACCGTATTTATATATTGCCTTTGGTTATGTACAAGTTGAGCTATTTTTGGTTTGAGCTCGGTAAATTCGTGTCGATCACCCTCTGGTACAGGGCCAGATATAATCAATGGTGTTCTTGCATCGTCAATCAAGACAGAGTCAACTTCATCCACAATCGCGTAGTTGTGAACACGCTGTACCATATCCTCAGTTGAGTGCGCCATATTGTCTCGCAGGTAGTCAAACCCAAAAGCATTGTTTGTACCATACGTAATATCTGCCATATAAGCTTTTCGACGTTCGGGGGAGTTGGGCTTGTGGTAATCGATACAATCC
>Ga0066856_10000181_pt1 | contig 22233 bp, 19 predicted proteins | sample ETNtaG_5_FD_65605 | JGI IMG/M metagenome (GOLD analysis project Ga0066856, IMG submission 65605) | Marine microbial and viral communities from oxygen minimum zone, Eastern Pacific Ocean - ETNP201406SV205 | ecosystem: Environmental > Aquatic > Marine > Oceanic | place: Pacific Ocean: Eastern...
AGAAGACGAGATTGATAGACTGCGGATGTAAGCACGAAGCTTCGGCGACGTGTTCAGTCCAGCAGCACTAATTATGACGCAACTACTTTTCGTGTATGCACCGCACTAGCGAGTGCCCTTCATTCATAAGTTCATGCCAATTTGAGAAGCGATCCAACACTGGATCGCATCCACTTCCGATTCGAAGGAAGATGGGTGCACGGTCATAGCGGTGGTGTTTACCCGGTCCCATCCCGAACCCGGAAGTCAAGCCCATCTGCGTCAGTTCTGGTACTGTGGTGCGAGAGCCCACGGGAATGTCTGTCACTGTGCCCCTCTTCTTTCCCTCGGAAAGATTCCCCGCAGTTGCTTTTCAAGCAACAATCCGGCCGCATTCCGCAATTGCGGATTGCGGCCATTTTTAATTTTAAAATTTAATTCCAAAGAAACAATGAACCTTAACGGTATCAAGAGGTGAGAACATGCCAATTACAACTAGCGATTTCCTCGGTTCCGATCAAGTAGGCATCTATCTGGCAGTCTGTGGTAACGTTGTATTCCACCCTCATGAATTGAATGAAGAAGCTCTTTCTCGTATTGATGAATACCTTGGGCTGGAAATGCATCCTCTTTCCATTGGTGGCTCAACTCTAGTTGGAGCACTTGTTGCAGGTACTACCAAAGGTCTTGCAGTTGCAGATATAGCTACAGAATCTGATATCGATGCACTAACATCATTCGGAGATGTAGTAGTTATGGAAGGCGGTGTAAATACCGCTGGAAATTTGATTCTTTGCAATGGCCACGGAGCAATTGCATCACCTGCTATACCTGACGACGGTTTGGAAATAATTTCTGAAGTTCTTGGTGTCCCAGTGGGCGTTACTTCTATCGCTGGCGAAGATGTTGTCGGGTCCCTAGGAGTTGCAAACGATCATGGTGTTTTACTACATCCTGATGTTCATCCCGATGAAGTCAAGATGATTGAAAACATACTCGAAGTTCCACCTATGGTGGGGACTGTTGCATTCGGTTCGCCGTATGTAGGTGCAGGATTGGCTGCATCTAACAATGGTGCAATCGCAGGTCGTGAAACCACTGGTCCCGAGTTAAATCGTATCGAAGATGCCCTCGGATTAATTTGAGTATTTGTGGCAATGTTGAAAGACGGTATGCGTAAGCGTTAGTCTCATGGGAGAATGCCTCTATTCCGGTAAAGTCAAAGAAGTTTGGTCGACAGATGATCCAGATATTCTTGAATTTCGCTATACTAATCAAATTTCAGTCTTCGATCAGATTATACCTTCATTGATTCCCCGTAAAGGTGAATCACTCAATCGTACTACTTGTCATTGGTTTGACTTAGTAGAGAAAGAAGGAATTTGTCGTACCCATATGGTTGAGCGTAATGCTCCTGACAGGTGTTTGGTTAGAAGAGTCGATATTTATCGTGAACCAGGCATGACTCCTAGGGATGGAGAATGGGTTTTCGTTCCTCTAGAGATAGTTTGTAGGCATTATTTGGCAGGTTCTGGCTGGAGAAGATACAAAAGAGGAGAATTAACTTCTGAAGAATTAGGTTTTGAGGCAGGTACTGTGTTAGAGCAAGGTGCTAAATTACCTGCACCATACGTAGAAGTAACTACCAAGTTCGAAGCATTTGATCGTCTTATTGATACTCCTGAAGCACTTGAAATTGCGAATATCACTGCTGAAGAATTAGAATCACTAATCGACGTTGTCATCAAAGTTGATGCCCTTATCGAGAGGGAAGCAATCAAGAATGGTCTAATCCATGTTGATGGTAAGAAAGAATTTGCTTTGGGTCCAGGCCGTGTACCTGTTTTGGTGGATTCATTCGGTACCCTTGATGAAGATCGTTGGTGGGACGCTAATGAATATGATAATGGAAACATAGTTCAATTGTCCAAGGAGTTTGTAAGGCAGCATTATGTCAGAACAGGGCATCAAGAAGAACTTCGTATTGCCAGGGAAAGCGATTCCCCAGAACCTCCAATCCCCGCATTACCAAATGAGGTAATTGATGAGACTGCAGCACTGTATGCGTCAATGTATCAAAGACTAACTGGAAATGAGTTCTAGTTGTGAATTCGAAGTGCAATTCCAACCTTTCGCTTTTCTGCAGCTCGCAATAAGGCTAGAAGATGTTTTGCAGCATCTTGACATCCTCCATCTAATGGTTCACTTGCAGCAGGTCTCCAACATTTGGCTGTAATTACCTTACGCAACTTTGTGACATCGTCAATTTCTAGCCATCCTAGAACATTCATTCGACCCACACCGGTTTCCATGCTTGTTCCAGACATTCTAGTGGCTAAGTTTTCGAGTAAATCAGTCATTTCTGCAAAGATATCTGGTTTACTATATTCGCGCATCCATTCACGCAGGTAATTTATTGCAGAACCATCTCCATAAGGAAATCTACCAAAACGTTCCTTTGAAATACCTGCCTCTAATGGTCTTGACCTTCCATTCTTTGTAGTGTCAAGGCATGATAGGAAAAACAGATTCGCATCATCCCAAGGGATTGAGGATCTTTTTACTGGATTTTCAACACCTTGGGCCACTAGTCTAATTAGCAAATCTCCATCATTATCAATCATCTTGCTCCAATCTCCGCCATTCAGCGCATTAAATACCGGAGAGAGACGGCTTGATATCATCGGGTCAATGGTCAGAAATGGCGTAGTAGTCTCCATCGCTTCTTCCATATCTTGGCCCAGGTGCCACTTAGGGATGAAGTCAACGGTTGGAGAAGAAAGAATCTAGTCTCTTAGAAATATCATCTTTCGATTCGGGTGCACCTTCAGAATCAGTATTTATCTCTCTTCTCAGGGCTGAAAGTCTTCCACTTGCAGTACCGTCGTCAAGGTCAATTACTTCTTCCTCAACTACGACTTCTGTTTCCTCAGCCGAGACTGCTTCATCTTCATTATTGGTTTGTAATGAAACTGTTCCGGATTCATCTTCGAGACTAATGTCATCAATTTGAACAATTTCTTCCACAACTGGCTTCTGTTCAACGTTTATTTTCGGTTTCTCTTTCTTCTCAACAACCGGTTCGGGCTGCTTCAATTTCAGTACTCCTCCGAGATATGCTAACACTACAAGCAGTAATGAAATTCCTACGGTCCAGTAAAGGTCGCTTGATTCATAGGTTACTATTGGCAACTTACTAGCAAATGTAGTCACTGAATTATCATCCTGGTTGTCATCGACATCCCAAGGCGCCAAGCATGATACAGCAGCAGTAACTTCGGCATTATCGTCTACCTCAGATGGTCTGTCTACTCTTACGCTAGGCGCATATTTACTTCCATAAATATCCACAGCTACCGATTGACTCCAACCATTATCTGATTCAATGTCGACCTTACAGACAGCACCTTCCATTATTTCGTATCCCTGTCTGTCAATTCCAACATCGATATAATTGTCATCAACCACAAGATTTGCAACCTTGATGTTCCATCCAGATTGTCTTGCTACATGATTTGAAGAAGATGAATGTAATATGATTCCATTCGAGTCAATAATTACCACTTCAACTGTAGTCAGTCCCGGGCTAGGGTCCCATGAACTAATCGAAAGGTTGACAGTTGTATTATCTCCTTTACCTAGACGAATTGTTCTACTGTCTAGTATCTCACCGTCGTTTGATAGCAACCAAGCATTTGCAACTAAAGAATGATCCACATTAGCAGTAACCAAACAGGACGACCATTTCTTAGAGATTGGTTCGATTCCCAATGTGTCTAAATTTCCAAACACATTATCGCAATTCGAACTATGAATTGGGGCAGGAATTCCAACCAAGTGCAACTTCATTCCATTGTGTGATGTATTAGTTCTCACTTCAGGTAGCGGGATCAAGGATTCTTCAACACCGGAATTTATGGAATCTGTAATGATTGAGACCTTTTCTCCTGAGCGACCAGTGTGAACAGGGCTTGATAGCAGTACAGTGTCGCTTTGTGTGATGGTAATACTGTGAGTAATTAATCCAAGAGAGGGGTGGTCAAGTTGGATATCGAGTTGAATATTGTTGCCATTCCATGAATTAGAAGGTTGAATTTGCAGAGGAATCCCCATAATTTCTCCTGGTGCAACTACAACAACGTCTTCTCCAGTTAGTGTCCATCCACTTGGAAGGTTTACAACTGATATGTCCATGATTGCAACATCATTACCTGTGTTTTCAATCCAAGCTGTTGGCCATGACGACTTTCCATCTCGAACTTTCCAAGACTCGGCCGAATCGATTACTATACCGGGTGCAGAACCTACTCTTACAGGTACTTGCTCGACGATTTGCCCACTTCCATCCCCATTTGAGATTCGAATATTAATCACGCCTACTTCACCAGCTACTGCATCAACAGGAGGTGTTACAAATACTGACATTATTCCAGTCTGACCTGGATCTATGGTATTTCCACTGGTAGGGAGCGTAATGTTCCAACCTTGTCCCGCTTTGACAAAATAGGGTTCTGATGGAGTATTACCTAACTGTTCCACTATTATGTCTAAATCTCCACCTTCAGGTGGTACTTCCAAGGAGGTATTCGATAAATCGAGCCTCCACCCTGCAACTTCCATTACATCTAGTATGATACTGATTTCTTTATCGATATCAAATCCGCTAGATGATGCAACTAGCGTTAGATTAGCCTTGGTGCCTTTCCATGTATTAGATGGAATCTGTATTACTAGGTTAACCGTTTCTTGTTCTTGAACATCAAGACGTGTAGAATTAATAATTTCTGTGCTCCACAGTGATGAGTCATCCCCTGCATAAGTAATCGAGAAGTTAGGAGTTAGTGTTAGGAGATCATCATTATTTCCAATATTGGTCAAATTGATAGTTAGATTCAGTTCAGTTCCAGGTGCGACTTGAACAGTATTTCCTTGTTGGACAACTATGTCCCATCGGTGGTCTGGTCTTGCTTCAATTGTAATTTGTGCCTGGTCTCCGACATCTGGATTTCCAGTACTATCCCAGTGGAAAACAATTTGGAAACTTTCTCTTGCAGGTACATCTTCTGGCAGAGTAATCCAAACCGGAACCATACTGATTCCACCTGGACCCAATGTTCTAACTGGGTTTGAAATTTCAAAGGTAACATTCGGAGCCTGCGTTAGATTACCAGCCAGTGTGCTTCCGCTCAAAGTGAAAGTATCATCACCATTACCCGGGTTTTGGAGTTTAAGAATTAGTTTTGTCCTTTCGCTGACATTGACTACTGCGCCATCATTGGGAGTAACCACTTCTGCTTCTGCCCTGAATACTTGTAATACATGGAGGGAGATTGCAAAATTAGCATTAGCTATGTTCTCTTCGCTTTGATTGAAATGATGCCTCATGGGGGGCGCATCAAGAGGTAAATCCAGATGCAACTGTCCATTTTGGCCGTCCATTTCAAGCAATGTTCCATTAATTCCAAGATTACCACTTGCAGTCCAAGTCCAACCTTCCTTCAACATGCCTGCATCCGACATGTCCCATACGAACTTTGTACCTGCATAATTAGATTCCAAATCCCAAGTCAGACCTGTTGCAGGGACAGTTCTAATATGGGGGATATTACTTGAAACATCACTTGCAAATACAGTCACTGTGAAATCTTCACAAATCTCTTCTGAGCCAGAGCCTATACACAATGTTAGAACAGCAGATGATGAATCGCCTAGGCTCTTAGAACTAGGAATCTCAAATTCAATCAGATATTCCTCCTTCGAATTGGGATCCAATTCAATACCCCACTGTGTGTTGCCGTTGTAGTCAACAAGTGTTGTGTCAGCGCTCCAAGTGTTTGATGACCATTGCATCTCAGTAGTCTCCTGAGCGTTTCCTACATTTTCTACTAGTAGCCAAACATGCGCAACATCCCCTGGCCGGCCATATCCAATACCCATCGGTAGGCCAGTTGGGCCTTGTAAAGAAAGACCGCGTGTTCTTTCAACCTCTAGTGGTAATGTGACAAATGAAGTGATGTTTTGGTCTTGGTCTAGTACCAAACTAAGAGGTATTTGTGCGTCATCAGAACCTACTGCATCTTGCGGTACTGAGAATTCAAATTGAACAATTTGCGGAGTGTTCCTTTCTAGATTAAGTGAGAGGTCATTCGCATTCACCGGATTAAATGTCCAGCCATCTGGTAACTGACTACTGTCATAATTTAGCGTCCAAGCAGCATTTCTACTTCCCAAACTAGTTACTGTAACATCAACAATTTGTGTGTTGCCGGGTAAGGCTCGGGAAACTTCGACTGGAGTTTGTAATTGTGCTACATAAGGCTCCAGTACTACCAGAGTAGTGCTAAAGTTATCATTGTCATAACGAGTTTGAGTTAAGTTGTTGTTAACGTCCAAAAGGAGTTCGACAGTATGAACTCCAAGAGTTGCTTCAATATCGACGCTGAATGTGATTGGACCTCCTTCGCCAGATGGAGCAGTAGCTTCAGCAATATTCACCCTACTTCTTTCGATTTCAATTCCGTTCATCATTAGAACAGCGTCTACGGCTTCGTCAGTATCAACTATGCCAATATTCGAGTATTGGCCTGAAATAGTTACCATTTCTCCAGGGTCTGGATCTGTTGGAGTAAACCCAATACCTCTTCCATCTGCTAGAGGTGCAACATCTGATTTTGCCTCGCTAATTAGAGTGTCTCCTACTAGAATATCGAGATAACCATCTCCATCTAAGTCAGCAACTGCTGGTGCAGCCCATGTCCTGTGTGGGATATCGATTGGTGATGACCAACCAACTCCGATATCTGCTGAAGTTCCAGTATTTCCGTCAAATGCGAAAATTCTCTTTCCATATGCAACCAATAATTCTAGTTCATCTTCTCCATCTAAGTCGATAGCAATAGGCGAGGAGATTGCGACTTCACCTTCGTTATCGTTGCCACTGCCGCTTTGCAAAACCCTTGACCACTCTCTAAATGGCGGATCAATTGTAATGTCGTGACAACCAGCAAGTCCATCTCTATCTGTAGTACCCACTCCTGTGGAGTACCATGTTACCCAACAAACACGGTCTGTTATTCCGTTACCAGTGGTATCTACAGCCAACGGTTCAGCATCTGCATATCCGTTTTTGGCTCTGAATCTCCAAATCTCATCAGTGCTTGTTAATTCCATACCTATGTATTGAGCTCCCATTCCATCTTCATCTTGGTTTTCATCTGATGGTAATGTGAGTATCATTTCTGGTGCAGCGTCAGAGTCCAGTTGAGTAATAACTGGCCCAGGTAGTCGAATACGAGGGGTGTTGCTATCACTATCTGTGCCTTGAATAGATACTCTTTCCCAATCTAAAGATCCAGTTGGCCCATCTATTCTCCATATCCAAAAGTTACCGCTGTTTTCATCTACAGTCGTTAATACGACAGAACCGCTATTGTCGTCTAAAGCCGCAAAGGCAGGGTCCGAGGGGTGAGTTCCTCTGTCCAATGCAACCTTCCAATCCTCTTCCGGAGTTTGTAGTCCTAGTGGCAGAGCAACAACAGTTGGTTCGTTAGTGGTGGTGTCAACTGCTGCAATGATTAATTCTGGTGAACCGTCGAGCGATAAATCAGCTAGTAGAGGCTGGGTTACAGATTCAGGAGATGTCCAGAAGTGAGCGTTTTCGATACCTATTCGCAAATCAGCATCCGACCAAGACCACAACTTTTCATTAGAATGGCCAGATACCGACCATCCTGATTCATCGCAAGTTATCTCAGGTGCCCACAAGTCAACTTCCAGTGCACTTCCTGAGTCATACACTATTGCAATCTCTTGCTTTGAGTCACCATCTACATCAACGATTATTGGTGTAGAGCGAATCACATCAACACTTCCAAGGTTAACCTGCCATGCCACTTTTGCTGTATTGCCTTCGATTATTGACAAATGACGTTCGTCAACATTTTCTGTATGTGTCAATACTGCGAAAAGGTGGTTTTCTCCACACCTTTCCTTCGCACCTTCTGGCGAGGTTATTGAATTTGAAAGGTTAGCAATTGCGACTCCGTAGCCATCTGCACCATTTCCTGTATCGAATGCTTCCCAGTTTATAGCTGGGGTTTCAATGGTCATAAGTCCTGAATCTCCATGTTCAGGCAATAGCCGGGAATGTCCAGGATCCCTTCCATACTGTGCCCATGGTTGTGAGACCGGGTCCCATGCGTCATCATCATCATCTCCATCTGCAGATGTTGGGACCGGAACTAAAATGGTTGAAGCCACTAGAATTAGTAACATCAGAACTGCTCGAAATTGCGCTTTCACCAGTCCCACCTAAGATTAGGGGGCCAAGCGAGGTTGTTAGGGCTTTGGGCCCTACGGGCCCATGAGAAAGGCATAATTAAGGTGAATTTCTATAGCCAAAATTAGTGAAATTCAGTCCAGCATGCCTCGTTTAAGCGGGGTATCATTCAAATAGGGGTCGCTGGTGGCGTGAATGACTTCGGTCACACTTCTCTCCCGAGGCACTAGCCGGTGAAGGACGGATGAGGTACAATCACCTCACTCGTCTATCCTGCAGTGAATCGGTTTGAGGAGACAATGAGGTGAAAAAAATGTATAAAGTCGTCACAAAGGAGGACACTATTCGTATCCCTGCGGAATACATCCGTAATGACAAGTCATTGAATGAACATATTGATCGCCTTGCAGCATCTGCTTTCGAAGGTCGTTTCGATGACAATAACAACTTCGTTCTAGTAACTTCCAAGCACGAACCAATAGGCCGTGGAAGAATAATTCATGGTGACGGAGCAATTTACCAAGAAGTTCGATTCGATGCAGTACTATTCTGCATTGAAGATTATGAAGTTGTAGAAGGCGCTGTTTCAGAAGTCAATGATTTTGGAGCATTCGTTAGAATCGGCCCAATGGAAGCACTTCTTCACAAGTCCCAAATTATGGAGGACCACGTTGATATCAATGCTGGAATGGGAGTACTAGAGGGCCGTCAAAGCGGCCGTAAATTAGGTGTTGGAAGTTCAGTTAGAGCTAGAGTCGTGTCTCTATCTCCAGATACTAGTGACCCACGCCGCTCCAAGATTGGTTTGACCTGCAAGCAGACTGGATTAGGAAGTCACGAATGGATCCACGAGGACCAAAATTGAATAGGAGTGTTTTGAATGGCTAAAAATCCCTTTGCATGTTCTGAATGCCACCTAATTCTAGCAGACGATGTCAACCAATGCTCTCGTTGTCCTTCCGCCCCAGTATCATCTGATTGGACAGGATATGTTGTTGTGATGGATCCATCTCGCTCAGAGATTGCAAACCGTCTCAACATAACACTCCCTGGAAACTATGCACTCAAGGTAAACATCCGCTGAAGGAGGAATAAAAATGGAAATTATTGACCGTAAAGAAAACCCGCTACTCAAAAGAGTCGAGATTGAATTCCGCTGGAACCATGAAGGTACAGCAACTCCATCTCGTGTTGAAATGTTGAATGGAATTGCTTCAATAGAACCTGGTTCTAACCGTGATTTGATTGTCATTAAGAATGTAAATACACGATTCGGTATGGGTTCAACAACAGGACTTGGAATTGTGTATGCTGATGCAGAATCAATGAAGGTTGAACCCGCTTACATGCATGACCGCTACTCTGGTATGCGCTCTGGCAGTTCATCTCCTGCTGAAGAGGAAGAATCCACAGAAGAATCCACAGAAGAATCCACAGAAGAATCCACAGAAGAATCCAAAGAAGAACCCACAGAAGAAGCAGCTGATGATGGAGGTGAGGCTTGATGTCTGACGGTCCTAAAGCTGGTGCAAAGTGGTCAAAGTACTCGGTCGACGATGGTAAATTGATTCGCAAGGCAGAATTCTGCCCAGAACCTGGATGTGGCCCTGGTGTATTTTTGGCAGTCCACAAAGATCGTAAATCGTGTGGTAAGTGCGGTTTTACAGTTAAGAACGAGTGATTAATTAGCCCATGTGTGGGCTGCGATTACCCTGATTGTCTAAGACCATCCAGTCCAAGTCATCTGTTCTGATAATTTGAACTCCGAGTTCATCTCTTATTTTTGATTCACCTCTGAGGAGTGAATCCTCTCTCCAAGAAATTACCCTCCAATCTTCGCCATCGTGCACCGCATCTTGAATCGTGCCCCTGAATTTCCGGGCTAGCGTAATTGTATCATCGACTAGTTCCCATGCCCAGCCACTTTTCGAGGACAAAAGGTACTTGTCTCCAGAACTGAAAACTCGCTCTAAATCACATTCGACTCCAATAGAATTCTCCGACATTATTTCCCCGGTTTCCATAGAAATCCGCCTATAAGTTCCGCCTCGTAACCAAACAATAATTTCGTCACCAGAGATAGTAATCGAACTAACTTCGTTAGACCTTGGAGGAGCTTTGCCTCCATCAGCGAATAGTGGTGACCTCCACATCTCGTTTGCAGATGAGTCTATACAATATATTCCTCTTGACCACAATGCAAAAACAATTTTTTCTCCGTTCGATTCTACAGCCAAAGGTTCAGCGTCAACAATATGGCACCACTCTGCTCCGTTGACCATCAAGTCCCGATTAATTCTCAATTCGGCCTTTGATGGTCCGTTCTTTAATTCCTTGTCAAGTGACAAAAGGGCCATCCGAGCAAGTCTCAATTCATGATCGACCCAAGTCGCTACTATTCCTGAATCACAAAGTGTAGCATGCGTGATTTCGCATGGAAACGGTTTGGCCGTATGGCCGTCGATAGTTATTCCACCTTCGACATCAATGATGATCTCGACATCATTTTTATGAAAAATTCGCCAAGGTGCACCCTCCATATACTTGCGAAAACGATTAGGCTTGTGAACCATTCCTTCAATAGTCCAAATACATACGCAGATGCATGGTCAGCCTGATTATTGTCTCTGGAGGCGACATTGCATCGACTAATCAGGCTGAAGAACTTCTGAAATTGTGTGATTGGAATACGCTAGAACCAGTGGAAGGAAAGCCATCATATTCCTTTTTACATGCTCGTATTTGGTGGATGGACGATGGCTGCCTGTGGGAAGATGACCTTGACAAAAGATGGGAATTAGCTACTGGTGAGAGACCAACTGAGATTATTTTCCCATCTAGGCATTCAGCAGCCAGTGGAAATGCCTCGCTCACTCTACATCCAATCGGAACTATGCAAGTCCCGGATGGCGAAGTTCCAGAATATGGTGGAAAGGCCGCAAATTGTCCACCTCCAAACCCTCGCCTTGCGGCTTGGTGGCGAGAAATGAATCGCGTTGCTAGCAATATGGAGGAATTTGACTTGTCATTAGAAACAACTCACCATGGACCATGGATCGAAACACCATCACTATTCATTGAGATTGGTTCTACTGCTGAAACTTGGGGTCACGAAGATGCTGCTGTAGTACTGGCAGGAATCATTTACCGTGGTCTTGGATTGGACGGCACCAATGGTTTGGGTAAGTGGGAAAACGATGGTCGAGTTGTGGTTACACTAGGTGGAGGGCATTACGCACCTAGAGCCAATATGTTGGGGTTGCATGAAGGCATTTGGATTGGTCACATGTTAGCGACTTACGCTCTACCATTCGAAAGGGATGAAAGTGGAAACATATCTGGGATGTGGGAAAATAGTATTCGAAAAGCAATTGCGGCCACTAAGGTTGCTTATCCTGGCGGAGATATTGTCTGTAGTATGGATAAGAAGGCGTTCAAGGGCTGGCAGAGACAGGCCATTCGTGATTTGCTTGAAGAAATAGAAGTACCCCTGCTCAAGCGTGCTGAAATCATCTGATGAAAACGGTCAAGAATCGTCGTCACTGGCGAGTATCATGGTCGGGCTGTTTTCACGCATGATAGTCGGCATGACCATTCGCATGCCACGTTGGTTTGTGAGTTGGGTGAGCCGAAGATATGTTGCTGGCCCTGAATTGAAAGATGCAGTGAAGGTTATGCAAAGACTCTCCAAAGAAGGGGCATGTTTCACAATCGATGTACTTGGAGAAGAAATCACCTCAATGGATGAAGCATCGTTTTTTCTTGAAGAATACAAGAGAGTAATCACCGCAATTAGTGAAAATAATTTTGATGCTAATTTGTCAATTAAGCCAACTGCTTTCGGATTGCTTCTAGATAGTGAGAAAGGTATGGATAACATCGAATCTCTAGTTTCAATGGCTAATGAACATGATATGTTTGTAAGGCTCGATATGGAAGATCATCGAGTGACTGATGACACGATTGAAGTTATGCTTGATATGCATGAAAAAGGCTTGAAGAATGTTGGAGTCGTACTTCAAGGAAGGTTGTTTAGAACCCTAGATGACATTAAGCAGATAGCAGGTAAACTTGGTCCAAATGCTGATTACCGGATTTGTAAAGGTATATACTTGGAGCCATCAGACATTTCACACACCGAAAGGCAGCCAATTATTGAAGCAACAAATGCTTGCATTGATGCTATGTTGGATTCAGGTGCCTATGTTGGTATTGCGAGCCATGACCATCCTGTAATCAATCATACCTTGAAAGCCCTGAAGAGCAGAGGCATGGGGCCATCAAGTGAAGATCCTCGCGATAATTCAGGAGAGAAAAGAAAGCAAAAAGGGCCTGGTTACGAATTCCAAATGCTCCTTGGTGTTAGAGGCCCAATGAGGCGTAAATTAAGCAATCAAGGTCATCGAACTAGAGTTTACATTCCCTATGGTGAAAAGTGGTATGAGTATTCAATTCGACGATTGAAAGAGAATCCAACCATCGGGACTCAAGTAGCCAAAGCATTCCTAATGCCGTGGACAAATCGTCCGTGATTATGTACGTCTTTTCTTCTGTCTTCGGCCAGGCCTTTGCTGCTTAGGTTTACCTGACTTCTCAGCATCCGGCATAACTGGGTTTGGATTTTCTCCAAGTTTTCCTTCTTTCCATGCCTGCCTTCTTTCTCTAGGAGTTCTTGGAATTTCCCTTTCTTCAGGTCTAGGTGGCTCGTGAAGATAAATTCTCTTGATATCGTGAGCAACAACTCGCCCTGTCATAGTCCTTCCAGCACCTGTGTGGATTGCACGGATTCTCCATTTCTCCCCACCATGCTCCATCACGGTTCCAGCTCTGAACATTTTATCACGTTCTACAAAGATGGAATCACTTTCAGAGAATTCACCCTTTGTTAGTGTCAAACGGACCATTACGACATCAGATCGGACTGCATTTGCCCTTCCTACCTCTGATGCAACCAATTTCTTGACAGGATTGTTTTCTTTGTTTTCGATTCTATTTATTTCCCAACTTGCATCTGCATATTCGAAAATATCTCCTATTCGAAGAATTTCGTCATCGTCAACATCGATGTTTATCATTACAGTCTCTGAACCCTCACTGAGTAGGAATGGAACAATTACTTCTTTTGGAGGTCGCATTTGGACGGTGTGGATATGTGAACACTCTTCACATTTCAGTAGATAATCAGTCCCAGTGCCCGCCTTTTTCTCGCGAAGCACCTCGTGACCACAGGGTTGGCTACAACCGGGGCAGTCGGTGACATTCTCTACGATCTCTTCGACATCATATTCTTCTGTGTCATCTTCGAACTCGTCGTCCATACATACTCCTCCCTATTTGCGGGCCATGCCATTCACCTTTGAGGCTGTCGGCATATGCGAAGGCTTGTGAAGGGGAGACAAGAGCAGTGGGCATGCGCGAGGAAGTTTTGGCAGCAGTACTGTCTGCTAACAAAGAACTGTCTCGTGATGAACCTGAAGTTGCTGCAAATATCGGCCTTCAACTGGAACACATGGGTTTGTCGACTTGGTCTATATCGGTTCGACGGAGGATTCGTGATTCTATTTCGTTGATTGAACCGAAAAAGATTATTCAAACAGGTGCAGGTATCGGTCATTTGTCTGCATGGATTCTAGATCACTATGATGGGAAAAACGAGTTAGAACATTTCCAAATGATAGAAGAAGGAAACAGATTCGCTGTAATTCTTACTAGATTGAAAGAGCGATATTCTTCAGTACCATCGAGTATTGTTGTGGGCTCGCCATCTCTACTATCTAGTGAATTGAAGGCATGGTCCATATCAAAGTCTGGAGATGCACCTATGTTGGCCAGTGCTGATGTAATTATTGTCGATGCACCAATGGTTAGATTAGCAGGTGAAATTGAATCAATGCTACCTCTACTCTCAAACAACGGTATTTTATTTTCGGTTGAACCAACGCCTCCTGTTGGAGATAGAGAGACAGATGATCCTGAAGTTGTTGGCTTCAATAAGTGGATGGAATTGATTAGAGACTCTAACGAAACTCATCATCTTGCATTCGCACCTTTGTTCGGAGGAACAATTGTAGCATGGTTACCTAGAGAGTAATCTCAGGCTGCTTCATCTAGAAGCGCTTCGATTTGTAACAACCCATATCCGTAATAATCGTCATGATTTTCTTGGCCACTTTTCTTTTTTGAGGAATCAGCAATCCATTGTTTCAGGTTGTCTAACATGTCGGTTCCACCATCTTGCAAGTCTGGGTATTCTTCGAATAGCAGCGCAATAGCTCCTGTGACATACACAGTTGCTGCACTTGTTCCAGATGAAGTTCCCCAGCAATATTCAGACCCCTCACAATCTTCTCCAATCATAATCACCGGTACTTTGTGACCTGGCGCAACTACTTCCGGCTTCTCATTTGGACTGTTTCTTGCTAACTTAGGGGGCCATAATCTTACGCCATTATCACCTACTGATGAACCTGACCAAATATTTCCATTGATATCAACTCCTCCAACACAAATTACAGTGCTAACAATTCCTGGAGAGGCTACATCACCATCATCATCTGAACCTCCATCATTACCCGCAGCAGCCACAACAACAATCCCTGCGTCGTAAGCAGCATCAACAGCATCTTCTACTGCATCGCCTAGAATTATCGAAAATCCTGATGCATTCCCACCGAGTGATAGTGAAATGATGTCCACGCCAGAAGTCACGCACCAATCTATGGCTTCAGCAACAGTTTCATCATCCCCTTGACCAGCACCTGAAAGTGCTTTAGCAACATATAGGTCAACATCTCTTGCAATGCCGGTGTAACCCTCACTTGCGACAAGTATCCCTGCCATCATAGTTCCATGTCCATTGTCATCGTAGGGTTCACTACTACTGCCGATAAAATCAGACCAACCTGCAAGTACAAGATTATCTAAATCTGGATGCCCCGTGTCTATTCCTGAATCTACCATGCAAACATCTACTCCTTCTCCCGAAAGACCATCGACACTTTCGTACTGAATTAATGCATCATAATCTCGTTCTCTCTGGAGCGCTTCAGCAGAAGGTCCTGCAGTTAACTCATCGACTAAGAATTGCCAAATAACCCATGCTACTGCAATCATAAATACTGAAATTGCAACGACTGTGACCTTTTTGATAAAGTCCATATCATCAGGGATTTCAGCGTTAGGAATCGTTGTGTGATCATCCATTAACCTCAACCCAATGCTTCTACTGCTTCAACTAGTGTTTCTGCAAACAATCTGACTTCAGCTTCTGTATTGTAAAGATAAGCGCTTGCTCTAAGTGAGCCTTGGTCTATTCCTTTGTCGTTAAACCAAGAGTGAACACAATGCATTCCGCTGCGAACCATAACATCAGCGGCTTCATCAAGAAGTATTGCAATATCATGTGCATCTATTGTATCGAATAGAACTGAACATATTCCACCACGAAGTGATGGGTCTTGTGGGCCGATAATTTCGATTCCATTGACATCTTTGATAATCGAGGTCATCACTTTATTGAGCGAGACTTCATGTTCGTGAACCTGGTCTAGATCAATTTCTGAAATGTAATCAATTGCTGCATTTGTACCCAAAATACCAGCATAGTTCCCTAGTCCTCCTTCGAACCTTGCAGGAGGCTTGGACCATACCATGGAATCATAGTTGGATGTATCAACTGTACTTCCACCGGATTGTATCGAACGCATATTTTCTAACAGTTCCATTTTACCCCAAAGCCCTCCCATTCCGGAAGGACCCATCATTTTGTGAATGGAAAAGGCCATGAAATCGATTCCTAAATCTTGAACATCGACTTTCATATGTGGAGTTGATTGAGCACCATCAATACAAACCATTGCCCCATGATCTTTCGCAATCTTTGCTGCTTGTTTAACAGGAGTTGCAACACCGTCAAGATTGCCGACGTGAGATAACGAAACCATTCGTAATTTATCACCGGCGTTTGCACATGCTTCTTCGAAACTTTCCAAATCAAATGTGTTATCAGCATTTGAACGGACTACGCGATGGTCAATTCCCTGTTCATGTTCTAATTGTAGCCAAGGAACGAGATTAGAATTATGCTCTCTATCTGTCGTCAAAACAACATCGCCTTTATTCCAACTAAGTCCTTTAGCTACCTGATTAAGTGAATGTGTTGCATTTTTTGTAAATATGATTTCACTCGGAGTTTCTGCATTAAACATCTTGCTCATTTTTGAGCGACAATTTACCATTTTTCTAGACACAGTTGTAGCATAACGATGTACCGAGCGACCACCACATCCTGGCGATTCTTCATAGTAAGATCTTATTGCATCTATTACTGGCTTAGGGCGTAATGTCATACATGCATTGTCCAAGTATACAGGAGGATTATCTCCACATAATGTAGGGAAATCTTCCCTCTTCTCTTGAAACATCACCATGCCTCCGAATCTGGAATAAAGTCGCCAACCGGACTGTTTACTCCACAATTAGAACATGTATACCTCGTAGGGTACTTTTCGGAACATCCTTCACATTTGTTGCCAGCTGGGCCTCTACTATTACAATCAGTACTAGCACAATCCACAACCGTGTCGCCTGCATCGTTCTTGCTGATTGGAGCACTAGCTTTGCATGATGGACATTCTCCTTCGCTAACTAATATTACTCCATCAAACAATAGATCAGCATCTGCTGCTGCAGCAGCCCTCGTTTGTACTCTCGTACCTTCACCCAACATTCTTTGAGGGAACCAAAGCATGTGCATTAATACATAGATTAGGGCTACTCCGCTAATCAAGTGAATTGTATAGGCAATATAATCCTCTGTAACCCGGTCAGCAATAAAATGAGAGCCAGACCATCCATTCAGAATAATCAGTAATAACCAAATGCAGACCATGATGGTCCAAGAAAATAGACTATGTTCAGCCATTGCCTCTTCCATAACTCGAACATCTGTATGTACATGGTGTTCTACAACATGCAAATCTCGAGTTTCAGCAACTGCTTTCCAAAAGAAATATGTGAAGAAAAAGCCCACTGCTCCGAGGATTACTCCTCCTAAAGCATCCCCCAGACTTGCCCCTACTGGGAAGTCCGGTGAATTTACATGCAAGACTACTTGAGAAATGAAAATTGAACCCCAAATAATCATCACATTGATGATATGGCCTCGCATAACCGGGAAATTAACCGAAAGTTGAACGAAGAACCAAATCCATAGAATCGAAGATACAATCAGCTGAAAGAAGGCGAATCCACCTATTGCCTTAAATCCATCAATCCCTGCTAATTTAGGGTCTCCTCCGCTGAATATTTCTGCAGATACAGAACCCAATAGGAATGCCAAAACCCCTGTTAGCATTGTTAGGAAGTGTGGTTGGCCCCATTCGGCTTTTAGTAGACGGAATTGAAATTTCCATTCCTGCCTAATTTGATCAATTGGTCGTAGTGCAGCGTGAAGGTCACTAAATTTCTTGTCAAGAACGATGTCTCCCAAGCGGAAAGGCATCTCATCATGCTCAGTGAATGGAAGGTTAACTTCAATCTCGATACCCTCCGCCATGTCAATGGGTGAGCATTCTCCCTTTGAGTCATTTCGGTCATTTGCACCTCCGTAGGAGGTGGGTGAATCAAATGAGAGCTTCATACAAGTAGAATATTCCACTCGCAACAATTCCGACCATTATTCCGTTTCGAATCGTCTTTGACTTCCATTTCAATAGCCACTTTTTACCCACGCGAACTCCTATCAGTGCAGACAAAACCAACATGCCAGTCAATTGGGCTTGTTGCATTATTTCATCTGGGCGGAAATACAGGTAAATTGGAATTCGTGTTAGGTCTACACAAAGTGCCAACACACTTGCAGTTGCAGCAAATGACATTTTGCTCGTCAATCTTCGGGATAGGAACATTGCCCTGAGTGCCCCTTGGTGCCCAGACAAACCTCCCATGAAACCAGACCCGAATCCTCCAATGCGATCATTTGCTTCAGGTATTTTGTATCCAGACCAATTTTCACTTAATGTCAAAATTGGTAATACGATTAGGAATATTCCAATTACCAATAATAGGGGTTTTTGGGGAACTTGACTCTGTAGCAATGCGCCTAATATCGCACCAATGACAAGCCAAATGCCATAGTGTTTGATTGCATCAAAATCAACATGCTCTTTCAAATTCCAATATTTGGCTCCATTATGGGCTCCATGAACAATCGCTACTACTGCTATTGCCTCATGTGGGTTTAGAACTAGAAGTACCACTGGGGTAAGCATAGTCGATAGACCAAATCCAGCAGGTACCGTCAATGCAGCAGCAAGAAATGCTGTGAAAACTAACAGTAAAATTGTTGCTTCCACAAATTTTCTCATCAAAGGCTAGCCAATGAACTTTTCATCAGCATCATTTCATTCTTGAGACATCAACCCATTCATCCCAACTTGAATCAAATCCAACATAGTGTATTAGATAGGAATTACCTGAAATATCTCTGATAATTGCGTCCCACCAACTTCCATTCCACTCAACCTTGATTTGCATACCTCGGGAATATGTATTGTTGAATGGATGATCATCTGGCTTTTGTGTCCACCCTGTTGGCCCAACTACATATGTCGTGTTTTTTGTTTCAACCCTAGAAGTTGCTCTTTCATCATATGTGACAGATTGAATGGCAGAAGAATTGATTTTACCTTCACCCAGCTTTGGATGTGCATATGCATATCCTTTCAGTATTCCATCGGAAATTATAGCATCGCGAATTACGACTTCAGGCTTGGGTTGCGGTAACTCAGAATCTTCAGAACTAAGCATCAATTTAGCAAGAGAACGATAGTCTATTTCAGAATCTAATCCGATTCCCATTTCGCTAAATTCTTGCATTACATCATCTATTGATATTGGGTTATCGCCCAATTCAGTGAGGATTTTGAAATATTCTTTTGCAGAAATAGTACCGCTATTATCTGTGTCAAAAACTTGGAATGCCTCGATTAGTTCTCTTTCTTCTTGAGATTCGTTTTCGATATAATCTTGAACTTCTTTAGACTCTTCATTTAGAGGTTCAATCCTTCCCCATTCGACATTATACTCTACATCTCCATCATCGAAATGAATATTGAATGTGAAATCTTCGTTCTCACTGGCGATTTTTCCGGGGAAATAGTGACCATGGTTTTGCCAATTAACAAATACCCGATCGCCCTGTTTGAAAGGTATGCTTGCAGGTCGAATAGTTCCTGGTGAAGTTCCAATTACAACGGCCAATTTAGTTTCAATTGAGGTATCTTTAGGAACTTCAATTCTGTAGGTTCCGTCCTCATTTATTGCTACAACTTTACATCTGTTTAGCCAACGCGCATTTGTTGGACTGTGGTATTCAACATGATCTCCAACTTGGAAGGACTGCGGTAGTTCAATTTCGGGAGTAGGTGGGGCCTGGTGAGGGGAACTATCTCCGAGCACCCCTAATTGTTGCAATGCTGTTATGACTGCTGTTGTAACTGCAGCAGGGTCATTGTTGATGACAGTATTACTTACTACGTCTCCACCGATCACTGAATCTTGCATATTGATTTGATTACCTTCTGATGAAGGTGGTGCTGGAACCCATTCATCTCCAGTCCACATGAATTTGCCATCGGGGCTCATTACTGGGTCGGACATGTACCCTGCTTAGGGTCTAAAACTATCAATTAATCGCAAATCAATCTTCTATCAGTGTACTTATTGACCGTCACCACTTCGCTTAACCATGAAGCCAATACATGCCTTAGTTGCTTGCTTACTTATTTCGACATCTCTAGCTGGATGTTTTGGAGATTCGGATGAGATTATTTCAGATTGCACAGACTCAGGTGCCATCAATTATAATCCAGATGCCGATGAGGATGATGGCTCATGTGTTATGCCTGCGGCACAAAGCGAATTGGAAAATGCAGCACAGACCCAGGTCACGGATCTAGAGGATAGAAGGTCCGGCGGTGAAACATACGGAGTAAAAATGGTAATAGAAACAGATTCTACGATTGATGGTGACTCGATGAACACAGAAGTAACAATCATCGAAATGTTTGATGCCGAGGACCAATCGATAAGTTATACTTACAACTACAAAATAAACGGAATGGAATATGGGAATTATCAGGTAAAACAGAAAGGAGATATAATCAACGTATATTCTGAGGATGAATGGTATATACTCAATGATGAACTTGGAGATTCTAACAATTTACTAAATGCTGCAATAAAGAAAGGAAATGGAGACGACATCAGTATGGATCCATATTTTACTTGCGATGAAGGAGAATATGATATCCCAATGCAGTGGGTGAATGATGGACTTGTACATTGTCAAGATGGTACTGACGAAGGCGTAACCCAAGAAGAGATTGATGCAATACTTGCAGATGGTAGACAAAAAACATTATTCCCAGAGGATTTGGATTTTGCAGAATTAGAATGGACGATGAGCGTTGAAGATGGTTACCAAACAATATCCGCATCAAATGAAGAAGGAGTTATTTACATCAACTTCGATGAAAATCTTCTGATGGTCAACTTCATTGTCGAAGCAGTAGATTCAGGAGGCCTCGGGGTTGAATTTGAGAATACTGTCTCCTCAATTTCGATATTGGGTGATGATGAAATAACTGTGGAAGTGTCTGATGATTATCCACCAGCAGCATCCCCATTATTGGTAGAAACTAACTATCAGGCATCCAAATATATTTGGAATTGTGAACTATCCTACAATATCCCAGCAAACCAGATTGTTAGCGAGGATGAAATTAATTCCTCAATAGAAAGTACTCCAATAGTCGTTCTTCCAGAATGGTGTGGCGATAAATATCCAAGTAGTGATATGATTCACACATTTGAGGATGATGTTGAAGATGATTATTTTTGGAATAGTGGTTTTAGCACGACAAAAAGAATAGGGTCTTACTCACCTTCAGGAACTCCAATTTTCCATACTCTACGAATAGAAGGTGATTCTCTAATTACTACATCTCTTAATGTCTCAGAACACATATCTATGTTTTATTGTGATGAAGGAAATACCACCATATCTTTTGCTGCAATTAATGATGGAGTAGCCGATTGTACGTCTGGAATTGATGAAGATAGCCAAACTGGAAATGATTATTTACAATGCTCAAATCTTGGTTACTCGACAATGGCGGTATATGTAGAATCCACTGATTCATGTGAAACCACAACGAATCTTTCACAAGTTATGATGGATGACGAATATCTGTATTTTGTTCTTTCAGAGACCCTAGAAATGTGGGATGGTTGGGATCAAGAATCCGGGACTGAATTCTGGTTCAAGCGTTCACAAGCGTATGGTGAAGATGAGAATCAATCAATTATCGCAGAAGCTAGCGATTGTAATTATTGCACGTATAATGGGATGAGTCCTTATTCGTTCATAATCGAAGATGAAATGAATTTCCAAAATCATCTTGATGAATTCAGACTTGATCTTGGTTTTTCAGAATATAATGACAATGGTGAAGAAGAATTTACCTTGCATGTGTCATTTGATTTATCTCAAATACAATCTGGTGAAAGTACAGACGCAATGGGCAATAATTGGGTATTCGATTATTATGATATGAATGGCAATAATTACCTTGATGCTGGAGATACCATTGTTGTATACACTGATTATGAAGACGGCAATGAAAAACCAACTGTGAAACTTTACCATGATTGGGGAGGAGGTTACACTGATGAAAGTCCTGCTCTTTTACCTGGATTGACAATGTTCAGTACTCTATCAATGTTGGTTGTAGTCGCACTTAGCCGCCGTGTTGAGTGAAAGGTTAGTCGGGCAATAGGTGAATCGGGCAAAATTAGTTGGCGCCGAGAGGGAGATTTGAACTCCCGTGCCACAAGGACACGCGATTTCCAGTCGCGCGCAATACCAGGCTATGCGATCTCGGCCGCAAACCGGCTGACAAGCATATCCTGTT
>Ga0066856_10000184_pt1 | contig 22070 bp, 11 predicted proteins | sample ETNtaG_5_FD_65605 | JGI IMG/M metagenome (GOLD analysis project Ga0066856, IMG submission 65605) | Marine microbial and viral communities from oxygen minimum zone, Eastern Pacific Ocean - ETNP201406SV205 | ecosystem: Environmental > Aquatic > Marine > Oceanic | place: Pacific Ocean: Eastern...
GGTAAACGACGTAATGGATTCGTTCGAGAGCACTCGACGAACATGGAGGACACGACGTCGAAAGCGCTCCAGTTCTTCTTTCATCGCATCACTTTCCTTTCGCCCAAACAGCATTGAGCGCAAGCCTCCCGAAACACGCATCATCCGAATGATCTTGTCTGACCATGATTCGATCAGTTCGGGAAGGGAAAGAAATCTGAGGGTATGGCCGGTGGGTGCGGTATCAAAGACGATAACGTCCCATGTGGGGTCTTCGACATGGCGGAGCAATTCATCAAAGGCAAGAGCTTCATCAAGGCCTGGAATGACCATGTCTGATGCTTTTACTTCATCTCGCATTGCATCCATTTCTTCCTTCGCATTTGGTTCAAGCATCATGCTTAATCCACCCAAGCCGCCAAGGCCGCCGCTACCATTCATGCCGTTCATCATTTCACCCATCTTCGGTAGGACGGAGGAAATTTTGGATTCTGGATCCATTTCTAATCCGAAAAGTCCCGGTACACCCTCAACCGGGGTTGGTGTTGAATCCAGTTCGACATCGAGAGAATCAGAGGTTGAGTGGGCTGGATCGCTTGATACAAGGAGCACACGAAGACCTGCATCAGCTAACCATACAGCGGTTGCAGCAGAAGTTGTTGTTTTGCCAACGCCTCCTTTCCCACCGAACAAAAGCAGTCGAGCCATGAGGTGCGCTACTCACCGAGGTCTTTGAATCCAACGCCATTCTCAAATTGAGGCAACGCTTTGATGAAGGGTAATGGTTAGGCAGGCACATGGCCTCGACCTTCTTTCTGTTTCAGGCCGCAGCGATAACATCGCTGATTGGCATGACCCTTGGATGGCGAGGTGTCATGACAAAATACTCTGGATTCTATGATTTGCCAACCGCTTGGAGCAACGTATTTTGGGGCATCCTTCTCGGAGGGATATACGCCTCGCTTTCCCATAATTTCATACTTTTACCGTATCTTGAATTCGTTGCAGACAATACAAACGCTGTTGTCAATCCAGTGAATTTGCTCATCTTATGCCTGATGGCGTCCGTGGGTGCACACTTACTGTTGAGGCGGGAACGAGTCCGATCCGGATCTTCCCAACCAACAAGCGGTTGGGCCTTGGGTTTAGCCATTGGAGCAATGGTCGGCATGGTTCATCTGTACAGGGTGTACGAAATCCAATCATCGCTTCTCAGCCCGACGCTATGGGCTACAGTTGTTGGATTTGGCCTCTTTGCGCCTCGAACGGAGGCTTTGATTTGCTGTTTTCATGGACAACTCATGCTTGAAGGAAGACGTTGGGGTGCTGTTCTGCGTTCGACATTCTGGCGTTGTGCATACCTTGTGATGTTTGCTTATGCAGTTGTGGATCCCCTCGCCTGGGTGTTTATCATTCCGTTCGCTTTACTGGTGAACAGAAAAGCCGACGAATGGATTTGGGATTCAATCCCTAGCGAAGGTAAAAAGCGCCTCCGTAAGATGTGGGCGCGACAAGTTCGTGAGAAACTTGCAGCCGAAATGGATGCCAATAAAATCAGCAATTGAGTAAGTAGATATTTACTCGTCGCATAGAGCGATGATTGGCCCTCAAAACGTGGTTCTTTTGAATTAAGCATTTATGGGGCGTTCCGCACACAACGGTTATACAACGCCCGCTCAGCCTTACACCCATGGGTTCCTGCCCTTATTGCCGAAGTGTCACCTTACCGGGCGACACAATTTGCTATTCATGCGGTCGCGTGTTGGCAAATCTTCACTCGAAGCAATTCGCCTTGGAACAACAATTCAACAGTGGCTCTGCAGAAACCACCTACAAAATGACGAATAGGCCTACCGCACCAGGCGTCATACAAACGCATACAGGGCGATCAAAAAACATCATGAAGCGAACACGAAACAAATCGCGAATGATCGTCATGGTGATTTTTATTGCCTTTGTTTTTACATCCCCAACTGTTCAAGAAGCATCCATTGCTCAATTTGCTGCGGTCAAGGAATCTGTTCTCTTACAGGCAGCTCCGTTCCATCTCTATCCGATTGAAACGACGTATTCGGTAGCGAAAACAATCGAAGTCGTCAACAATGGTGGTGAGGGTTATCTGATGGAAAATATAGTCATCCCGCCTGATGTAAGGTCGCTCAATGGATCCAACACCCACTTCGAATACACCGATGACTCGCTTGCTATGCCGACACAGAGCGTTCAAAAAATCACTGCACTGACGATGACAATCGACAGCACTGAGGTGTTTAACATTCCTTTGAACGGACTGCCAACGCGTACGGTCGAGGATAAAATTACCACAAATAACGGACATGAATTATGGTGGCCAGGGAGTGGAGAGGGGAATGACTTCTGCAGTGTTGGAGCCTGCGTTAAGGTGAAGCTGAACCTTGATCCAGGCCAATCCTCATCGTTTGTGTTCACAATCACACTCACAAGCACAGCCTACTCGTGGTGGGATGATGGACGTGTTGATTCACGAATCAATGGTATTGATAGCGGCATCAGTATGGACAACAGTGGGACCTTTGATGACGTCTCACTTCGAGATGCCTTTGGAGATGCCCAACAATATCGAAGCGCAAAGTGGTATGATCGAGGCGTTAGCCCCGTCCTTGACAGTCGATCCCTTGGCGGCTGGGCCATCAATGCACAACATGAAGAAGTGATCGAAGTAGCAAATCAAATCAGTCAAAGTCTTCCCGAAGGCGAGACCGACAACGCCTATGGCTATGCACGAGCTGCTTTTGACTATCTCCACAAGCATGCAACCTATGACAAGCAGGCGCCGATTATTGCTCGCAGTGGGCCAGAATGCCTTGCTGCTGGAACGGGGGATTGTGACGAACAAACCAACGCCTTCCTTTCCTTGTTGCGGGTCAAGAACCTACCTGGTTGGTATGCGTTTGGTGCGTTGACGGATGGAAACTATCAGGTTTGGGAAGCCCACGCCTGGGGCTACATTCAACTTCCACTCAGCCAAGAGTATTGTGAAGAACGCGATATTGAACTTTCAACATGCTATGTTCAAGGCCAAGTCGATGTGGTCAACAACAAATGGCTCCTCCACACACCCACGGCATACATCGCGTGGATTGAACAACCAGACCCAAGCGGCGATCTCCTCAATGCATATTATCGGCCTGGTATGTATTCCACAGGCATCGACCGCTCCCCACCGCTGTGGACAACCGTTGGCGATGTCAATGTCAATGGTGGTACGTTCAAGGTACCAATGGTGGCTGAAAACCTCGGGTGATTTTGATGAGAATAATAATTGGTGGAGCAGGAAGAGTCGGAACCGACTTGGCGAAGGCCCTACGAGCTGAGGACATCGATGTTGTTCTTGTTGATTCGGATTCAAGAGCTGTCAAGAATGCACAGAATTTGGATGTGCTCGTGATTCATGGCGATCTTACCAAACGAGAAAAGTTGCATGAGGCGGGGATAGGCCATTCCTCTGTCTTCGTCGCAGCAACAAATTCTGACGAGAGAAACCTCCTCGCATGCGCACTTGCCAACCATGCTTACCTCGAGTTGGCTCCAGAGAACGCTGATCCGTTACTCTCTATTTGCAGGGTCCGTGGGATGAACTTCATCGAAGAACAAAACAATGGATACCTTAGAGAATGGGCGAAGGTGAACCATGTTGTCAATCCACTTGAGGGGGCAATTCAAAGACTTCATTCGGGACTCAGATCCTCCTCGATTGAAGAGGTCATTCCATTCGGCCATGACGCTTACATCATCGAACTTGATGTAACGAGCAACGCCAAGAGTGTCGTCTTCAGCACACTCAGAGAAGCCTCCACTCAAATTGAGGGCGGAATGCCATTGATTGTCGGTTTGAAGCGAGAGGGAGAAAAGAGCATTGTTCCTGATGGAGATTTCATGCTTGTTCCTAATGACAGAATTGCCGTGGCAACGACTGGTTTGACGAGTTTTAATCGAATCCTCACAATCTTCGGTCACGTCGCCACAGATTTCCCAGTAAATCCTCGAGTGGCCGTGATTGGAGCAAACAAAATTGGGCGCAGGATCGCTGACGACTGGCTCGAATCCGGAGCAAAAGTCACCGTCATTGAACGTGATTTACAAATGGCGAATGAATTGTCAGGTTCTACGACTGGCGCACACCCAAACCTCGAAGTGATTCATGGTGACCATCTTGATCGTGATATCCTCACTGAAATCGGCATACCTGACCATCACATTGCTATCGCTGCACTCCAAGATGATTTGGCAAGTATTGCAGCAGCACTTTTGGCAAGCGACATGGGTGTTCAACGAACGGGTTTGCTCTTGTACGATGCTGATTTGGTCAAGGTTACCCAGCGAATGGGGATCACGTTCGCCGTTGATCGAAAGCGAGTTGCTGTCGATAACATGCTTGCTCAAATCCATACCAAAACAGCGGGAGCATATGCGCTTCTCACCAACATTCCAAACATTGTGGGTGTCAGTATGGAAGTCAACGAGCGAGCCAAGTTTTCTGGTAAGCGAATTGTTGAAGCCAATTTCCCAGAATGGATGAGAATCGCTTTCATTCAACGACGAAACACAGCTGGAATGTGGGAATCACTCAGGCCTTCGCCTGAAAAGACATTATTGGACGGAGATCGTTTGATTATCTTCTGCAGTCCAGATCGGATTTCGGATATTGAAAAACGATTCAAGGTGTGATGGCCATGCGCTCAGACGTGCTGTATTTGATCTTGGGGTGGACGCTCATTGCGTTATCAATTCCCCTTGCCATATGTGGTGTGTTAACTGGCGTCTTGGATTCTGTTGAACTGGCGCTAAGAGCCTTTGCAATCCCATCCTTCATCTCTGCATTTGTGGGCATCCTGATGGTTAGTTTTGGTACACGTACGAACACAAGTGAGCGATTGAGGGACAAGGAAGCATTTGCTGGTGTTGCACTCGTATGGCCAATTGCAGTTCTCATTGGTGCACTTCCGTATTGGCTTGGTGGAATGTTCAACGGACCGTTTACCCCCGACGTAGCGCTTGTCGACATAGCGCGTGGTGCAGTGAATTCATGGTTTGAGTCCATGTCCGGATTCACCACAACTGGAGCCACAGTCATCGCTCACAACATGAGTCCAAACTGCATACCAGGCGTAACTGAAGATTGCATTAACAGTCAAGCCCGTGGCTTGTTGCTCTGGCGTTCATTGACCCAATGGTTTGGTGGCATGGGTATCATCATGCTTGGAATGATGATTTTGTCTCGAGTCATTGGAGGTGGCATGGCTCTTGCACGAGCAGAGTTAACTGGACCTTCCCTGTCACGCTTGCGACCAAAACTCAAGCAAACAGCGATCGCATTGTGGTCGCTTTACATCGTCTTGACCTTGTTGGAATTCGCCCTGTTATTCGGCACAGGATCGATGGATTGGTTTGATTCAATTAATCACGCATTGACAACACTTCCATCAGGTGGTTTTTCAACTCACGATGCGAGCATAGGTTATTTCGATTCTGTGCTTGTTGAAACAATCATCATCGTGTTCATGTTCATTGCTGGAATTAACTTTACCTTGATGTGGTTCATCAAAGAGCGTGAGTTCAAAAAAGCGTTTGCCGATGAAGAATTCCGCTACTACGGAATCTATGTGTTGGTTGCCTCGTTGGCGATTGCAGGTGCACTCATTGGCTCTGGGACTTCTGTTGGAACCTCGTTAAGGCACAGTATATTCCATGTCATCTCCATCGGTACTTCAACCGGGTTTGGAGCAACGGATTACACCAGTGATTCTTGGCCGTTGGTCACTCATTTCATCATTTTCATTCTCATGATTGTTGGTGCGAGTGCAGGCTCAACTGCTGGCGGATTAAAACTGCTCAGAATTACGCTCGCCTTCAAGGTGGCCATGCGAGAATTGGTTAAGATTGCACAACCACGAAAAATCGATCAAATTCGCATGAATGGTGAGGTCGTTGAACAAAACCAAATCGGATTGATTGTGGGCATGTTGTTCGTATGGGTCGGATTGTTTGGACTCTCTAGCATTCTTTTGTCCATTTTCATGCCAAGCGATACCTTCGAGAGCGTGATCACAGTTGTTGCCTCATCGCTAGGAAACACGGGACCTGCTCTAGGTGATTATGGTCCAGCTGCAACATGGGCCGGAATGAATTCAGGTGCCTTGGTGATGACTTCGATCTTGATGTGGTTTGGTCGTCTTGAGCTGCTCACAGCAGTCATCCTGATGCATCCTCACACATGGCGCAGGGAAGAAAAGGTTCAATCTGATCGGGCAGCGATTGCCCTCTTCCGTCGAATTATGGAAGATGATGAGAAAACTTAGATCAAAACAATTTCATTTGACCTGATGGTGGATCATCATTCTTCTTCTTAGGCTCGCCCTCCGATGATTCCTGAGGTGGCTCAATTGGAAGTGGTTCTGGTGTTTCTTGCGTAGCCATGTAAGCATTAAGTTCGATATTGTATGCCTCAAGGAGGTCCTTTGTCGAACGACGGCTCAATGGTAGCCCCGCCATAGAGGCGTGCTCTTCTGCAGAAAAGCCAAGTTGAATGGAAAGGGAAAAATCCGTCGAATCACCGATGTTTGGTGAATCTTTCACCATCGCAGAGAGAAGTGGCATCAATTCATCTCTTGCCGCTGCTTTACTGGAGCCAGAAAATTCTGACAACCGTTCCACAATGGCGGGTCTGACCCAAGATGCTTGACGGCGTAAGAACGCTGGATAGGAGGAGTAAATTCGGTCTCTAAAAGGAACTTTATTTGGTACGGACGCTGAAAGGCTCGCAAGTTGCCCGCTCCAGTACCATGAACGATGGGCTGTGTTTTGGTATTGACCCATGAGCATTTGAGCCGCAAGAGCGAGGGTATGGTTTGCCCTGCGAATAGAAATTTTTTCTGGAAATAGAGAGGCGTTATTCCAGTGCACCCAATTGATCAATTCGCTTGGTGGTTTATCGATCAGACGACCGAGTTCAACCGCTTTTTGCGCCTCAGTCGATCGGTACAATGCATCAAGGCCAGGAAAGACCTCTAAGGTGGTATCACGTCTTCCTGAATCTGCTTGTGCCTCAACCATGGCCTTTGTAATGGCACCATCGGCGGTCGATGCAAGAACTTGCAAATCACGAACTAAGGCCCGTAAATCGCCAGGATTACTGGCGACTAAGGCACTCACTGCTGCTTCATCGAAGTCAAGATTTTCTTCGCGTAAAACGCGCTTTGCAATCCGTCTTAGTGCTTCATTGCTCGCTCGATCAAAGGTGATGATATTGACGTGTGGTTTGAATCGATCTCGAGTGTTGCGCCAACTGGAGCCCTTTCCCCAGAGGCCCATGATTTCATTGCATGCCAAAATCACAGGTTGTTTGGTGTTGGCGAGAAGTTCAAGCAATTCTGCCTTCCCTCCTGAGTCGCCTGCGAGTTTGACCTCCTTCCCAGTTTCATCTGTGCCTTGCATCGCTTTTGAAATTCGATCTTGACTCACGGCACGAAGTCCACCTGAAATGTGGTCAACTTCATCAAGCAAAATCAGTGTACGTTGCTTTTTTGCGTTCGGATCATGAAACAATGATCGGTGTGTGCTACCTTGAGTGGCAGCTTTACGAATCGCTGCTGCATTTCGAGCGTCCGAGGCGTTCAATTCAATGACATTCCAACCAAGGTCTTGAGCAATCGCTCTCGCTACCGATGTTTTTCCAACTCCGGGTGGCCCAACGAGCAAAATGGCCTTCTTTTTCGGTGTACCGTTCTGCCAATCGTCCAGCCAAGCGCGTATTTTTCGACGCTGTACTTCGTTGCCTTCGAGATGACGCTCCGAGGTGGGGCGGTGGCGCTCAGTCCAATCGCTCACCTCGGTCATGGTGGTCGTTCGTTCCGAGGGTCTTTCAATATTGATGAGGTTGTGATGGCTGAGTCAGCGAAGGAGGTCGTCAATGGCCACACGCTGTTGTTGCCCGGTGTCTCGGTCTCGAATGGTGACCGTGGCATCTTCGAGCGACTGATGATCAACGGTCAAGCAGTGCGGCACGCCAATTTCATCTGCACGTGCGTACCTACGACCGATCGATCCACTGCTATCGTAGACTGATACGATGCCGCGTAGGCCACAAAGTGAGCGGTGAAGCGAACGAGCCAGTTCCCCCATCCCATCTTTTTCGAACAGTGGGAACACGCAATAGTCCACAGGAGCTACATGCTCACTGAGCCTCAATATCGTGTAGTCTTCACCACCCTTTGCCTCATCGTCATAAGCGTGATCAAGGATGTGCCAAATGATTCTGTCAATACCGAATGCAGGTTCAACCACATGAGGGATGTACCATTCACCGGTGATGGTTTCAGTGCGTTGAAGACGTTTGACATGCTCTGGTAATACCTCGACATCTTGGCCATCTTCAAGGGTGCAGACCATTGGGAATGTTGTATCTGCGGGAAGTTTTTCGACCAGCGCTTTGACTTTTCCAGCGAGCGCTCGGAACGCTGGTCCTGCGGTGGCGCCATTCATGGTCCATCCATCTATTTCGACGATCTTTGGTTCACTGAATTCACGTCGAGCTCTGAGTGTTTTTCCTGTTGCTTTTTCGTGGGCTTCGAGATCATAACATCCTCGATGTGCTATACCAACACATTCGATCCAGCCATATGAGCCGTGAATTTCTGCGTCCCAGCAATCTGTTGCATAGTGAGCCATCTCATCCGATTCATGTTGTCGGAATCTTAGGCGAGCAGGATCGATGCCAACCTTGACCAAGAAATCATATGTTTGCGCCATGAAATAACCAACTGTAGCATGGCGAACTGTGTTTGATTCCAGTGCATCTTTGATCGTCATTTCCTTTTCCTCACCCTCATCAGGTACCAGACGGAAAGGTATTGAGTCCCACGGAGTAAAATCGTGATCTGGAACTTCGTGTGGATTGATGAAGTATTCAAGCTCGGCCATATTGAATTCACGCAAACGAATCATCCCCTGACGTGGAGAGATCTCATTGCGGTAGCCTTTACCAACCTGAATTGCACCAAACGGTAGCCGATCCCTGTTGTGCCTCAGTAAAGCGGGGAACGAGGTAAACATACCCTGTGCTGTTTCAGGACGAAGAAAACCTGGGCGACCAGAAGTTCCTGCCCCTATGGTTGTGTCAAACATCAGGTTCTGAGCGGTGACCTCGCTCCATGCTTGAGCCCCACAATTAGGGCACTCAGGATTGATGTTGAGAAGTAATGCCTGCAACTCTGATTTCGACAAAGCATCAGGATTTGGGTGTGAGGATTCAAGCAGCGTATCTGCACGGCTTGCTTCACCACATTCAGTGCAAATCGTCATGAAATCAGAAAACTCTCCAACGTGCCCTGATGCTTCCAAAACGGCGTAAGGAGTGACGGTTGGGCATGAGAGTTCGACAATGTTGCCAAGAGCAAGCCAATGGTCGATCCATGTTTGATTCACACGATTACGTAGACGACCACCCACAGGCCCGAAATCGTAGAGGCCTTTCGCTCCACCGTGGATTTCAAAGGCTGGCAAAATAATGCCACGACGCTTGAACATCCCAGACATGCGTTCCAGCCGGTCAACATCCTGTTGCATCGATTCCACGCTCATGCTGCCTAACACGAACCACCTTTCAACCTCACCGTCGATTTTTGCATGAAAAGCCCCAACCGTAGCGTTAAGAAGCACGGCGAAATGCAAGAATCATGGGGCAATCGATGGTGGCGATCATCGAAGCCGATTGCACGGGTTGTGACCTTTGCATACCTCATTGCCCATTTGAAGCCCTTCTCCCTTTGCTCCACTCCCCTGAAGGTCGAGAGAAGCCAAAGCGTCCCGTCGTTGTCGTTGAGGAACAATGCGTAGGTTGCCTCTCGTGCATAGGCTCGTGTCCAACCCAAGCCCTCCACGAAGTCAAGACCCCACCAAAAGCAGAATCATCCCCATTGCTCAAACCATCACCTCGACCCGCCACAGAAGTCGTAAATCGATGGAAAAAAGGTGGATTGCGCTGGGCCTGAGTGAATTCTTGCCTCAACCTAAACCAATCGATGAAAACAACAGGTTCATTTACTCGTTTCGTGCGAGAGGGACTCACGGGCACGTGAGAAAAAAATGGCAGATATACACTATCTAGACCAACCTCTGGAAACAGAGGCTTTGCTGAAGCGGTTATGCCCGCCCGTTCGCAACTGGTTCAAAGATAAATTTCCAGATTTTACACGCCCGCAAAAATTAGCGATTCCAGCCATTATTGAACAAGAACACCTGTTGCTTTGCTCCCCAACCGGTTCTGGAAAAACATTGACTGCGTTTCTTTCAATCATAGACCAGCTTGTTCGTCGAGCCCTTGACGGGAAACTCGAGAAGCGTGTCTATTGTGTCTATATCTCACCAATCAAGGCACTTGCTAACGATATTCAACGCAATCTTCTCGGCCCACTCAAGGAAATATCTGACCGCTACCTCCCCGATCGTGCTCAAGAAATTAAAGTCGGACTCAGAACGGGAGATACACCACAAAGCGAACGACAAAAGATGCTTCGCAATCCTCCCCATATTCTCATTACCACACCCGAAAGCCTTGCCATTGCCATCACTTCACCAAGGTTCCAACCAATCGTAAGCGAAGTCGAATACATGATTATTGACGAGTTGCATTCACTCGTTCCAACCAAACGTGGTGTCCATCTTGCGCTCACATTATCCTACCTTGATACGCTTCTCACACGCCCAGTTCAACGGATTGGTATTTCTGCTACGATGGAGCCACTGGAAACTGTTGCGGAATTTTTGGTGGCCAGCGATGACCAAGAAAGCAGAACAGCAGCAACAAAGGTATGCATTGCGAAGGTCTCAGGTTCAAGGGAATTGGATCTTGATATTTTGATTACAGATCCGAAATTCAGTGACTTGTCAGTGATGAAAATATTTGATAAAAACATCGAAGCGGTGGCAGATTTAATTGCAGCACATAACACCACCCTTGTCTTTGCGAACACAAGGAAAATGACTGAAAATATTGTTCTAAAATTACGCCCCTACCTCGGCGATTTGGTCGCAGGACATCATGGTTCAATGGATAAGAAAATACGTTTGGACGTCGAAAAGAAACTCAAACACGGGCATCTACGAGCCGTTGTTACCTCCTCATCCTTAGAAATGGGAATCGACATTGGTTCGGTTGACCTCGTGCTCCAAATCGGCAGCCCTGGCGACATTGCGACAGCACTGCAGCGAATAGGTCGTGCTGGCCACCATGTAGGCGGAATACCCCGCGCTCGTTTCCTCCCCTCAAGTGTCGATGACTTGTTGGAGTTAGCAGCGTTACAAGCAGCGATCCAAACTGGCGATATGGACAGGTTAGACTTCCCAGAAAATTGCTTGGACGTGGTAGCACAATTCATGATTGGTCTTGTGATTATCAATCAAATTGACATTGATGAAGCCTACGAAATTATCGTGAATGCTTGGTCGTATCGAAATTTCGAATATGATGATTTCATTGAAGTTTTAGACATGTTGGAAGAAGAACGACGTGTATGGGTGGACTGGGAAGAAAACATCTACGGAAAACGTGGGTATTCTCGAATGATTTACTACACCAATATTGGAACCATTGCGCCAGACAATTCTTACCTCGTGTTCAATGCCGAAGGATCCATTCTGGGACAACTTTCAGGCTCCTTCGTATCCAATTTACGAGGCGGGGACGTGATTCTTTTGGGTGGTTCAACATACAGGGTCACCAACATCCAAGGCACGAGGGTCAATGTGGCATCAGTCACTGGCCATCGCCCAACTGTCCCATCATGGTCTGGAGAAGCGCGTTCTCGTTCGAGGGAACTTTCCAGCGCTCTATTGGACCTCATTGGCCACTGCATTGTCTCATTAAGAAGAGAAGAGGACCCGCGTATTCTCTTGCGTGACGCCTATGGCCTATCCAACGATGTTGCGAACGCCATAGCAAGGCATCTTGAAGAGCACAGTTTCGATTCCTTCCAAGTTCCAGATCCGAACAGAATTCTCGTTGAGCAAGTGCTGACTGGCGGGCATCCAACCTACATGATCACCACATGTCGCGGCCGAGGATTCAATACCGCTCTCGGCTATTTCATGGCAGGCATCGCAGAATCCAACAACATCGCAGTCATCGAAATGTCATTCGATGAGAATGGATTGCTGATCCGAACCTCAGAAGAAGTCGACCCCGGTCAGATGTATAAGGAATTCAGAAATAATAACCATAATGAAGTCATAGAACGCTATGTGATCAACACTCAAATTTTTGCTAAACGTTTCAGAGAAGTTGCGGGCCGATCGATGATCATCCCAAAACGAATTGGTGCAGAAGAAATCAGCCCACAACAATTCCAACAGAGAGCAGAAGCCTTGCTCAATAAACACAGAACCACGGATGATAGCCTTCTGATGAGAGAAGCGAAAAACGAAATTTTGTTTGGCGACATCGATATGAAGAGTTTAGAGGTGTTCTTGCAATCATGTGTACAAGGCGATGCACGAATTGTTCACAACAAAGTCACTGTACCCTCACGGCTTGGCATGTCATTATTCATGTCTGCATTTGAAGACTTAATGGCGATGAAAACAAGGGCGTATCTCGTCAAAGATATTGACCCCGCAATCTTACAGCGACTCCTCGGGACACGCAGTCTAGCTACGGAATTAACAGCTGAACAATTGGACAAATTCTACCTCGACAAAGCACCAATTCCAACCAATGCAAAGGAATTGATGATGTTAATGTCTCACGGAGGTGGACTTGATCAAGAATTCAACAACCCACTGTACAAAGAGAAACTCGCAGGCATCGAGATCGATACCATTCGTGGCTGGGTTACTCAGTTATGTGCCGAAGGAAAAATTACCAAACTTGACGGTACGGGCTCTAAACAACTTGATGGAAAGTGGTTTTCGCCGTTCATGGCAGAGATTCACGGCACACTCGGTTGCCTATCGGTCAATGGTGGAAAGGATGTCACAGATTTGAGGGAATTGCACACTCGAGGGCTTTCTTACAAAACAGCAACGTCATTCAACGAGCGCACCCCTACCGCCTGGAGCGAGCAATCACTTGGCGATCCACACGAAGCAATGCGAGTCAAGATCATCGAATTGTTAGGCAGTGAAGGCCCTCATACTGGGGACCAGTTGGAGGAACGTTTACCGTTCCCAAGAGCCATGGTGGACAAGATTCTACATGAGTTGGAAACTCGAAATGTTCTCTCTGTTGGATTCTATAAACAAACTGACGAAGCAGAATATATTCTCAAGATTGATGAGCATCGTCTGATCGATAGTTCAGAAGACGTGGTTGAATACCGCTGGGTACAAAATCTGGTTCTGGACAAAACATTCCAACAATATGGCGATGGTTTTTCTGCTTTCGACTCGCACGTCTTGTTCCAAAAACAGCAGGAACTTCTCTACAGGGTGACCGACTTTAGATTCAAAGATTGGCAAGATTTACAACTCGATTCAGACGTCATCATGGGCCGATTGCTGCACAACAGAATGGGCTACACAACGAAGGAAACCATTCCAATGCTCCTCGGACTCAAACCCGAACCTTGGGTTGGGCCAATGGAAGAAGAACTGCTCAAGCGAATTCCAATTGGTGAAAATGTAACCCGGCAAGAAATCATGGCAGATTTCCCAAAGGGCGATGAACATCGTTCCCTCCAACGTGACCTCAAGTACGCCATGTCGAATTTAGAGCGGCAAATGCTTGTGGTCAAACAATTCGAGGATGTACCTGGTAGGCGACGGCGCTTGTCGCTGTTCCACAGGGTTCACGATGTCTATGAGCCACTTGATTTCGAGAGCGCTCTTGTCGAAGTGATCCGCAGGATGGGACCGGTCAAAGGCAACACACTGAGGTTCTATGTTACCCGATCGTTCGAGGACCTCACCGTTGCGTTGATGAATTTAGAAAAGTCAGGCCGAATTGCCAAGGTCATGGCCTTAGTGCCTGATCCTGAAGCGTTCTATTGCATGCCTGAAGAAGTCGAATTACTGCAACAACCTCGCCGTGAAGACCGGACCATGCGTATCCTCACACAATCAGATCCGTATGTGTCTCGTTTCATTTGGGAAGTTCGTAGCGTTCTTGATCGAGGGTGGTACTTGCCTGTGTTCAAAGGCATTGATCCAATTGGCAAGGTCTTGATGTTCAAGGTCAATGATTACCTTGTCATCAAGGATTTGCATGTTCCTACGGCTTATATTGACGAATTTTGTGAAGCATTCAAGCTGCTGCTTGACAACCATGCCGACCAACTTGTCGATGTTGCGGTGCTGTCAAACTTCAACAGTGAACCAGTTTCGAGCCTTGGTAAGGAAACACGTGAAGCCCTTGAGAGGATTGGTTTCAAGATCACAGGAGAACGCATGATTCGGGGCGGTGTCGTTGACCCGCAACCTCGAGAAATTGCAGAGCGAGCACTGTTCCATCGTCACAATCTTCACCAAAAAACAAGGATGGAAAATGAAGTTATGGCGCTTCGTGAGGTCACCGAAATACGCGATGATTTTGCCCTTCGTGGACGCTGTGAATTGTACCGAGTCGACCTCAAGAGCATGGCAAGTGCAAATCGACTCCATCAAGGCATCAACCTACGCGGCCATCAAGTCTGGGCGACATACGAACATTTCCAGAACTTGTTAGCCATTCGTGGTGAGCCTTTTGATGAGGATTTATGGGACATCGTGGAATTCTTCAGCAGCAATACTGATCCTAACCTGTTCAAGGAACGCCACGCATTAACCCAATCGGAATTTAGAAAATTAGTACAGCCTTTGATTCGATCAGGACATATCGTTCAAGACTTCCGTGGTGGTTTTAGAACCGTTCAACAACGTGCTGGTGTTGATCCGGTTGAGTTGCGTAGAGAATACATTCGTGCGCTTGTTCAAGACTTCCCAGTGATCACACTCAAACAATTGCTACGATTGGCAGGTACACCGTTCAAACCAGAAGAGATCAAAGCTGTCCTGACCTCATTTGAAGAGGATGGAACGCTCGTGAAAGGATTCCTCATCGATGAGTTAGACCAAGTCTGTTGGGGGCGTAAAAATCTACTCGAGGAAGCCAAAGATATCCCGCCAATCCGTGATTTCGTGCTCCCTCCAAGCGATCCAATCGCTCCATACTTTGCAGACATCATGAAGGAAAGGTTTGGTTTTGGATCAGCCTACTTAGTCTTCAAGAACGCCGAACCAATCGCTGCATTCAAGGCAAACACCAGAAACAAAATCATCGATGTCAAAGATTACGAAGGCTCGGAAAAGGCATGGCGAATCGTCAAGGAATTTGCTTGGGAACATCAAATGCCACTTCAAACAGAATTGCGAATTGGTGGAAAACGCCTGAAATGATTTTCCTTCAAAGTGTAAAAACAGCGCACCAGTGAGTATATATCGGACGGTAAGGAGTTCTCTCCATGCGAACCAAGGCAACTCTGCTTGTCATGCTATTTCTGTTGAGCCTTATGGCACCGATCACACCTGGAGTGCATGCCCAAGAAGTCGAAGACATCGTCATCCTCGACACCGCAGTTAACCCGGCAAATAACCACACATATTACCTTCTGAGTGAGAGTTCTTGGACCGTTGCTGCGGAGGTGGCGCGTGGTTTAGACGGATTTCTAGTCACTATTGATGATGAAACTGAGAACCAGTGGCTGTTTGATACCTTCGCCTCATATGACAACACGTCTCGTCACCTCTGGACTGGCTTGTACGATGAAGATAACGATGGCGCATACCGTTGGCACAATGGAGCTCCCTTCTACTATCGAAACTGGGGTGCCGATCAACCTTCTGCAAGCGATGACGAAGGATATGTTCACATCGCCAGCACCAACATGGGCAACATTATGCCAGGGACTTGGAACGATTTGGAAAATGATCCTCAATACTTCCCCGTCTACGGCGTGGTCGAAGTCGGACCTGGTGCTGATTATTCGTTGAGGTTTGCTGACGAAGGCGACCGCATTGAAATCGAACACAATGAAGCCCTAAACATCAGCGACAGCATTTCTCTCTCCGCTTGGATTTACCCATTCCATGACGAAGGCATCCAATTCATCACGATGAAAGGCGATTATGGTTGGGGCATGTACCTCAACGCAGGTACACTGGCTTACTCATCAGAATACAGCCTTTCGCAACACCCTACAGCCAACATCACTGTCCCTGTTGAGACCTGGTCGCACGTTGAGGTCGAGGTGATCGAAGGGGTCGGTGGAGAATTCCGGCTCAATGGAATGCCAGCCGGGACCATCAGTGCTGAACAGGCCAAAATTCCGATCGGAGATTTTGGTTCGAATGACTGTTTCACATCTGGAGATGATTGTGATGAACTGTTTATTGCCAGCATGGGCGCTGGATGTGATTGCAATTATTTCATGGGTATGTTGGACAACATCTCCATTGGAACAGGGATGTCGAATCTCAGTGACGAACCAACCTTGGTCTCTCATTGGAATTTCCATGAAGGTGAAGGTATGCTCACCAACGATGATGCTTCCAATGCCACTGGGACGCTTTTCGGAGCCGATTGGGTGATGCCAGATGGCACCATTGTAGCTCAAGTCATCCAAATCAACAACGATGAAGAAATCGAAGGCATTTCGGCCAACGCTGGCGACAACCTTCTTTTCTTTGCCGACCTTGATGAAATGACAAAGGAATTGTTCTTCAATCTCTTCCCCACTCAATTCAAAGATGAAGAAATCACAATCAACATCTACTTTGGCCATAATAGAATTCCAAGTTCTTGGGACAATGACGGTTCCATTGAAGCACTGTGGGGCTACGCATTTGAGGAATTTACTTGGCCAGATGCCGGTCCATGGTGGGTGTTATTGGTCCCCGAAACTGACATTCAGGATTACACAATGGTCGTCTCGTGGGACGTTGCCGACCCACCGCCATCCGAGGATGAAATGACTGAACTCAACAACGGAATCCCTGTAACTGGGCAAACTATTGATGTAGGGCGCCAAGCAGAATTTGAAGATCGAGTCCTCTACTATTATGTCGATGTGGAAGAAAATCTCTCGAGTTTAACAGTGAGCACCTATGGCGGAACGGGGAATATCGACATCGGTTTGTCGTGGGGCACGGTACCTGATCCGTTCGATTTCTGGTTCTTTGAGGATGAGCCTGCGTGGGGTGGTTCTGGAGAAACTAACAATCCAAACCAAGGAAAAATTGTCTATGATAGTGGCCAAGGAAATGAACAGGATGCTACGCTTTACGATGTTGAACCAGGGCGGTATTATGTCACAGCCTACACCTACCAACGAGCCATGGATTTCACGATTGTCGCAACAATGGCCTTTGCACCTGAGAACACAGCTCCAGAAGATGCCGTTGAACTTACGCCGGGCGTGGCTTATGGCCCACTCACTGGATATGACGGTCTAAATCAGTACTTCAAGATCGAAGTTCCAACAGGAACTGAGCGTTTGGAAGTCGACCTCTCGGAAGGCTATGGTGAAGCCACCATGTACATGCGTCTTGAGCAATTCCCGACGGCTGGGGAGTATGACCTCCAATCTTCAACGCCCGGAGCTGGTGATAAGATTGGATTCAATGACCCAACACCAGGCACATGGTACATCCTTCTTGCCACAGAGGATGTCTTTGCTAACGTACTGATCACGGCTTCGTTTGAAGACAGGTACATTTGGTCCTATGATGGCACGCCAATCGAATTGTTCAATGGAGAGGAAATTAGTGGATTGGAAGCACCAGATGGTGAATCATTATTGTTCTTCGTCGAACTTGAAAGCCCTGGAAGTTATCTTGAAATCAACACCTATGGGGGAACTGGAAGCCTTGAACTGGAGGCCTCAGGCACGGTGCTTGAATTCAACTTTGGCGGAATCTTCGGTGAAGAAGATGTTGAAGATGAAAAAGCAGGGGATGGAAAGACCGAGGGAAGACAGGGTCGTCCGATGGATCAATTCACACCTGAACAAGTCGAAATCGAGTCGGATGGCGAAGGCACGGAGCACATACTCTACATCGAATTGCCAGCCAATGGACGGTTTGATATCACACTTACAGTCCAAGAAGAGATCAGTGATGTGAGCATCATCGCGATGTGGGAAGATTCACCTCTTGATCCAATCGAACCGGTTGATCCTGGTGAAGGCAATGGGGTTGAGACGTTTTGCGAAGACGAAGCAAGAACACTCTTTGAGGAAGTGGATCGCAATGGCGATGGCGTTGTTGACGAGCGTGAATTTATCTCGAACGACGAAACTGATGCCAGTGACTTTGCCACGGTTGATATGAACGCTGATGGTGAAATCGAATTCAGAGAAGCGCTCCAAGAATTGTGTTCATGTGAGAGTGAATTGCTGATCATTGCTTCTCAAATATCTCCATTTGGCGAGGGAGTTTCGGTCAAGGAATTTGCTACATTTGACCTGAAAAACAAATTCGACACATCAGCATTCGATACAGATAAAGACGGATTCTTGAACGGTGAAGAACTGGAAATTGGAAGCATCATCTGTGAAACAACATTCGATGCCTTCGATGGTGATGGCGATGGTGTGCCAGACGACGAAGATGCCTTTCCTGAAGACCCCAAGGAATCAGAAGACACCGATGGCGATGGAGTTGGTGACAATTCAGATCTTGCCCCTAGTGTTTCCAATGATCTCATCTATGGCTCGCTAGGTATAGTTGGTGCCATTGTGTTTGCATTGTTGATTTTGGCCTTCGTTGGCGCCAGCCGTGGCCAAAATGGCAAATCATCCAATGAATGGGAAGAAATCAAGCAACAAGACATTGCATCTCAAATGCTCGGACTCGATGATGATTCTTCGATTCAAGAGGCCTCCACCGCACCCAACGAATCCTATGTGACTGAGGCATCAGAGGTTACCAACAACCAGGCGTTTGCACCACAAGAACCACCATCTGCTACCGAAATGGCATCGATGGACGACTTTGCAGACCTGCTTGAATCGAGGCCGGAATCAAATGTCTCCACTCCTCCACAACAATTGATGGGGATGCTCGATGCAACAGGTGCTGAAACAATCGAATACCCTGCTGGTAGCGGAGTTTCATGGACTCGAAGCTCGCCAACAGAGCCTTGGCATCAACGTTAATTCGTACGGTTTTTTGGTTGAAGCAAGCCTAATGGCCTCAGCAACCGAACGATATGGCGGTGCAATTCTGGTAAGAGATCAAACATGATCAAGGCCATAATGAACATGGCAAACAGGGATACAAAACGGGCGACATAGCTGTGGCCAAATTCGAACACGGACATGCCAAGAAGCGTCCATTCGACATAGGTTGTATGCAGCCAAATAAGGCCTGCATTTCGGAAAAGATTCAGGATATGGATGAGAGGAATAGTGAGGAACAAGACACGAAGGCGCCTTCGCCAATCAATGTCGAGAACAGCAATCGCTCCGATGAAGATGACCATCGATTGTAAAGCAGTACATGCCAAAACGAAGTTGATTCCAATTGGCGTACCGTCGGCGAGGAGCAATTCTGTTTGGAAGACATATTCTTCTGCAGAAGAGCCCATGAACCATCGATTTCCTTCAAATTCTGACCATGCGACCTGTCCTTCAGCTGTATTGACCCATGTTTCCCCCATCACGATGTGATCACCACCGGAAAAGCGCAGGAAAAACACCGCTTGGCTGGCCACAAACCAGATTGCAAGGACACTGAGCCATGGAACGTGAGCGATGAGGAGGTATGGGCCACCTGCATAGGCAACCGCACCACGAGCCCAAGTGAGTGACGACTTGCTTTTTTCGTCTTCCGCACGAGCCTCCCAGACCGCCATACCAACAGCCATTGGTAACGTCATGACGGAGAACAACGTCAAAATCAAATCATCATGAGCCAAATAGAGTGATGCATCGTTGAAGAAATAAAGGCCAACGCACACCCAACCAATTTGGGCCAAACGAACTGGAGAAGCGTTCCTTTTGTGCCATGAAAGAGCCAAGGCGATGAGACCGACGGCACCGACGACCGAAATCACCTCGTTCGACACCAGCATGGCTCAACCACACAGCCGTAACATTTCAACCAACCCCATCTAAACACAAAACGCCTTCAAATGAAGTGCACACGCAGGGCTATGCGGGGGGTCATCGTTCAATGGACGCCTCGGGAACTTCCCGCAAATGCACCCGATCATGGAGGTATTGCCTTCATTGACAGAGATGGCGTGTTGAATATCGGTTCACCGAACTACATCAACACCCCATCTGAACTCGTCCTGTTGCCGAACGTCGCAGAATCCATTGGGCAATTACGCCGTGGTGGCTACAAAATTTGTATCGTCACCAATCAATCTCCAATCATGCGAGGCTTGTGGGGCGTTGATCGAATCCACCAGATTCACGATGCTATGCGAAAAATGCTCCTTGATCTTGACAAGGATGCACACTTTGATGCGGTCCTTGTTTGCCCTCATCGGCACCGTGATCGGTGCCATTGCAGAAAACCAATGCCTGGGATGCTTCGATTGGGTGAGCGGTTATTTCGAGGTGAAGCCCCAAAGCAATCCCAACTCGTGATGGAAATCGATGGTGGTGCCAAAGTCAATTGGTGGAATGAAAAGATTCTACCAAGTCACCCACTCGATGCTATGATCGGTGATCGAGACAGCGACATGGGCGCTGGGTGGGCGCAAGGCGTTCGTTGTTTCAAAGTCAATTGGAACCTTGGATTGGCAAGTGTTACCGAGCGAATTCTTGATCAAAAGGACAGAGGCGACCCCTTCAATCCACTGAGGTGAACACATGGGATGGCTTGGACTGGATGATACGGATACGCTTACTGATGGTTGTACAACCTATACACTTCATCGCTTACTGAATGCACTCCCGGAGGGAATTACTGCTTCCAATCCAAGCCTCGTTCGCCTCTGGCCCTTTGCTGAGCAGCGGACGAGAGGTAATGCAGCAGTTGCTGTCGAATTATCTACCGAAGACGAGCCTCGCCTCATGGAATTTCTTGAAGCATACTGGAATGATTACCTTGCACCACTTCGGGGCTTAGTATCACAAAGCGATCAACAGCGAGTGCAAACACCAACCGATCCAGGGATGGTGTGGTTTAGTGAACGACCATCATCCTCAGACTATTATTCACGAGCAGTGCGAGAACGGGTGACCATTGACGAGGCCCCAACCCCTACCCGAAAATGGGGTGGAAAAGGGTGCATTGGAGCCATTGCCGCCGTTGTTTGGCCGAAGCATCTGACGACTTGGGAAGCGATTGCTTGGCGAAAAGAAGAACGGTGGAGCGGTGTGGAACGGAACGTCTGCACCATGGCCATCGAACACGTAAGTGGACTCGAAAAGACGTTCATGACTCGTGACCCAACCTCTCAACGAAGTTTGATCTCACCGCGGGGCACATGCCCTGTATTGTTTGGAGTGCGGGGCACTTCACAGGAAGCAGCAGAGATGGCCGCTGCATTGCTGCTTGAAGCCAAGGCAACAGAACCAATCATTAGCATGCGTGTGTTTCAAACCAATCAAGCCAGCGATGATCATCTCGATTCAATTCTCTCAAGCACCGTCAAAGGCATTGAAGTTCTTCGACGAGGTACGACAAAAATTGAAACCGAAGCCGGCGATTGGATGGCATTCGCAGAAAGTGGAGATGTCAAATTGATGGCGCAATCACTTCAACCCGGCGACCAGCTTGATGTGTATGGATTGGAAGCCAGTCCTGGTGTCGTCCACATTGAGAAGATGCGAATCAGCTACGCTGCACCGTTGAAGGTACGGCCAACGTGTACAGCATGCAATCGAACCATGAAGGCAATGGGGACCAATCAAGGCGTACGATGCCCTGAATGTAAGGCAAAGCAGTCCAAGCCATGGAGCGAAATAGAACGTGAGGTGGCGCTCAATGTGTGGGTACAGCCGCCGATTGATGCACGACGTCACCTTGCACGACCACTTGAGTGGGATTTGCATCACTCATGCTAAATTTTCGGGTAACGGCTAAATGCCGCTTCTTGATGAACGAAGCATGGCCGACGAACAAACCAC
>Ga0066856_10000187_pt1 | contig 21943 bp, 22 predicted proteins | sample ETNtaG_5_FD_65605 | JGI IMG/M metagenome (GOLD analysis project Ga0066856, IMG submission 65605) | Marine microbial and viral communities from oxygen minimum zone, Eastern Pacific Ocean - ETNP201406SV205 | ecosystem: Environmental > Aquatic > Marine > Oceanic | place: Pacific Ocean: Eastern...
GTGAATTTATGATTGTGACTAGTGATTGTGAAATTGTAACATTTGATACAGATAACACAACATAAATGAAAAAGTCAGCGAGTCAACACATTTTATTATGTGCAAACCCACACAAAAAGATCAAAGGGGGCCATCGGGGGGATTGGGCCGCCGCTCCCCTCGAGAATAGGCTTCAGAAATTTATGCCAAAAAGTCACGGTTGAATTGCTCTAATCCTACGTCAGTTAACGCATGTTTAGCCATATTATCAAACACTTTAGGTGGTATTGTGCATATATCAGCACCTAATTCAAAAGCTTTACCAACAGACTGAACATCTCTAACAGAAGCAGCCAGTATAATAGTATTAATGAACTGTTTCTTGTAAACCTTACTAATATCTGCTATTAAACTAAGACCAGTAAGACTATTATCATCCATTCTACCAATAAAGGGTGATATATAGGTTGCACCTGCTAATCCACAGAGAATAGCTTGGGATACGCTAAATACGAGGGTCATATTAACCCTTAAACCGATATTCGAGAGATATTTACAAGCTTTTAAACCTTCTATCGTACAAGGAAGCTTAATTGTAGCTACGTTACCGTAGTTCTTGTTAACAGCTACTCCATTAGCTATTAATTCCTTAGAAGTATCTCCATTAACTTCAATACTAAGATCTTCTACTCCTAATTCAATTATATCAGAGTAAACTTGCCAAGGATCTCTACCACTCTTTTTAATAAGAGTAGGATTAGTAGTAATACCGTGTATAAGACCAGTATCAAGTCTTTCTTCTATATCAGATACAATAGCTGTATCAAGGAATAACTTCATCTGAACCTCTTGGGTGTTGGGTGTAGGTGTTATAAGATATCCATTCATCGGATATAAGTATAAGGGGAATGGTTGTCTACGAAGTAGGCAAGAATTCCCCTTTGAGGGGGCGAGTCCACCCTTCTCTCCCCCTGTATACGTAACACCTCAGCTTAAACCCAGGTAGGGACTGAGCTTTGGCCTGTGTCTATTCTGTTAGCTGCGTCTCTTTGGTCTTTATTCATTCCTAAGACTAAGTGGTCTGCAGAGGCTGTAGGGTTGTCTAAATAATCTTGTAGCATAGATTGCCATTCTTCAGCTTTTCGTGCCTTCACGGCCTCGTGAGCACTGATAGAGAGGGCATCTGTAAAGTACTTAACCCCTTGAGCAAGACAATCAAGTCTATCATCATGTTTAACTGCACCTTTCTCTCTACACATCCTAGACATCTGGTAGAAGAGCATATACATGAGTCTCTTCTCAGGAGCTTCATCTTTATTAGAATGATAATCCCATTCTATTACTTTTTTGTCTACTACTAACCTGTGTTGGTTAAGTACAGGTTCAAGTGAGTCTATTATTCTGTCTTCTTTACGGACATTAGCTCTGACTTCTTCTATGTCTATGTGTAGACCAGTTTGTTGTAGGTGTTTCTTAAAGAGTTCAGCGACTATACCATCTCCGAAGTTTGTCTCTATAACGAGTTTAGTAACTCCATACTTTCTACATCCTCTAAGTATGTTGAGCAAGGTATCGTCTGAGTACCCGTCTCTGTACGCACGCATTTCATGCAGGTAAAGGAATCCATTCTTTTGGGAAAGGAAAGCTGCTGATGTCTCATCTGTTCCTCTACCCGACGGATCAACGGAGCATATAGTTTCGCTGTATTCGGTCCACTCTCCTTGAAGCTGCATTGGAGAATAAAAATAATCTCCTGGTAAGCCGACAGTGGGTAGTTCTTTAATGACGTTTTGGGGATCTGAACACCAGACAATTCTATCGGGAGCAGTATCTTTATTAATACTGGTAACGATAAGATCAGCCATCTTAAGTGGAAATTTCTCTGCATCAGATAAGCTTGTGTCTAGTTGGAATTGAAGCATATAGTTACTACGCCCCATAGCTGCTTCACGTTCTAGAAGATCTTCATCACCAAATCTGTCTGGATCTGTTACTGACCATTCATCTACACCAGCTTCCAGATCTTCTTGTATCTTAGGAGCTAGTAATCCTTCGTACTGGGATAGCTTATCTTTTCTTGGGTATCTACTTGGCCAAACGAACGGACGGTAGTTACGCTCTGCCAGCTTACGATAAACAGTAAAAGTAGTCTGAGGAGTCCCGAGATACATAATACGGCTATCAGTTTTGGGTGTAAGGATAGACTCGGCTTCCGTGCAAAGTTGAAGAAGTTTCTCACGCATCAACTCCGTCATGCTGTTTCCTGGGACTTCTATGTCGTCTAGAATCATTAAGTCTGCCCGTGAGCCAGTTAGTTGCCCAGTGATACCAACGCTTTTTACGCTTGGAGCCTGATGAGGCGAGCATTGTACGTCGAAGGAGATACGACTCCACCTTGCCTCGTCGCTTTTTGGTTGAAGGTGATTTAACCATGGTGTTTCAATGATTAGTTTTTGTAAGAAGATTGACATGTTATCTGCACGTTCTTTAGACGCTGAGATAATCATAATCTTTCTTTCTGAGTCTCTAAACAGAGTCCACAGAACAAAGGCTCCTGTAATCCAAGATTTACCGACTCCTCGGAAGGCTTGAATCTGGAGACGCTTTGGTCCGTGTTGTAAATAGTCTGCTATAGAGAATTGTGCTCTAGTTGGAGGAGGTAGATCAAGCTGATCCCATAATGCACTCAGAAACAGCTTGAAATCGTCCTGTAGAGCCTCTAAAGGGTTCTCCATGTGTGTTTTATCATGCACGTGGCATTACGCCCGTTGGAGTGACGATTTTGTGGAACTGATCAAGCTGTAAATGTTTAAAAGCTTCATCAGCCATTCCAAATTTTCCAGGAGCGTCTAATTGGTTACTAAAAGTATTACTACCACCTGCTCCTATTTTAAGGTTAGAGCTAGGTTTAGGTGTAGTTTTTGGAGTAACTTTCATAATAGTATTTTTTTTTAATCCAGTAGTAGTACCTCTATTATCAAAAGTTAAAGCTTTATGAGGCATATTAGGATTAGGTTTCACACCTGGAACTCCTTTAAAAACCCTTTCACCATAAATCTTTCCTTTTTGAGTAGTATCTGGATTAAATTGCCAAACTCCTTTTGGTAAAGCTTTAAGATATTTCATAGCTTCCTTTTTTAAATGAAGGAAATTATGCCTATCATTAGGGTTTATAATATCTATATATCCTATTTTTTCGTCAGGAAGCCAAGTTGCTTCAAAGATACCATTTGGACTACGATAAAACCCTGCACCATTTACAAGGTTTTTTTGTAAAGAGCTTGTTATAATTTGGGTTAAAGACATATCAATAACCCTTTTTAGATAATATATCTAATCGTTTTCCTCTTTCTTCAAGATAAGCTTCTTTAGCTGATCTCATTTCTTTGTATTCTTTTGCATCAGCTTTGTCTTTTGGAGACTCGTAGGTTGCTGTACCTGTAAATTCTTTTGCCATTAGCTGATATGATTTAATATAAGTTGCTCTCTGGAATCGTTACGTCCAAATGTTTGACGCATCCATCGGAGCCAATGACTGCTACCTTTGCCCTGATTACACGCTCGACAGGCTGGAACCAAATTACTTGCAAGGCTTTCGCCACCGTTTGTTTTAGCTTTGACATGATCGAGTGTAAGTTCTGTAAGTTCATAGTTGTTTCCGCAATATACACATTGACAATTAAATTTCTCCTTAATGGCTTTTCGCCACAAACGCTTTGCGTCAGGACTTGTCATGGTTATTAGGTTGTATAAGTAGTGTTGTGGGCTAGGTAGTAGTGGGGTCATTTACGAATTTTAAGTCTGCTTTTACGGTTAATAGATGGAGACTGTGTTCTGCCTTCAGTAGTACTTCCTTTATAATGAGCAGCATCTTTGCCGTCATGGTTTCCGTAAGTACCAAGCTTTCTATTTAGTTTGTTAGCATTGTTTTTAATTCGTTTACCTTTAGGTGTTTTTTGATATTCACTTTGTTGTTTAAGCCTTTTTTTACGAGCTTCAGGATTCTTCCTGTAATACTCAGCTGTGCTTCCTGCCATACATTCTGCTCTGTACTAATTCGGGATCGACTTTAGGCATGATAGAGGCAAGCTTAGAAAGGTGATTACCTTCTATAGCTATGCCACTGATATCATTTGTTTTCAGCCATTCACAGGCTGCTTTGAGATCTTGAGTAGAAGCTTCGCCACTTTTGACTCGCTTTAGAAACTCAGAGGTAACAAGGTTATGTAGTTCGTTAAATTGGTCTTCAGTGGCTTTCTTCTTCATGCTGTTTTACTTATTTGTAGTTTTGAATTTTTAGACTGTTTATTTTTGGCTTGGATTCTATCTACTCCATATCTGTGAGCACCGTAGTCATTATCTAATGAATCGGCTTTTCTATGTGCTCCTTTTGAAGTTCCATATGTACCCATAACCATGCCAGTCTTTCTATCAATTACTTGATACGGCATCTTTCATTCCTGGAAATAGATTACGTTTGACAATTTCTACTGCTTTATCATCAATAGTATTATCAGTGGATTTTGCATATGCCTCTAGCAGTTGAACAATTAAGTTCTTTACTGCATTAGTAGAGAGGAATGTCATTAGGATGGGTTTAATGATGATCATTGCTTGATTGGGATTTGTAGAGTTGGTGATTTTGTGTAGCTCTCAATTAATTGTTTACGTTCATGTAGTTGTTCTATCAACTTGCCAGATGGTGAGTTTCTAAATTGATTTACCTTCTGTACAGCTACTCCTCCAACTACGACGAGGATTAATAAGATTCCTAATTTAATTTTCATCAGCCTTTACAAATTTACCGTTTTCGTCTCTTTTCTTAGTAGACTTTTTCTTTTTTGCTTTTGCTTGCTCTTCAGCTTGCTTTGCTATTGCGTCACTTAATGTACTCATTTTTTATCAGTAGGTTTTTGATTTGCCAATACGGCTATAGGTACTACATCACTACACAAAGATTCAAACCTTGATTTAGGTCGAAGTGTAAAACCTCTTTGCATAAAACGTGTGCAGTTATCGATACGAACTAATTCGTAATCAAGCCTTTCTTTTTCTAGTTGCTTTTCAGCAATTGCCTTACATATTTCTACGGAACGACCATCTAAAGGAACCATGAAAGATAGTTGTACTCCCCAGTTCTGTGTCATGCTGTATGACTCTGGATCGTACGGTCTACCTTCTGTTCCTAAATAATAGGGAGATAGGCTCATAACTGATCCGTTACAAACCACTCCACCTCCATATTGTTGCCGTGAAACTCCAGAATTATTCTGGAATTGCACAGCTTGATTCGTTACATTTCCCGTTGCAGCAGCTGAAGTCTGAGGGTTTAAAACCGTGTTCCCTTCTTCAGCTCTGACTGGTACTCCTACTGAGAGAAGACCGATAAGGAAGTAGTAGTAGAGGTTGTATCTATTGTTCTGTTGATGTCTGTTACTTCGATTATCCCTGCTGCTCTCGTTACTATTTCTAGCTGAAAGTTTTCTCCAGGGGTTGTTATATCGAAGTTTGTTCCAGTAGCGTTTATATGTCCTGAAGGCGTGATGTTGTGTCCAGTCCAACTGGAATAATCTCCTCCATATACGTTTGTTTGGATTGTCTCTACAATTTGTTGAGTTGAGTTCGTTGTGGAATTCATCGAACCTTGGGTGAAGGCGGGTGTTACAGTATTTGCTCTAACTGCAGTTGGAACTAGCAATAATAGAGCTAGTAAATACTTCTTCATTCGTCTTCTTTCTTTTTAACCATGGGACAATTAACGGGAGGTTGCTTGCCATTACCATTGTTTTTATTACCAGTAGTCAAGCCAAATGTTGCAAGTGCTCCCGTAAAGACACTGGCAACGAACGTGATATCTGAGTTACCTGATTTCTTAACCATAGGTACTTCTACATAATTAAGAGTGATTATAAAACCAGACCAAACTACAACACCTAGACGTACGAAAGTTCCTAAGATTTGAATTTGTTCTTCTTTATCGTCAATACCTTCTTTTAATTTATGAAGAAGGTTCTTCGGTTTCTCCTTTGTTTCCATTCAATTTCTTTTGTATTCGTTTAGCAATCTGCATAATAATAGGTTTCATTACTTTAACAGTTTGCTTAAATAACGAAGTTACAGTAAGGGTGGCTATAACGCTCACTGACGCTGTAGTTCCTGCAGTCACGAGTATTTCTTCTTTGGGAACTGGAAACGTCAGGTCAGTGAATGGTATATCTATACGTTTAACTTCAGCAGCTTCTTGCTTTGGTTTGGGTGGTTTTCCTTCTTGTTTTCTTTGAAGCTCTTCTTCCATCAACTCTTCCATCTCTACTGTAGGAACTCCTACAGGAGGTGCTAATACAGCTGGTGCTACCACAATGGTAGGGAAGGTAGGTAACTCTGCTGTTGGTTGTTCTAAGGCAGGTGTAGGTATATCTATAGCACCTGGAATTGTTAATGCATCAGGTAGGGTTATGGAAGGAAATAGTGGTTCATCTCCCATATTTAATTACTCCACTACATGCCAGCCAGGGGTATCAGTAGGTAAAGGTGGGTTTCCTGCGGGTGTGTATTTATAAGTTTTACCGTCTGATGGGTGGTTATTTTTCCAACCGCCATCATATATATATTTATGACTCTGCCATTCATCAGGACTAGCTATATCTTTAATAAGAGTACAAGTTGAAGAATTTAAATCAGTTATAAAAAACTTTGGTGGAGAGTCTCCAGAAACAATTATTTTATCAGTACCAATATCTACTGTTACAGAATCTTCCCATAACCAAAGTGATTCTTTATTTGAATTTCGTATTAATGTTTGCATTGAGTTATTTTAATAATAAAGTGCTAGAAGTAAGAGCTAATCCAGCTGTAACGTTACTATAATAAGTATCTGTCAACGATGGTGTCCCATCACCACCGACATAATATTTACTACCTGGTGTTAATCCAGATAAACCGTCTACGACGGTACCAGTAACCTGAATAGTTGCCGTTTGTCCGTTACTGTAACTACCATCTGAAAATCCTGCATAATTATCAGGTGTAATACTTGATGAGGCACCTTGCCTTGAAAAAGCTTTATAAGGACTACTACCATCATTAGCTACTGGGAAAACGCCAAACCATCTAGCAGAATCAGTTGAGGTGCAAAAGGCATATCGCCAACCTGAATGTGTGGTATTCGATAGTGAGTAAGTACTACCTCTAGTTAAAGTTGTTCCACTGATACTTATGTCTTTAGCTTTGATTGCACCACTTCGATCCCATACGGCAGTAATAGTATTAGAAGTAGGATTATATACTAACCACGTAGTCCATGTATTGGCAGTAGATTCATTGCTATCACTTGAATCAGTTAGTTCTATTTGTGTACCAAAACTAAACGAGCCATTAGCTGTTGAAGCTCTAAGGTAGTTTCTATAAGATGTATTAGTACAACCAAATATATACTTCTGGGTATTTGAGTCGTAGCAGACATCATTAGCCATGTGAGAGAAGCTGAATACAGTACCTTCCGAGCCGCTTGTAGATATACCACTACCACTAATTACCATTAATTGACCGACCATATTATTACCTACTTTATAAGTAGTACACCATTCAGATCTATCATTGTTCCACACAGCACGACAATAGCCGCCTCTATTACTTGATGTACTACCTCCATTTACCCAAGTTGGTTGCTGATTTACACCTGATGTGTTATTGCTTAGGGTACCCCACCTATGTTGACTGTATGCTATGTAACTAAACAGGTATTTATTGTTTGTGCCATATACTATAGCAGCGACATCATAGGCATTATAATTACCAATAGGAGATATGTAACTACTTCCAAAACTTATAGTTAAACCTGATACATTCCATTGGAAGACGATGGAATTATATGGATAGGTATAATAGTATGTATGAAAAAGACCCATACTGTCATCATCATTCCATGCAAGCCTTCCGAATCTACCCGTTGACGGTACTGCAGTTGGTGTTCCAAATGTAATAGTTCCATCAGAAGCTACCTGTGCTATAACACCAAAAGGAGAGCTATTAAGGAAGTTATAATACAGTATTGCAAATTTATCGTTACCAATATAGGTAATTTCTGGATACCCCATAGCACCAGTTGCATTAACTAGGTTACCTAAACTAGGGTTACCAATTGCAGCCTGAGAAACTGTACCGTTGCTATTAACATGTACACCTTTAGCATTCGATATACTGCCAGAAGCTGTAGCTGTAAATGAACCACCCGTTGAAGGTAGGTTAGTTAAGTTTGCACCACTAATTGAAGGTAGCGTGGATGGAAATCGTGCGTTAGGTATAGTTCCAGCGTTTAAGTTTCCAGCATCTTGGTAATAAGCACCATGCTGTCCGTCTAGTGTATCTGCATTGATATTTAAAGCGTCAATATCCGATTTAGTTTGATCAGCAGTTGCAGCAGTTTCTATTCCATTTAGTTTTGTGTGATCTGCATCTGTAAAGACGTTGGAATCTGTTGCAGCTTCTACTGCTGCTCTTATTTCTGCATCAGTTTGATCTGCTGTAGCAGAAGCTTCTATTGAATTTAACTTAGTGTGGTCAGCGTCTGTAAATACATTGCTATCACTAGCTGCTTCTACAGCTGCTCTTATTTCTGCATTAGTTTGGTCTGCTGTAGCACCAGTTTCAATACCATCTAGCTTTGAACCATCAGCAGATACGTCTCTTCCGTCAAAAGTTTGACCAGCAACAAAAGTTTGCACTCCTGTAAAAGTATTAGTACCTAATCCTGCTAAGTTTCCTGTTGCTGTTACCCCACCTTGCCAAGCTGATCCGTTATAAACTCTTAATTCATTTGAAGTCGTATCAAAGTAAAGATCTCCTTCATCGTTGTTACTTGTTGGAGCACTACTTGCGATACGGTATCTAGCCGCAAAATCGTTAACTCCACTAATATTTGTCGCTACTGTATTTACATTTGCTATTGCTCCTCCAACAGTATTTACATTACTAATCGCTCCTGCAACAGTATTTATATTTGATGAGTTGGTGTTTACAGAATTAATGTTACTAATGTTTCCTGCAACTGTGGTTACGTTAGAACTAATACCAGCAACTGTAGTTATGTTGGCATGAATTCCAGCAACTGTAGATACGTCTGCATTAATACCAGCAAGAGTATTTATATTTGTATTAGCAGTAGCAACTGTATTTATATTTGCAATATTACCAGCAACTGTAGTTACTTCAGTAGCTTTTGGAACTTGTCTATGGAATGTATAAGTATTTAATGTAGAGGTAGTCTCTACTATCATCCCAAAAGTAGCAGCATACGTTGTGCTATTAGCTAAACCAGTAATGGTGACTGTTGAGTTACCGACAGTGCCGTTAGCAATTGTCGCCACTCCAGATCCATTGGAGGTAAGGTTGCTGCTGAGAGCTTTAATAGATACAAGAGTTCCAGCCCCGTTATTAACGTCAGGGTTAGCGTTAGGAAAAGATGTTTCATTAGCTATTGGTACAAAACCACCTACGTCATCTACTAGGTCAATAATCCTGTCATTGATAGCAGCAGTTGTAGCTATGGTAGTGTCATTATCTGGGAAGGTATCACCATCTTTAATAGTGTCACCTGTGCTTACATTGAAATATCTAGCGTCTGATTCTGTTTCTGTGTAATACCTATTATCTAGTTGACCAGCATTAAGTTCAGTCTCTGTGTAGTATCTGTTATCTAATTGACCTGCGTTTAGTTCTGTCTCTGTGTAGTAACGACCATCCAAAGCACCTGTAGCAAGATCACCTTCTACAATACTTCCATTAATTATGTTAGCCGATGCCACAGAGTTATCTGCCAGCTCACTAGCTCCCACAGCATCTGCAGCTATTTGATCAGAGTCAATTGCTCCATTAGCAATAGATATAGTTACTTGACCATTAGCTGTGGTTTTAGTAATACTCTGACCAGCAAGTACATCACTTGAAAGTGCAGTATCTATCTTAGAATCTATTCTTCCATCAATAGCACCAGTGGTAGCAACTCTTGTATTGTTACTATTCCACGCTTCAGTGCTATCTATTGTCTCATCACCAGTTTGCCAAGATGTATCTGTTTTATTCTTACTCTCTTGAGTTGTATATAAGTTCTGTAAGAAGTTATCGTTTAAGTCTTGAGACTTGATAGCTGATCCTGCATAAAAGGTGGCAGCAGGTGAGTCAGTATCAGTATCACGATAGATTCTAATTGCAGAACTATTGGCAGGTGCAGTATTAAATTGTAATGTCGTAGCCGTGGGTAGAGTGAAGGCTGTTGTAGCGACACCACCGATGCTTGCTTTAACATCAGTGGTCTTTAGATATGGGAATGTAAATGAGTAAGTGGTGGTGGAGCCATTACCCGTGTATGTGTTTTCGGTTACTGCCATTGTATGTTTAAATTATTTCTTAGGTGGGTTTGCGTATTCTAAGAATTCTGTCCATCTGTTCCATTTAAAGTTTTCTTTTTCATATTTTCTAAATTCTTTATAAGCGTCCATATCACCTTGTTCTAAAGCATTTTTAGCTCCAATTCTCATTTTAAAGAGTTGTTTATATTGAGGATAAGATTTTAAAAATTGTTCTACTGCTTCTGTTTTAGCTTTTGTTAGTTCAGCATTTAAGTCTTTAAATAAAGGTAGATCTTCCTTTTTATCGACTACACCATGAGTTCTAATTCTTTCATTCCTGAATCGTTGTATTTGCTCTTTCGCTGATTTAGAAGTCATTAAAGTTTTAACATTTTCTGAAAAATTTGTTTGTGTTCTAATGTATTGAGCAATCCATTGTCTTTCAGGAACAGTTAAAGTTAAAGTACCACCAGATGCAAGATCAATAGTTGAAGCTGGTATTGTTTCTAATACTGTATTAGGAGACCAACCTATATCATAAAGCTCATCAGTCCAACCAGTTGTAACATGGATGCCGTGGCCTGTTAAGGCTTCAACCCATCTCCCTACAGGGTTAGATATATGACCAGCAGCTTCTTCATCTGGTTTAAATATAGACTGATAAGAAGGAACTGTTGATTTTAGTACAGGAATTTTAGAATTTAATATTTTACTTAACTGATTATCTAAGTCTTTAAATCCTCCATCAGTACCATTAGCTATCATTGTAGCTCCTCCAGGTATGGCTACAGAACGAATCTCATTAGCCATCCATCTGGTAACACCAGACGCATCTCCATCAGTAGCTATAGCTATTAAAGGTTCTAAACCTCCAGCACCTATATTATCACCAAGCCATTCATTAGCTAATACAAAAACTGATTGACCTAATAAGTGTTCAACTGTTGTATCATCTAAATGCTTAGAAGCATCTGATAAATTAGCATAAAAACTTAAAATAGCATCAATACCTTCAACACCTTTAAATGGTACACGAACTTTAGTTCCAGGTATTGTTACAGTTTTTGGACGTACATCATAATTTAATAAATCATGCTTACGTTTTTTATGGCTTTTTTTACCTAAACCTCTAGCTTCTAAACCAGTTATTTCTGGATTATCAAATGCTTTATTGAGAATCCAACCACCTCCAGCCATAGCAAATAGTGATCCAGCTAACATTGATGTAAATGTATGTCTAGCTTGATAATCTTCTTTAAGATATTTATAGAAATTTAAAGCATCAGTTCTACCGAATGTATCAATATCGTCAATACCATGTAATCTTAATGCCTCTTTGATTTTTTCAAGATCATCTCCAGCAGTTAAGACTTTAGTATATCTGTTTACATTTGGTAGTTTATCTAAAAATGGTATATAAGAAGTTTTCCTAACTACAGCATTAATAGTAGTTCGGGGAAACATTGCTAAACCAAAAGCAGCTGGTACTTTATTAGTAGCTTTAGTTACAACATCAGCCCATTCATGGTCAAGGTTTAGATTGATTTCACCAGCAAAGTACTTAACAGCATCATCTTTTACAAAACCTTCTGCATCAAAGAAATTAGAATAATGTTTCTTTTCTGCTTCTAATAAGGCATCAATAGGCTGACCACTTGTACCTTTTTTCATTACACTATCAGTAAAAGGCCATCCATACTTATTTCCTATTTCTTCATAAGCTTTAGCTCTAGACCAATAATGAGCCATCATTGTATTAACATAAGAGTCAACACCTGTCATAGCTGTTAAAGGTAATTTCATATTAGGATGGCTGGCTAAATTATGTAAATTCATCACCATATTATATTGAAATTCTTTACCTTTATCTCCTTCTCTTGCCCATTTTTTAGAAGCATTTTTTACAAAGTCTAGCTGCTTATCTTGTTTAATTACATAATCTTTTCTGTATGCTTTTAACATGGCTTTAGGATCATTATGAACCTTTTTCATCATACGCCAAGCATCCTTTAAAGCATGTCTATTAGTTTCAAGAATAGAACCATATAAATAAGCTTGTTTTCTTAGGTTATTTATATCACCAGTTTTTAGTGTATCTAAACCTGCGTGCATAAAAGCTCTTATCGGTCTTAATACTAGAGAAGTTGCACTACCTCTAGCAGCATTTATAGAAGCTTTACCTGATAATACCATATTTAATCTATGGGATTTAACAGCAGCTGCAAAAATGTTTAATTGATTTTTTGTAGCTTTACTACTATATAGTAAACCTCTAGGACGTAAATATTTCCAAGCTAAGTCATAAGCACCCATTATAGTAGTAACGTCACCATCGCTAACAGCAAAAGCATCTACAAATGTTTCAAGAACATCTGGCCCTTCTAACGCAGCTTCTTCAACTACTTTTCTATAAGCTATTGCTTTTTTCGCTTGTTCGGCTTCTACGGATTTAAGGTCAGCAAGAAGATTCTCTGCTATTTCTTTACCCTCTGGTCCGATTTCTTGTGCTCTTCTCCACTTCTCTTTATTCTTAAGCATCCAACTAGATGAAGCTTTATTAATACCGTATTCGGTCATTAAAAACTCTATCTTATCAAGAATAAGTTCCATAGCTTTATCATCACTTAGATGCTCTGGAAGTTCTCTTGCAGTCTGAGCTACATTAGTAATATCCTTACCTAATGTATCCATTACTCTAGCTGATTGTTTAACAACATTATGTCCAACAAACTTTTTAACTAAATCTTTTAATGCATGGAATTGAGCATCAGCATCAATTTCTACTTTAGCTAATGCTGGTAATAAAGTTCTTTGTCTTGTTTCAAATCCTTCAAATAACGCTCTAAATTCATCGTTATTTTGAAAGAGTTTCTTAACTTCACTTACAGAACCTGCATGGATAATGTTATTGTATATACCAAATGCAGCTTCACTCATTTGATCTGAAGTATATTCTAATCCATTTTTTAATCCTTTCCAATCACCCATCCTTTCAACTTCACTGGCTAATCCAACGACTGCATTTCTAGAAGTTTTATCTGTAATGTTCCAGCCTTTAGTTAGCATGTTATCAGTAATGATAGTAACATTATCTCCATCAGTATGTCTATAATAGTTACTTGTACTGTCAATCATGTTTTCAGCTACATTTCCAGGAGTAACTGTGTTGATACCCTTTGGATTTTCTAATCCAAAATTAGGAGTGATATCTGCATCGTATCCATAATAACCATAAGGATCAGCATTTAACTTTTCTAAAGCTGCTTCTTCTATTTGTGCTTGTCTTGATGCTTCTCTTGCTTTTAAATGTTCTTCAAAAGCAGCACCACCACTAGCTTTAGATTTACCAGTTGTTTGTATTTCAGTTATTATACCTTTTTTAGAATTTCTAAGTTGAGTAATAACTTCTTCTATTTTCTTTAAATCTTTATTTACTAAGAATCTTTGTCGATTACTCAGACTCTTATCAACCTTACTTACTGCTAAAGATTCTAATAACTCAGCTTTTCTAATTTGTAGATTAGTTAACTGATCATCGACTTTAGAAATAGATTCAACTAGATTAGTATCAGCATGTTTAAGTATTTCATTTTGTTTAAATACTTTAGCAAGGGGAGATTTAGCTTGGAACCATTGCATTGCTGGTTTACCATACTGAAGACCAAAAGCTATACCATCAGTTATAAAAGCAAGTCCAGCATTTTCATTTCTATGAGCCTCTCTAAGCTCTTCAGGAGACATGTCTGGGCTTGTTTTATACTTTTCTGGAATAGATAATCTTCCTCCAAAACGTGACGCATCTGGTCCAAACCAATTAGGGAATGTTTCAGCTAATTGGGTAGCAGAGTTCATCTGACCTTCATTAACGTCAGAGTAATATCCTAATCCACCATCTAGTGTTGCATTTAAACCAATTCTTGAACCCCATTTAGCTACAAATGGTAATGATTTAGTTCTAGCATCTATCATACCATAGCCTCTTAAAGAAGGTGCTACGATTGACCAAACATTTCTAGCTCCTTTTATTCTAGAACCTTCAGATGCTGTAACATCATCATAGAAATTATCTATAGTATTACCAACCTCACCCATATGACCTACTAAATCCATAACGGTGTCAGGGAAAGTTCCTAAGACTAAACCCATGTTTAAATCAGCTTCACTGCCGAATATACCATTAGCGACTTGTCTGTAAACCCCTCTAACTTTTTTTATAACAGGTCGTAAAGATTCATCAGATTTAAGAAGTTCTTGTTCAAAATCTTCATCTTTCATAAATGCGTTAGCATTAAATGATTCTTTAGGTTCTTTAGATTTTGGTTCAACTGGTTCAACTGGTGATATTTGTTGTTCAGTTGTTAAATTTTCTTCTTCGTTCATTCAGCACCTCCTGGCTCAAGTAAGAATAAATAATGTGGTTCATCAGGATTGTTTCCAGGTAAACGTATAGTTACTTTAGTGTTACCACCTTCTACTATACGACGGTTTATCTCTCTAGCTCCTCCTCTCCAGCCTCCTGTTGGTCTGGTGTACTTCGTAAGAATAGCTTGACCAGCTGGAAAATGGTTTAATGTTTCTCTAGTTAAGAATTTTTCAACAGGTGTTTTGTTACCGAAATCGTAAGCACTGAGGTTCCAACGTGTTGTTTGACTCATTGCTGCTGGATTTCTAGGGTTTGTAGCAGCTGCTCTGACTTTAACGAAATCTTGTATATTATTAATGTCTTTAGCAAAGTTAGTAAGTTTATAGTTACCAAACTTTTTGACATCTAATACAGCTTTTTCTGTTAAACTTGGTTCAAATAGATTTGTTTCTGGAAGTCCTAACAATTTAATTTGTTGATTAGCTAACTCACTTAAAGGGATATTAGCATGTTTAGCTATAGCTATAAAAGCTTCACTAGGTTTCCAAGCATATCCATCATTAGCTTCTTCAATAGCTTTTCTTAATTCGTTACGAGTAATGACTTGATTATTTTTAAGCCACTCTTTACCGTTGTTAGTTATGTTAGCTTTTGTAGATTCTGTTGGATAAGGTATTCCATAATCGGGATCAGATGTATCAAAATAAGTAAATCTATTAGTACCTTTAACGTCTCTAGCATCTGGATTACTTTTAAGTTCGTTCCTCGCTGTTTCACGTCTCCACTTACCTTCACCCTTTGTAACTAAATCACTTACAGTCTTAACAGCCTCTCGATATGCCTCACCATAACCCATACCTTTATCAGTTACATTAAATCTATATTCAGCAATAATATCATTTCGATAAGTTTGCCAAGCTAGATTATTTGTAGCTGAGTAGTTATTAGTTATTTTAATTTCTTCTCCTAATGTGTCCTTAATTATAAACTGTATAGCGTTAGTTTTAAGATCACCACTAGTAATACCAACTTTCTTTAAAAGAGCGTCATTTTGGACGTAAGCATTTTTAAATTCTTTGTCTTGCTGAAGTACTGTAGGTAATGAATTATAATCATCTTCATAGAAATCACCTTCTATTACTTGAACTCGTGCATGGGATCTTCTATCCTCTATTGCAGTATTTGCATCATTACCAACTGTTATTTCTTTTAACTTAGATATAGTGTCTTTAGTCCCACCTTCTACTTCGATTTCTCTAAAAATTTTTGCTAAAGCTTTTGGATCACCTTTTGATTCTGTTAGTATTGCTTTCTTACCTGCTTGAAATAAATCATTTTGATGGATTTTTTCTAAATCTTCATCTCTTTGACGATCCTTATCTTTGTTAGTTACCCATTGATTCCAAAGATCAGCTACACCAGCTTCACCATATAACTGTCTTATACTTATAGATGGGTTAGTAATGTTACCGTCAGCATCTGTATTAGGTAAGGTTTTAAGTTCAAGGAACGCATCAAACTCGGCTCTGTTTTTAATATGCCTTGGGTTTGCTGCAATTACACCTAATTGCTCTTTCATACCAAGATTACCATAAGCCTTACCCTTTTCATCGTAAGAGTTCTTTACTGCATATGAGACCAAATCTAACCATGTCTGGCTATCATCACCACCTTTACCGTAAAGCTCCCAGTTTTGTAATGCTTCATTGATATTATCTTGACCTAATCTATAATTTTCAGCTATTCTAACTTCTGTAAGTTTATCATCATTAGCATTAGCAGCTACTTTAAAATAATCTACTAAAAGTTTTCCATGTTTATGTACTCCTAATTCTTGAGCATATTTAAAAGGAGCCTGTGCTGCAATCTTTTGAACATCTGCATAAGAAGTTGCTCCAGCTTTAGCTATAGCACTTTCTAAATAATCATCATAATTATTAATATTTAATGCGATAATAGCTTTAGCTTTTCCTACACTTTTAACAGGTGGGGTTAGTGTAGCTAATGTTGTAACAGTTGTTGCATTTTCACCTACTGCTTGTGCTTGACTAGCTATTGTAGCATTGCTGGTGAGCATCTTTTTCCAGACTGCTTCACCTAACATTGATTCTGTTTTTAATAAATCAGGATTTTGAAAAGCTGTATTAAAATCCTCAATTTCAATCTGCTTTTTTCTATGATCAGCGTAAGCGTTTAAAGTTTCAACAGCTGTTTCACTGAAATTTTTCCAAACCTCTGCTTCTTTTTCAATATTCTTTATATCAATTTCAGAGTTCTGTCTAGTACGTTGTGCATTCTTTTGAATAGCACTTAACCTCTGTTGATATGCTTTGTCTTCTAAGCGTTGGTTTGATTCTCTGTTAGCATCTTCTAAATTAAATTTTCTTCTTAATCCTTGGATTAAATCATCATCACGTTTTACTGTTTGGTCCCTTACAGTTTTCATGTCACGTATGACCTTTTCGTCAGCAACCAATTGTTGATTCAATGCTTCCTGACCAGCTTTAATAGGACGAAACCCACGAGATGAGCCGTAGCTTTTGTATGCCATTTTTATTTTTTTTTTTTTAGTTGTTAAACCAGTTTTTTTCCATACCTGTTGTAGCTATTGAACTAACCGCTGAACTAGCAACACTTAACCAAGATCCTCCAACAGCTTTAGCTCCTTTAATAGGTGCTACTCCAAAGTCGTAATCTTCTAGTGCTCTAGGTGGTTGGAACTCGGCTATAGGTGTAGCTAATGGTTGAATTGGATCTGGGACAATTCCAGGTTTTATCATTTTATTAGCAAAGGCTGCTAAATCTGCTCCATACTTATCTCTAGATATAGACTTTAAAGCCATATAAGTACTTCGATTAGCACTGAATAAAGACTCAGATAACTGAGCTTCGTTCCTACCTTTAGCTGCTAAAAGTGCTTGTGCTTGTTTAGAAGCAGAACCACCAGATTGAGAAGTAGCAGCTAATTCACCATGTGCTTCTATAGATTTTATAATTGAATCTGTATTGCTAAATGCTATTTCTTGATTGATCTCTTGTTGTTTAATTAATGCTTCTTCTGCTGCATCCTCTGCAGCCATTTTGTTAAAGTTTAATTGTTGTCCATATAGATGTTCAGATTTAGCAAATGCTTTTTTATTAGCTTCATTTTGTGATTTAACAATTTTAAGGTCGTAGTTATAACGCCTTAAATTCATTGCATCAGTATAATCCGCTATCTTTTGTTCATTTTCTTTTCTTAATTCATAGGTATCGTAAGCAAACTCCCAATCAGCAGCAAGCTTTTCTTTACCCATTTCCCACATTTCAGTATCGTACTCGAACTGACGTTGGGTATATTCGTTTTGAGTTTTAGCTGCTTTATCAGCAGATTTTTTACCAGTAATAGCTCCAAAAATTGAAGCACCAACACTGATTGCACCCCAAGGTACTGCCATATTTAAGTCCTCTTATAAAATCTCGGTGAGTAGTTTCCTTCCCACATCATCGAGTTGAGAGAGACGGGAAATGGTGAGTCGTTAAAAACTCTTAAAGTAAAGTTCTTACTTCTTTGGTGTATTGGTACTGTTAGTACTCTAGATGCATCTAATGGTACGTCATCAGCTAAATATGTATTAGCTTCTGTTGTTGGATTTAAGTTATACCATTCATCCAAATAGACAACAATCTTAGCGTTGTTAGCTGGTGCAGATGAGAATTGAATCTTTGTATCATTAACAAATGTAAATGAAGTGGTTACATTATTAACCTTTACCTTTACTTCATTTCTATCTACATAATCAAGATCTGATGATATCCATTCAAACTGAGTAGTTGAGCCATCACCTGTAAACTCTTTCTTACTAGCAAACCTACCAACTGCATTCAATTTAAAACCAACTACACCTGATAAACCTACATCAAACTTACATCTAGCTACTGTTAAGTTAGCTGTGAAATCAGTACGTTTTCCGTCTCCAGAGAGGTCGTAATGAATTTTAGGTAATTCAACATCAAAGTCATAAGCATAGCCCACGTAGACGTTACTAGCGTTGCCAGAGAGATCTTCTCCAGGTACTTTGAAATATGTACCAGAACCATCAGTAACAGCTTCTGGGGTAATAGTAAATCCTGAGTTATTAAATGTACCTGCTGCTGTTGTACCAGCAACAATCATTACATTCTTTTGATCAGTTAGATTAGCAAAAGGTAAATAACATTTTGAAAAATCATTAGCTGAGTCATATACAACAGAACTTGCCTGTGCATATAAGTCTATGCAAGGGTTAATTTTTTGACCATCAGCATTAGTTATGATGGATACCTCTGGACTCTGAGTTAAGTTTGATGTAGATAAAGTATATTGATTACCTTGTTTAGTAACACAATACATATCATCTTGGTCTACAGCTATGGTTTGAATAGTTCCAGGTAATTTCCATTTAAACCAAGACTCCATTAATAACTCATCACCATTCTTATAAGTTCTGTAGAAATAAATTTCATTACTACTCTGTGAAGACATAGCAATAAATTCATTTTGAATACTAGCAATTAAAGTATCTACATCAATTGTTATCCACTCATTAACTACTCTACTTATATCAAGGATATCAGGGCTTTCTCCTAATCCTTTTGGTTGCATTCCAAAAACTCTTACATAGTTAGGAGTTTTACTAATAAAATTAAAATGAGTACCAATATCAATTGGATCAACTGTATCACTCATCTCCATATTGGAGATAGTTCTTATTTTTGTTGATGAAGGTGTTAGAGGACCATCATCTGAATAAATAATAAATTGTTGATTCTTACTAAATAAGACTAAACCTTGTCTAGCAGGTTTAACAGAATGAAGTTTAGTAGGTCGTACTGATGCACAGTTAACATCAATAGGATCACCAAGTGTATGTGTTCTAGCTGATGTTGCATAGAACTCATAAGGTTCTTTAGCTCTACTTAGGATAACATTATCTTCTGATAAAAATCCAAGTCTGTCATCATGGAAGAAAGCTTTTTTTAGTGTTTTACCAACAAAACTAGGATGAGCGTTTGTTAAATCGTCACCTACTAATCTATCTCCCCATGTGATAGGGCCAAAAGTAAAAGTATTAGTTCCAGTATTCTTAAGCTGATGAGGCATAGTAGCTTGTGTTAAACCTGGAGATATATTATTACCTACTGTTTCTACCCAATAACCTGATCCAGCTGTACCATTATCTGCTTTAAACTTAGCGTAATAGTTATCCTCATCATATAGACGTGAGTTAATAATAGTAACTACGTGGTTATGGAATGAGTTAGGAGGTAGCCATGATTCATTATCAGCCCAATCTTGGTAGACAACTAATCGATTATTATCAGCACCACCTTTAGCTTCTAAAGTAAATGGTGTTCTAGTAGAACTAATTACATAATCTAACTGTAGTTGGTTAGCATATTTGGTAACTGTTAAGCCTGATATATTCTCAGCATTAATCTTAGTTTCTAATGCTGTTAAAATAGTTTCATATGAATCACTAGAACCTGATGTATGCGTAATAGTACGAGGACTACTGCTTATATGAGTATTACCTGTTGCATTACCTATTTTTATTTCAAAGGACTGTCCTTGTATTGAGCTTTCACCATCTGGCAAAGTACTAATTAGGATAGTCCCTCTACTCTGAGCTACAAACCCTGTAGTATCAGCTTGTGTTGTTACAGTGACTGCATCATTTGTGATGATGGTTGTATCTTGTACTGTTAATACATCAAAGTTAGTTCTGTTTGTTCCACTTAAATAAGCATGTGCTCCTAATGCAGAACTGGTAGCTGTATCTGTTATTGTACATGCTGCTCCAGTACTTGCATTCCAAATATAAATAGTGCCATTAGTACTATTTACTTTAGGTGTTATACATCCTATATATTTGGTACTTGTATCTCTATTAATATAAAACCAATTAGCATTATCTAATTGGGTTCCACTAAAATCAGTACCACTTGTATTTTTTAATTTAGATATAAACTTAAATCCAGGACGTTTTGTCATACCTAAAGTTACATCTGCAAGACCATTAACGCATTCTCTTACCTGACCTGGAAGTTTTTTACTATCTATTTGTTTTGATACTCCACTTAAATAGTTGGAGATCCTTTGTGTTACAGCTGCCATTATCTAGAAAGTGCATGATAAGGTTCATAACTGATGTAAGGTGTGGCTCCATCAGGTTTGCCGAAGAATGAATAATCACCTTGGGTTGTTTCATACTCAAGAGCCATAGCTCTGGTATATGCTTCTTTTTGTTGAAGCATTTGATATTGTGCTTGATCTCCTACAATTCGACTAGATGTAGTAGTAGCTGCTCTAGCTGTTATATAGTCTTGTATAGGACGTGGTAAATCTACCCAATCAAATAACCAAACTATATCACATTTAACAACTCCTTCAGTCCATTGATCTGTATGATGTTCTTTGTCATATAATTTTCCATTTCTTCTAATGACATTTTTATCAGAAGCATCGGATTTATGAAGATCTATTTGTAATATATTATTTGGTATTAGTATTTCATTATTACTATCGGGTGTCATTTCATAATGTGCTTCCTTATTAAAAGTCCAGCCTTCACTTTGTACCTCTCTAGATATTTCTAGAAGGGTTTGATATGCAATCGCAACGTCTGGGTTGGTTTCATCCAAAGTGGTGACTGGAGCCTGACCACAAGCCATTAGGATTTGATTTATTGCAGGTAATTCTTGAGCAGCATTAGTGGTAGGAAAAGCCATAGGTATAAATTTTTGTAAATAAAAAAAAGGGAGCCGAAGCCCCCTTGTATGTGCATTTTAGAATGCAGCTGGTTTTGTAGCTGTACCAGCGAAAAGCTCTACGCAAGCAGCGGGATTGACATAATCTGCCCCACATGCTAAGCGACCCAATATCACATCGCCCTGGTAAATCACACTAACATCTCCCTTCGTTACTTGAACTTGAGGACCGATAGCTTCGACAATACCAGCAGATTCACGTTGACCGATAATACCACAAGAGTTAGCGAATTCTGTTTCTTCACCGTACTCGTTGTTAATACCAGTTACGTCAGCTGCTGCATCTTCTACAGCTGCACTAACGAATGAACCTGTGTTACCTGGATCGGTAATACCTGGGTTTGTCGCAGAAGCTGTACCAAACTTCGTACCATACTGGCTGAAGAATGGTATGTTCATTGATTTGTAGATCTTGATACCAGCGATCTCCACAATTCCATTACCCTTCTGACGGGATGTACCTTGT
>Ga0066856_10000189_pt1 | contig 21802 bp, 17 predicted proteins | sample ETNtaG_5_FD_65605 | JGI IMG/M metagenome (GOLD analysis project Ga0066856, IMG submission 65605) | Marine microbial and viral communities from oxygen minimum zone, Eastern Pacific Ocean - ETNP201406SV205 | ecosystem: Environmental > Aquatic > Marine > Oceanic | place: Pacific Ocean: Eastern...
AAGCAACCGCACAGCGCCTGTTAAGGCGCACCCAGCGAAACAATATGGAAGGGTTACTCGAAGCGATTCACAAGGCAGAAATCGAGTATGCACGAACACGGCGGTTCTGGTCTTAAGCCGGTTGATTCAACTGATTGATGGCAACAGCTGCCGCCACAACATCACCGTCTTCCCACCAATCCACAGCGATGAATGTTGGACGCTTTCCATGTTGAAGCCAGCACTCAGTCGCCCGTTCGACCAAAAATTCGACGTTGTTTGCTTCTTCGCCCCTTGTCGGGTCCGAAAGGCCAAGAGGCCCCCTGAGCCAGTTGTTCATATGATAGACTTCTTGCTCCGGGTCGCCTCGAAGTGGATCGCAATTCATGTCCTCAGTGTTCTCTTCAGCGTAATTTGTCGTCCAACTGTGAGTCAAAAAGTCGTGAATCCATGGGTGATTGGTGTCTTCAGATTGCTCCCAAAAGACAACCAATGGCGTTCCATCATCAATCATCTCTCCCAAGGTAGGCCAAGGTGAATTCATTGGATGAAAGAAGACCATGTCGTACAAGCCAGAGGCTTCAAACACGGCTTTCAAATGGTCAGGTTGCACATAATTCTCCACCAGCAAGGTCACCACATCTCGGGGTGAATCCTCCATGAGACTTTTCAAGTCAATCAACCATGCTTCAGCGTCCACATTTCCGTAGACACAAGGGCTGAACCCTCGGTCATCATCACCATGGCACAAGCGCACAGTCTCAATGCGCTCATCACCAAGTGTTTCGTAGTGGGTATCGATCATAAAAGCACGCATACCTGCCTCCCATTGAGGTAAAAGACCTGTCAAGTGGTTCGCTGCAGGGTAATAGATTCCATCTTCGTGGGTCGAGAATGCGTTATGTGTTTCAGGGAAGGTCACGTCTGAATATGACCTCGAACACAAGACCACTAAACCATTGCACGGCTCTTCATACTGAACTGTTTCCTCATCGACTTGTGAGCCAGAAGGCACCGTTGGAGTCACACAACCTGGCAGCAGCAACAGGACGATGAGGGTCAACACGCCGATGGAGCCCCGCATAAAACGGCCTTCATGTGCCATATCATCAATGAAACGGTTGAACAACCATCACTCTGATGGGTCAATTGTTCGGACCACAACGCCTGCTTCAAGGAGCATGCCGTTCGAGGTGTCGAAGTCTTCTTGCCATCGTTCTGGGATACCTTCTGGTGTCGGGTAGACGACTTCACGAATCCCTGCTTGAATCAGAGAACGAGCGCAACGGGAGCAAGGTGGCCAAGTGACAAAGGCGGTGTTCCCCTTGAGAGAAACGCCAATTCGGGCAGCGTGCATGATGGCGTTTTCTTCAGCGTGGCAGATCAGTGGGTATTTTTTCTCGCGGTCGGTCAACCGATCGTTGTCATCACTGATGCCTCTTGGGAATCCATTGAATCCCGTTGAACGGATTTCACGATCTTCGCCGACAACGACACAGCCTACCTTTGTCGATGGGTCTTTGCTCCATCCTGAGATGTGCGCAGCAAGGTCAAGAAAACGCTGGTCCCACTTGTCGCTCATCGTCGCACCAGTACGAGCACATGGGTCGGTGCTATGATTGCTTCGCCAAGAGCGATAGGTCTTCATTGCTCGAACGTCCAAGTGATTCGAGTATGTTTCCTTGCAAGTACAACGAGCCGAGACTGACCACCAATCCAACATCGTCAGGATCGAATCGACCAAGGTGTGTGACCGCCTTCTCGGGGTTTTGAATGACATGAATTGACTCACAAGGCCATGCCAATTTGGCAAGTTGATCAGCAGAAACACCCGGATACCTGCCTTTCTGTGGGACTGTTAGCACGATGTGCTGAGGTGGGTGACGGTGACACAGGTCGATCAAGGGCTGGCAAAACGCTTGCACATCAATTTGCGGTGATGTACCGAACAACAAACTCCACCCTGCATTTCCCTCCTTGCAGGCTTCAGAGACATGACGCTCCAACTCGGGAAGGACTCGCGCCAACCCTGACGGATTGTGAGCAGCGTCGAGGATGAACGAATGGCCGCCCTGAGTTGCAGACTTGATGTGTTGCATCCGTGCTGGCCAATGCACTGTTTCAAAGGCTGCATCCAGTTTTGAAGTTGGAAGGCCACTCTTTTCGAGGAATGCCCTTGCAAGAAGGCGAGCCTCCTCACGAACCGAGGTGTTGTTTGGGATGTCGATGAACTCCACTTCAGCTGGTCGTTGCTGCTCACCAAGTTCGGGTTGGCCAGGTGCCTGCACCTGCTCAACTATCGCCTGTTTGACATCTTCATCCAATGGGTTTCGAATCAATATTGGACGATCAGGGCGTGCAATTGCTGCCTTTTCTTTGGCGATTTCAGGAATGGTGTCTCCGAGTATGTCGCTGTGTTCAGCGCTGAGCGAGGTAACCAAGCAAACAGTAGCGGCACCGGCTCGAGTCGCATCTTTACGCCCACCTAACCCAGTTTCAAGGATCAACACCTCGGCATTTTCCATGCTCGCACATTGCATAGCTGCAAGGTAAGTCGCCTCAAAAAAGGTCAGTGGTACGACAGGGGTTTGGCCAGCAGCTTGGCGAACCGATTGCAAAGCAGCATCAAATTTCTCAGCCTCAATCGGTACACCATTGACTCGAATGCGTTCTTCGACCCGAATGAGGTGGGGTGATGAAAACAACACGTTTGGCACATTGCTCAATGAAAGTGCTCCCGCAACTAAGGCGCAAACGGTTCCTTTGCCATTGCTTCCTGCGACGTGAAGAATATGTGGGGGGGTGTGGTCAAGATTGAGTCGCTCAAGAACTGATTTTGTGTGGCGCACGCCAAGAGCCATCCCGCCCTTTTTGGTGCCTTCAAGCCACGCCCGTACCTCGTTCAACCACTCCGCCTCGATCGCTCCGAGCGCACCCTTGGTCAAGAGCCTCTCGTCGTTCACATCAAAGATGGAAGGACGCCCCCGTAGGGGGCGCTCATATGCATCATGCTGATATGGGGACGCAACCTCCCATCACCATGAGCAACGAAGATTCTGCAGCATCGCCAAAGCAAAAGGCGCAGGCTCAAGCCTCGAAGGAATTCGAAGCCATGGAGGCCGAACTTCGCCAAGAAGACAACCTCTGGACCATGATGAGGGAGCAGATGACATCGATGCTCGGCATGATGGGGATGTTCATCTTAACCATCGTTCTTGCACTCTTCATTCGTCCTTGGTACGACATTGGAGGCCTGCATGCCTTTGGCGATACTGGATCGACACAGATACGGTGGGTGGCGTTAGAACTTGTGATGATCTTCATCTTCACTGCGTTTATTCTCATGCTTGCAAAATACAAGAAAGACTGGGTCATCAAGTACGGAATTATGGGCGTACTTGCCCTTGCATTGATGTATTCTACAGTGCCATTGGCGCACATGATGATGATTGATTTAGAACCAGAACCCTTTGCCTTTGAAACTGAACAAGATCTAGATGGCAGTCTTATGGCGCATGTCGGCTTTGATGGACATCTCATTTCGAAATTAACCGGTGGAGCTGGCACATGGGGTGACAACGTCACCTATTACGAAAATAACGGCATGAGTGAGAACGCCCCTGCCTGGACAAACAGCCACGAACGTTTCCCGGCTGGTGATGGTGATCGAATTCAAGCAAGCATTGGCGAGGGTGTGTTCACCTTTGCCAATGGGGCTTGGGTGTGGTACGTCGATTCAAGCACCGGTGAAACCATTGACTCCTACGCTTGTCATGAATGGCAAACGAATGATGATGGGGAGAACTATTCGACATTCCTCATGGAAATTGGAACTGCTTGCATGCTTGCATTCCATACCAACGATGCAATGTACATCATCGATGAAGGGAACTTCATCCACCGATTCAACACCTTTGATGAAAGCCCAGGCCTCATGGTAAAGCAGGCCACATGGAGGCTTCCTGTTGGCCTCGATGCACATTTAGAAACTGCTCATGTTGAGGTACTTGATGTCAACAAAGTGATGATCGCCGCCCCGAATATGGCCGTGGTCATCGAGTTGGAAGAATTCTCTGGAGCAAACGATCCAATGGCTCCTGAAGCAACGAATTTTGCCAAGGTGCTCTTCCAACACAACGCAACGAGCACCATTACTTCCGCAGACTTTGGGCCATCGCCTTGGTCGGATGCGAAATACAACGTGGCTGATGCCACTGAAGGCCTCATTGTGATTGGCGAAGAGAATGGCGACGTAAGAGGGTTTGAATGGAACGCAACGAGCGATTCTGAGTTTACTGAACAGTCTGCAATGATGCTTACGGGCTTTGGAGAAACCATCCAATCGGTGCGCCTGGTGGACAAAGATCAAACTGGGTTTTCAGACCTGTTAATTGTGACTGAGGACAAAGTGCATTGGCTTTGGGGAGCGAACCTCATTCAGCTCCTCAGCATTGACATTGAGGAGGACTACGTCACAAGTTGGTTCTCGAGCGATGCCAATGACAATATGCACCTTAATGTGATGTCTTCAGACCAATCAGTGACGGTCGAGACCGGATTGGTCACACCTGATATGGAGAACATCAGCGGCCTCCAATTGTACGATGTGCCGTTGGTGTTAGGCGTACTTGTCGCTCTCGTCCTCATGATCTTGCTCTATGTGCACAGTGAATGGTATGTCGTCAACACGGTTGGTGTTCTAGTTGGAGCAGGCGTTGTTGTCATGCTTGGCGTGGCCTTTGTACCCACGCTCATCATCATGTTCATGATTGCAGCAGCGATTTACGATGCTTGGGCTGTTTACAAGTCGAAGCACATGCTCGATTTGGCGGACACAATGATTGGCCTCAGGCTTCCAATCCTCCTTGTTGCACCACAAGAGAAAGGCTACTCATTTGTTGAGGAAACAACGTCCATGAAGCAGACCAGTGAACCCATGGTAAGGCCTCAAGGGGCACCGAAGAAGAAGAGCAAGGACGCCATGTTCATGGGTTTGGGTGACGTGATTTTCCCGGGTATGCTTGTTGTATCAGCCGCTCAGTGGTTGGACCACAGCGACGCTCTTCTCGTTGCGCTATCAACCCTGATTGGCGGTTTGATTGGCTACTTCATCCTCATGACCTATGTGGCACGAGGACGGGCCCAAGCAGGCCTTCCTTTGCTCAATGGAGGATCGATTCTTGGCTATGTCATTGGAGGATTCTTCTTCATTGGTTCAACCATATTCGACTTTGGAATTTCGTTTTGAGGTGATTCATAATGCTTGAAATTAACATGTTCAGAAACAACCCCGAACTGATTCGTAAGGACCATGACAAACGCGGTTTGCCTCATGATGCTATTGAAATGGTCATTGCTCTGGACCAAGAATGGATCAACTTACAACACGAAACAAATCAACTGCGTGCGAAAAAGAACGCTGCAGCCCGAGGCATTGGAGCGGCGAAGAAAGCAGGTGATGAGGAAGCGGCAAAGCGAATTTTGGCAGAAGTTGCGGACTTAGGCTCCCAGATTACGGCTCTAGAAAAGAAAACCGACGATGCAGTCGCACAACGAGACAGCATCCGAATGAGCATCCCCAACATTCTCCATGAGGACGTTCCAAAGGGTGCTGATGAATCAGGCAACACCGTTCACAGCGTCCATGGAAGCAAACCCGAATTTGAATTTGAACCGCGAACGCATAATGAGCTCATTGAAATGAACAAGTGGGTCGATCTCAAACGAGCTGCTAAAATCGTTGGGAGCCGTTTCTTTTTCCTGAAAGGCGACCTTGCACGACTTGAATTTGCACTTCAACAGTATGCTGTCGATTTCATTCGAGAGCGTGGGTATACCTTTGTTCAGCCTCCAGTGATGATGAATAAAGAAGCCTATGAAGGCGTCACAGACCTGTCTGATTTCGAGACTGTCATGTATGGAATTGAGCCGGACAAGTACTACATGATCGCAACCTCTGAACACCCCCTCACTGCCATGTTCATGGGTGAAACAATTCCTGAATCTGATTTACCTCTTCGTATCGTTGGCGTATCTCCGTGCTTCCGACGTGAAGTTGGATCCCATGGACAATCAGACCTTGGAATTTGGCGAGTCCATCAATTCACAAAGATTGAGCAGATTATCATTTCAAGCCCGGAACAGTCATGGGATTTACAGGAAGAATTGCTACAGAATTGCATTGACCTTTGGGATGCCTTAGGCATGCACTACGAAGTGGTCAACATCTGCACCGGGGACATGGGGACGGTCGCTGCACGAAAGTACGATCTTGAGGCGTGGATTCCAGGAGCAGATCAATACAAAGAAATCGTCTCGTGTTCGAACTGCACCGACTACCAAGCCAACCGACTTCAGATCCGATACGGGCAACCTGGACACTCGGGCCAGCCGATTGCGCACACGCTCAATTCAACCGCTGTCGCTACCTCGAGGGCACTTGTCGCCATCATGGAGCAAAATCAACTCGAGGATGGTCGAGTTCGCATTCCTGAAGTATTGCAACCGCTGATGGGAGGCCAACAGGTGCTCGAACCTTGCACTTGGGGTTAATCCATTGGATTGATATATTGTTGAATCAATTGAGAAACATGAGTGAAGAAGAGCGAACGCTCTACTTTGGTTACGGCTCGAACCTTGATCACAACGATTGGTTGGCCTGGTGTGAAGAGAAAGGCGTTGACCCATCTGGAGTTGAAGAAATTGGGCCTTGCTGGCTTCCTGACTATCGATTGAAGTTCCACTACCGATCGCAACGCCGGAAAGGAGGTGCTGCTGATGTGGTACCCGCAGGTACTGGCCATGCAGTCCCTGGGGTTCTGTTTGCACTCAGTGATCAGGCCCTTGACAACATGGATCGAAAAGAAGGCCACCCTCACTTCTACAAACGTTGTGATGTTGAAGTCCTGCTACCTGATGGTCGGTCATCAAAAGCGATGACCTACATGTTGGTGCCGAATCGTAAACAGGAATATGTCGCCCCAACGACGCATTATGAAAGCCTCATTGAAAGCGGCCTAAAAAAACGGAATCTTCCAATTGAAGATTTGAAAATGGCAATTGAAAATTCAGACACTTCATATCCCGTGAGGTATGTGTTTGTTTATGGCACACTCATGCAAGGGGAATTCAGGAATCAAACCCTGACCCAACACGCCTCCAATCCACCACAACTCGCTGAAGTGAATGGCACACTGTACAATCTAGGCGATTACCCTGGCATGTTGCCATCCAAAAGCGGGCAAGTTCACGGAGAAATCTACGAACTTGACGATGTATTTCTTGGCCTTCAGTCACTCGATCGAGTTGAAGGGTTCTACGGTTTTGCTGCAAGTGGCTCATTGTTCAAGCGTACCATCGTCAAGGTTGAGATCGATGGTCGGCATGTTTGGGCGTGGACCTACATCTATGGTGAAGCAATTGATGCATCGCTCAAGATATCATCTGGGCGCTGGAGAACCACAGAATCATGATTCATCCAAGGCGAGCAAAGCCACGCCTTGTTCGACTTGATCTCCGACTCCATAGTGAACTGCACTCACCGTACCATCGTTTGCTGCAACAATTCTGTGTTCCATCTTCATCGCTTCAAGAACCATGAGTGTGGCACCAGCAGAAACTGATTGACCTTCACTGACAAGCACCTCAAGCACTTTACCAGGCATTGGCGCAGTCAGTCCACCACCATCGTCGGCATCAGATGCACCCGGTTCGATGCGCTCGAGTTTGAAGGTGTGACCCTGTGCATGAACCCACCACACATCGCCAACCTTGGCAACATGGGCGAACGATGTGGCCCCATTTGCATCGGAGATTCGAAGACGTCCATCTGCCATGATGGTAGCAGATAGGCCGCCAAGAGACCATTCATCACCTTGCTTTGCCACCGTGACCTCGATTGGTCCGTCAGGACTGCGGAATTGATGATACATCACGGAAACCTCCTGTTGATGGTTTCAAATGGACTTGGTGAAGTTTCGCCGCCGCCACTGCCAACAGTTTGGCCACGATGTAATCCCGAACTTTCGCCAACGGCTGCGGCCATTAATGCAGCATCTTCGACCGAACGAGGCACAGTAGGTTGCCAGCCATCTGGCCATATGCGGTCGATGGTGGTCGTATCTGTCGTACCATTGATCACTTCAGATTCATCACATAATTCGCGTAAGAAACGAATGTTTGTGGTTGTTCCAAGCACCACAAATTCGTCCAAAGCCCTACGCATTCGTTGAAGCGCTTCTTCTCTTGAAGGCGCCCAAACGATGAGTTTGGCCAACATTGGATCATAATTCGGTGTGACTTCATCACCTTCTCGAACGCCTGTATCAAGGCGCACTCCTGGGCCTTCTGGAGGTCGGAACACAGCCAAGGGGCCGATGGCGGGTAGGAAATTATTCGACGCATCTTCTGCATACAAGCGAACCTCGATGGCATGACCACGAATCATCAATGGACCACAACTCATCGCTTCACCTGCGGCGATTCGAAGTTGTTCTCGGACCAAATCGACACCAGTAACCAACTCTGTGACGGGATGTTCAACCTGAATTCTGGTGTTCATCTCCAAGAAGAAGAATTCACCTGTTGGTGCGAGTAAAAACTCCACTGTACCTGCCCCTTCGTAATCCACGGCCTCCGCTGCAGCAACCGCAGCTTGGCCCATGGCTTCGCGAAGTTCAGGCGTCATTGTAGCGCAAGGTGCCTCTTCGAACACCTTCTGGTGTCGGCGTTGAACGCTGCATTCTCGCTCTCCAAGGTGAATGGTTCGTCCATGACGGTCGGCGAGGACTTGGATTTCAACGTGCTTTGACCCAGTAAGAAGACGTTCGACGTACACACGACCATCGCCAAAAGCAGCAATGGCTTCACGGCGAGCACCTTTGGCAGATTCAATCAGTTGATCTGGGGAATGAACGGCCCTCATACCTTTGCCGCCACCACCGGAGGAGGCCTTGAGTAACATCGGGTAGCCCACTCGATGGGAGGCTTCTTCGATTGCTGCAAGGGCATCGCTCTCATCTTCATGTTCGATTTCCTCACCAGGAATAACCGGCACCCCAGCCGCACGCATGGTGATCCTGGCAGTCATTTTGTCGCCCATCTTTTCGATGGCTTCGGGGCTTGGGCCAACCCATTGTAGGCCTGCTTGAGTGACAGCGCGAGCAAAATCTGCACGCTCCGAGAGGAAACCGAACCCTGGGTGAATGGCGTCTGCCCCCGTTGATTCAGCGATTGACAAAATCTGTTGCTGATCCAAATACGTCTCAGCGATGGTCTCGCCAGACAGCAAAACCGCTTCATCGGCAAGCTCGACGAACATCGAACTCGAATCGTTTTCTGCATAGATTGCAACGCTCGCCAATCCAGCCTCATTGCAAGCACGGAGGATTCGACAAGCGATTTCCCCGCGGTTTGCGACCAAGACCTTGCTGACCATCAAACGACACCTCTCATTCTGGTTTCCAATTTGCAGGTCGCTTTTCTAAGAAGGAAGAAAGGCCTTCCTGGCCTTCTTTTGAACCACGCATGGTACTGGTGAAATCGAGGGTCCAATCCCTTAATGCCTCATCAGAATCGGTCCAACGGTCAAAGTTCAAGGTGAGTTCTTTAGCGAGCGTCACGGCACATGGGCCAGTTGTCAACACCTCATCGAGCAGCGATTCAATGGCTGCTTCAAATGCGTCAACATATGGAACAACGTGTTCGATGAACCCGGTACGAAGTGCTTCTTCTGCTCCAATTCGACTTGCTTGCATAGCGAGGCGACGGAAGCAGGCAGAGCCGAGGCGACGGTAGACATAGGGTCCAATCACGGCAGGAAGGATGCCCAACTTGCCTTCAGAAAGAGCGATTTTGACGTTCTCGGTGGCAATCACGTGATCGAGGCAAGCCACCAATCCAGCACCACCACCCAACGCCACGCCTTGTATGGCCCCAATGGTAAAGCACGGGTGGGCCCATAGACTGTTGAACAAGCGATCAAGACGCTTTGAATCGGCTCGGTTCTCTTCTGGCGTATTGGCCCCAGCATCGCGCATCATGTTGATGTCAGCGCCTGCACAGAAATGGCGACCCGCTCCTGAAAGAACAAGGGTGCGAAGGTAAGGTGTGTTGTTTGAATCATGTAAAGCATCAAGTCGTCCAGCACTTCGAGCTGCTGTCCAATCAAGAAGATCACACAATTCTGTGATCAGTTGTACATTCAAGGCATTGAACTTGTCTTCGCGGTTCAATCGCAAATTAGCCCTCGAGCCCTCAATGGTCATGGAAACGAGTTCTGTTTGAGGGGGGTTCTCCATCGTTATCATGTTAAAATCTCCAATTGCATTTTTTATTTTTCAATTGACATATCACATACGGAAAACGCCGAATCGATCGTTTGGAAGAGGAGCGTTTCTTGCTGCCCTTATGCACAACCCAAGCACATCGCGGGTGTCCCTTGGGTCGATGATACCGTCGTCCCAAAGGCGAGCGGTCGAGTAGTAGGGGCTCCCTTCGGTCTCGTACTGTTCAAGAATAGGGGCACGGAAGGCGTCCAATTCCTCACCGGCCATGGGCTCCAAGCCTTCTCTGGCGCGCTGATCTTGCTTGACGGTGGTCAGGACGTCTGCAGCTTGTGGCCCACCCATCACTGAGATTCGACTGTTTGGCCACATGAAGAGGAACCTTGGATCGTAAGCACGGCCACACATGCCGTAATTGCCTGCACCATGAGAACCACCGATGATGACGGTGAATTTTGGCACGTTAACGCAAGAGACAGCGGTAACGAGTTTAGCTCCATCTTTGGCGATACCACCAGCTTCGTAGGCCTTACCAACCATGAATCCCGTGATGTTTTGGAGGAACACCAGTGGAATCCCACGTTGACCGCACAACTCCACAAAGTGGGCACCTTTGAGCGATGATTCAGAAAAGAGGATCCCGTTGTTGGCCACAATGCCAACTTTCTGACCGTGGATGTGGGCAAAACCACAAACCAGGGTTGTCCCATAACGGGCTTTGAATTCGTGGAATCTTGAACCGTCGACAATCCTTGCAATGATTTCCTTGATGTCAACAGGAGTGCGGTTATCGCTAGGAATCAACCCAAGCAAGTCCTCAACATCGTGTGCGGGAGCCTCGATTGGGGTTGTTGGCATCGGAGCGAGTTGTTGAGGCCCAATGTTCTCAACCACGTTTCGAACCATACGCAGTGCTTCAGGTTCGTCTTCGGCAAAATGATCTGCAACGCCAGATTGCACGGTGTGAACTTCAGCCCCTCCGAGTTCTTCGGCTGAGACTTCCTCGCCCGTTGCAGCCTTGACCAGTGGTGGGCCTGCAAGGAAGATGGTCCCGTTGCCTTTGACGATGATTGACTCATCCGACATGGCAGGCACATAGGCACCTCCTGCCGTGCACGAACCCAAAACCGCCGCAATCTGTGGGATTTTGTCACCCGACATCCGTGCTTGATTTCTGAAAATACGGCCAAAGTGGCCAATGTCAGGAAACACTTCATCCTGCATTGGGAGGAAGGCCCCGCCTGAATCAACCAGGTAAATGCAAGGTAAGTTGTTTTCATGGGCTATGGTTTGTGCACGGATGTGCTTTTTTACCGTCATTGGATAGTATGATCCGCCTTTGACCGTAGCGTCATTGGCCACAAAAAGACACTCGCGACCATGCACGAGGCCGACGCCTGTGACGATTCCTGCGGAGTGGGCACGCCCATCATAGAGTTCGAATGCTGCAAGTGGTGACAGTTCAAGGAAGGCCGTACCGGGATCGATGATTCGCTCAATTCGCTCCCGTGCCAGCAGTTTACCTCGGCTTCGATGACGGTCGACGTATTTGCCACCGCCACCCATCGAAGCCACGTCGAGGCGCTCGCGCAACGTTTCAATCAATTCGAGATTGAATGATTTACGTTCTGAAAACTCAGGGTCTGCTCGATTCACTCGTGTTGGTAATCGGTCCATCTTCACCCCTCAAACAATGGCAGGCGGAGGCGACATTTAACCCTATTACAAACGGACAAAGCCTTGTTAGACTCCAAGGGTCAATCGACCGATGTCACGCAAGCCCGGAGCAAGACCGACAATCAGCACGGCAAGAACGATCAAAAGACGGAAGTGGCGTTGACGTTGTTCCACTTTCATTTCTGAGAACAACCAAACAATTGCGGCAATCAAACAAGCCTTCACCAGAGTGAACAGCCATGCCCCCTCACCGTACTCGATCCCAACCGCTTCATTCAGGCGCCCACCGAGGAGGATCACCTCATTGCTGACTGGATGTTTCTCACCATATCCGAAGGAGTCGATCCCCACCATGGTTGCAAAGCCATCACAAAGTTGACCGAAGACCATGGCCAACACCATCGGTGTGGCGAGCAAGCCTTTGCGGGAGAGCAATTGAACTGGGTGGTGTTGTGTGAGATCACCTGCTTTATCCCAAACATCCAATCGGACACCTTCAGGAAGAACACCTGCTTCATGGCCACACAACTTGAGCTGGCGCAGATCTTCGATACCAGCTCGATACATGACAATACACACCAACGCCGGAAGACCAAGGACGACGAAAAGAGGCCAAATTGGCGTTGTTTCAAGCACACGAGCGCTCTCTTGAGCCCATGGTGTGGCTAAGAATTGAGCCCAGTGGCTCAATCCAAGAACAACGGCTGCAGAGCCAAATGAGATCAAACCACGGGTGATAGCAGGCCAATGTTGAGTTTTGAAAAATGACCAAATCAAGGTGACAAAAGCAGCAACTAAGCCTGCAATGACCCAACCCTGCCCCATATCTTCGTGCACGATATAGGATGGTTGGTACAACAATCCCCAATGAAACATCAGAGCAATCATCAGAATTGGAATCAGCGAGATTCTCACCTTGGCTTCCATCTTTTCAGTGGTTTGACCGTCCCATTTTCCGGCTAACCATTGAGACAATACAGCAATGCCAACAAGCCATGCAGCAAGATGAAGGTGAATCAAAGGCGAAATAAACAGCACATCCAGTTCTGATGTGAAGAAATCTGCGTCTTCCAGAACGCGCATCACAGGTGCAAGGCAGACCCAAACGACGAGCGCAATGGTCATTCGATCGTCGCAAGGAACATTCGCTTTGCGAAATAATGCCTGCAAGATGACGACGCATGCAAGCATTGAACCTGTGTAAATTGCAGTGTTTTCAGGCGAATAACCGGCGTCGCCAGCTGCACCTGCATCTTTTGTGATTGGATCCCAAATAATTGGTTTGAGGCCTTCATCCCAAACCGCTTCATTGGCGAGAACCAATCCGGAGGCAACGGTTGCAATCAACGCAAGTGCTGCCCAAATGAGGATTTTCTCTGTCCTTGAATACTCTGAATCAGGGAGCGTTGGTTCCGAGGCATCCAAGTGTTCTTCCAGTGAGATGGTTGACATGGCTTGCCCTCAGTTTTTGCTGTGCATCACCCTCAATATTCTTTGGGATTTGCTCGACGAAGGCTTGGAGCCTTTCTTCACTCTTCTTCTTGGGAGAGACGAGCGACGAGGTCTGCTTTCTTGCCGCCAACTGGAAGGCCTGCTGCTTTGCAGCGTTCCTTGAGTTCCGCCACGGAGAGCGACGAGAGATCTTCGACCTCGTCTTCGCCTTCTTCGTCGTCTTGAACGCCGAAGCCTCGTGGTTCGTGGACTTCAATGAATGAAACCTTACCACATTCAACAGCGTCACGGATGGTGGTGACCAAGCGGAACTTGAGCATGGCTGCGTTGGTGTCGAACAACATCGTTTGTGGTAGGACAACCATCAAATCATCACCATCAAAGCTCACTTCGAAACCGCTGTGACCTGTGTTTGCTTGAAGAAGAGCAACGACTTGGTCTTCCTTTCCTTCAACAACATCGACAACCTTGAACGAATACTTGAGCGACTTTCCAGCCATTGGGTGGTTGTAGTCGATTCGTGCTCGGCCTGCTGCAAGGTACGAAAGGTGGCCTTGGCGGTTGCCGATGGTGACTGGAGCACCAATGTAGAGTGAGTTAGGATCTTGGACAGCACGAATCAGTTTGTCAATGCTGATGGTTTCGATTTGAGAAGCGTCTTTCTCACCGTAAGCGTCTGCTGGAGCGATCACGACTTCAGTTTCCTTGCCCTTCTTTGCTTCACCGAGTGCTTCTTCGAAACCTGGAATGAGTTGGCCTCCACCGACGACACACACCATTGGTTCGTAGGTGCGGTTCTCTTGATGGGCATCGTGCTCTTTTGCGACTGCTTCACGGGTGGTCTCGATGAGGTCACCTGTTTCATTGTTGTAGAGTTCATAATCAACGTGGACAATTGTTCCATCTTCCATGGTATTACCTCCCTTTCGGGTAGTCCGGCGACCGTCGCCCCCTTGATAATTCCATTGGCGAGGCCTTGCGTCACTCTTCGCCTTCAAATTCGACATCGTTGGAACGCAGGCTCTTGTTTTTGCTTGCATCACCTGCCACGACAATCGCCATGCCAATCATCATCGTCACCCAGCCGAGCCAAACTGTGTGTGATGCTGGAAGGTCGTAGACTGTGACTCGAACCATTTGCACAGACGATTCTCCACCATCAACGGTTTGAGTCATCAGGCCAGAAGCTTGGCTGCCGTCGAAGATGAAGACAAGATCACCGCTCCACCGCGTCAGTGTATCGACTTCCGATCGGGCCGTTCCCGTTGAATCAAATCGAAGCATCCCCGGTTCAACCGTACCGATGGCATCGGTTGGAACGCCATTTTCCGTGGCATAGACCGTGATTTGGACACCAACATAACCATCGCCAACCTCAAGGTTTTCTGATTGGAATTCTAAGCCTGTGAACTCGAAACCATAGTCCCCGTCGATTATAATTTCATCCCGCATCATCGTAATTCGATGACTGGCATCGCCACGGTCAATGAGCACGGTTGTGTAGACGTGGCCAATCAACAACACGACGAGACCGAGATGAACAAGGTGGGCCCCAAAGGGAATCCTTCGCCACAGTGCTGCTTTTGAACGCTTCTGGCGTTGCACGACAAGCGCTTCGCGGGCTACGGGTAATACCACCAAAAACAACATTGGTAAGACAAGCCAAGCCAATGTGCCTCGAACTAAGAACGATGAGATAATGGTGCTTGCATCCATACCAAATGCTTCAGGCTTCCACAACGCAAAGAGAATTGATCCACCCAAAGTGGCAAGCACCAACCATGCGTTTCGTTGTGAGTCCCCCTTCCGACCTGTGTACATCACCATGGCGGCTGCAAATGCGAGGACGAAAGGAGCGCCATAGACTTCATGTGCATCGAAATTCACTGCGTCGATGCTGGCCAGCAACAGCACCAGGGTGAGAACGAGATAGAGACCGACAAGGACAACTGAAGCCCAAAGCGCAATTTGCACCTGGTTCTTGCGTTCAAACAGAGAAAAGCCTGCTGACTTTGCCTCAGCCTCTGGAGCGAAAAGCCAGGGCAGGACGAACAGCAACATGGTCACACCAGCTGCAAGAACACTCACCAGTTCTGCCCATGCTCCTGAAAGCGCCAACATCACACCTGCAGCAGCCCAAGGCCATGCTTTTGTGGCATCGGGCGCATAGAAAAGCGGTGCAAAGAACAACAATGCAAGCGCACCATAAAACGCATTCTCTGAAAGAAGTGCCATACCAATGTAGAACAGAAGCAATCCTCCTAATGCCGCATACCCCTGCATCTGGACATTGCCGCCCAACCTTCGAATGATGGATTGGTAACTCCAGCCTTCATCTGAGGATTCAAGTGTTGACGGTTTGAGGATCACCTCTATCGCTAACGGGAGCAACATCAGCATCGGGAAGAGCGCACTTGGTACCGATTCGTAGACCTCAGCACCAGGAAGGAAACTGTCGCCATCGCCAAGGCTACCAATCACAGCTATGATCGCACCAATGATTGGAAGAAGAAACCACAACAGTCCTTTGGAAGAAGGAGTGGCATTTGATTGAGGTCGTTGGTATTGAACCCACAACCCGACAAAAAGCAGAAGCAGGATCATGTAACTCATGACTTCAACGCCAGCGAAGGTATCGCTCTTGAGCAGCACCATTCTGGAAAAGGCATCCGCCGGGGCCGACCCGTCATCCGCTGTGACAAAGGTGTGGACAGAGGAAGCCCAAACCCCACCAGCCCTGGTCACCAACGTGGCAAAAAGAGCCAAACCTCCTGCTGCAAGCCCTCCACCAATCCAAACGGCGTCTTTTGTCGTGCCCGGGCGAGTGCGCATGTGGGAAAGCAGAACAAGGGCAAGCCAAGGCAAGAACGAACCTGTCTCAACTGGATCCCATGCCCAATAGCCACCCCAATCGAGGATAAGGTAGGCCCAAAGGCCCCCCAATCCAATACCCAAGGTGGCAACAAAGAGGCCTGGCCTTACTGTTGAAAGCATGCGATCTTTGATGCCCGAGGCGTCACCAAACATCGAGGAAAAGGCGACTGCTGCTGCGTGTAGACAGAAGGAGTAGGCGAGAAAAATCAGCGGTGGATGAATGACCATCAAGTCAGTCTGCAGTAATTCATTCAATCCCCGCCCAACAAAATAGGGCGAGGCTGCCTTGAACGGGTCGAGCGTTTGGGCGAGGAGAAGGATAAGAAAACTGAAACCGTGGATCAGTCTCAAACGAAGGATGTGGGTGTGTTCGCCTTCACCAGACATGGGTTTACGCCATAACCAGGCAAGCAATGACATCCACAGCACCCAAAGCAAAAGCGGGCCTTCTCGAGCAGCCCATGTTGCTGCAAACCGGTACTTTAGGGGAAGCGCGGCACCACCGTAGGCCACCACATGGTGAATGCTGGTATCATTGACAAGAAAGCGACTTGCTAAGGCAAGAAAAGGAAGCATCATCAAAGCGTGAAGCACCAAGGATGCACCTTTGGATTGCTGATGGATACGAGGGCGGAACAGAAGCACCGCCGCGGCGAGGAGGGCTAACCAAAGCGTCGCACCCCACATGGTTGTTGACCAGCGACCATCCTTCAAGGACATTGCTGATTGAAATCAGTGATTACCAACCGAAATGCTTGGCTCTTGAGTAGCCAAACGAGAGCAGAATAGGGATGACTCGCTTGGTCAAAAGTATGGGTTTTGTCACAAGGATCTTCAACCCAATACCCAATTTTTGGAGTGGCGACATATTGCCTAACTCCTCAGGTAAACACTTCGCCATAATCGACATTTCTTCATCCGTCAGGTCATAGAGTGCAGTTTTACCTTTCAGAATCTTATGATACGGTGGGAACCGCTTTTTCCAAGCGGCTTCATAAGCACTTAATCTCGATTTAGACATGTTACCTTCAGCGAGGGCTTTTGCAATGGTTTGGGCTGCTTCTCGGCCCGACCAAAGGGCGAGGTGGGAACCGCCTTCGAAGAGCGGGGAAGTGAATCCTGCAGCATCACCGACAAGGATGACACCATCAGCGACCGTGGTCGAACGAGGCCCAGAAATGGGAATCGTTCCGCCGAACGGACGAACCTTCACACCTTCAGCTCGCCATGGTGGATTGACAGTTGGTTTACCATCGAGGTACGTATCTTGAATGAAGGAATTGAGGTACTTGATCGCCCCTCTTTTATCGGTAGTGACCAAGCCGACGTTTGCCCTTCCACCAGCCTTAGGGATCATCCACACATACCCGTGCGGTGAGTATTTTGGCCAGAGGTAAAAGTCAAGATAGCCATCGTTTGGAACATCCAGCATCTCGTACTGGAAGCCTGCAATGACTTCCACTTCCGTGCCCATCTTGAGCAACTTCGATGCTGCACCGCTCACACCCGACGCATCGATGACCGCCTTGCATTCGATCGGAAAGCCATCGCCCTTGCCATCAATTTTCCAATTGGAAAATTCATTTTTGCTATTGTAAACTCGCTCCATTGACGTGACCTTGTGGTGCAGCAGAAGGGTTGCGCCTTCTTTCCCTGCTTCATCGCAGAGCCATCGTTCGAAAAGATGCTTCTCAAGCACGTATCCCTTTTCTGTCAGTAATTTTTCTGTGCCATCGGGGAAGATGACGCGGATCCCGGTGACGTCGAGGGCTTTGACGTGATCTGGAATCTCTAAATCGAGGTTCTCCACAGCGAGGTGGCTCAAGCACTCTCCACAATGAACAGGGGTTCCAACTTCAGGGTCTGCTTCGACGATAATGGTCTTCAAACCTGCCCGGGAGGCATGCAAACCTGCCGAACCGCCACCTGGGCCTGCCCCGATGACAAGCACATCACACACTTGCGCTGCTTCGCCCATGGACATCTTCAATCAATGGAAGCACATGAAGCAAGCGGTCATTCCACTTGCTCGTCATCGTTGTACCGAGCGACGACAACTGCTGCGAAGGCAGTCACTAAGAGGCTGCTGACAAGCGAAATGGACGGCGTATCTTGAGCGACAACCTTCTCTTCTTCGACTTCCTCAACCGGGGCTGCTTCGACGATCACCGTTCCGACCATGCCAGCGCTTGCGTGCGGTTCGCAGACAAAGCTGTGCGTGCCTGCTGTTCCGGGCTCAAAGACAAATCTGTAATCGACATCTCGCTCAGGGTCACCCGAGTCAAACAGTCCGTCATCAGCCACGGCATTGTGTGGAAGGGCTTGACCTGACCACATGAACCGAACGGCTTGTCCCTCGGTTACCGTCACTTCCGAGGGACTAAAACGGAGGCTTGAACTGTCGACAGTGACAATCACATCGGAGGAATCTGCTGCTGCCATTTGAGTGGCTGCACACAGAAGCGCAACCGAAATCATCAGCATGAACACCCTGCGCATAGACGGAAATGGGAGCAACTCCCTTTCAATGCATGTATTAAACCGATGAGAATGAATGCATGATGCGCACAGAAGAATACGACGGTTCAAATGAAGGCCACCCCACGCAAGGCTGTGGCGTGGAAGACTTCCAAACGGTGGCTCGAGCATCTCGAGCAACGAGGAGAGGTGCTGCGCATCAGTCGGCCCGTCGATGTACAGTTCGAAGCAGGTGCAATTGCAGACCTCCTCGTGAAGAACGACGGCCCTGCTGTTGTCTTTGAACAACCTCGGCTTGCTGATGGCTCCATCAGCGACATCCCACTTGCGATGAACCTGTTTGGTGATCAAGACCGTACCATGCGGGCGTTGGGCGCAACTCATGAAACCGAAATTGGAGACCGAATGGTCGCCATGATGAAGCCAGATATTGGACTCTACATGCGAAAGCCATGGAAAGCCCTCCCTCTGCTCAGAGACGCTTTGGCGATGCCTCCGAAGAAGAAGCGGAAAGGAAAATCACAACGCGTTCGACTTCCAACCGATCTCACCCGATTGCCCATTCCAACAACTTGGCCAAAGGACGGTGGGCCGTTTGTTACCCTTCCGTTAGTGGTCACCAAGAACCCGAAAAATGGAGAGCACAACCTTGGGATGTACCGAGCCCAAGTGTTTGGGCCGAAGGAAATCGGCTTGCATTGGCAGATTCACAAGCATGCGGCAGACCATGCAGCAGCCGTCAAAGAAGCAGGTGGCGATGGACGAATGCCTGTCGCTATTTGCATGGGTGGGCCTCCCGAACTGATTTTCTCGGCCATATCACCCCTTCCGGATAACTTGAGTGAATACCAGTTTGCTGGAATTCTTGGAAGAAAGTCCCTACCAATCACCAAAGCATTGACTCAAGACCTGATGGTTCCCGCTGAAGCTGACATCGTGATCGAAGGCTATTGCATACCAGGAGAAACTCGACTTGAAGGGCCCTTTGGCGATCACTTTGGGTTTTACTCACTCACTGGCCAATATCCAGTGATGCACGTTACAGCCATCACATGCAGGAAAGACGCCATGCTCGCAGCAACAATTGTCGGCCTACCCCCGATGGAAGACGGTCACCTCGGCGAAGCGATCGGGCGCCAATTTTCTCCAGTGCTCAACTTCCAACACCGCGATGTGAAGAGCGTTCACCTCCCAATGGAAACTGGATTCCACAACCTTGCCGTTGTTGCATCCAAACAACGCTACCCTCGACAGGGTCGGAAAACTGCTGTTGGGTTGTTAGGCGCAGGTCAAATGATGTTCCTCAAAACCATCATTGCCGTTGACGAGCATCAGAATCCTAAGGATTTGGAGGCCCTATTGGATGCCCTTAACGACAAGGTCGACATTGCCAGCGATGTGGTTGTTCTCGAAGGCATGGTTGCAGATTCCTTGGAGGCTGCAAGTCCGTACGAAAACGTTCACAGTAAGTTGCTCATCGATGCGACGACATTAGCGGCGGCAGACCCTCGATCGCCAAACCCACCACTCGAAGGTTCCTTCCGCCAAGAGGTGCCAGCATGGCGACAAGGTGAAGCTGAACCGCCTTCATTCGATCGCCTTGATGATGTGCTCGCCTTGGAGGACGTGGTGGATGCACGCATGCTGAGAGGCAGCATCATGGTCGTCAGCATTGATGTCGAAGGTACGCCCACACCCGAAGACGGCTCTGAATCATCAAATGACAGCGCTGAGGGGAAGAGAAAAGAGATGATTAACCAATTGAAGAATTCAATTTGGCAATTGGATAATGATTCTTCACTGCGATGGCTCTTTATCACCAACAACGACCTTGATTTGCACTGCAAGAAGGCGCGCCGCCGATTGCTATGGCAACTGACTTCGAGGTTTGACGTTGGGCGCGGTTTGAGTTTCGATGAAGCCCATCAGCGCCTATGCTGGGATGCTACAACCCCAATACCTTCGGAGAAACATGGGGTTCGACGATGGCCCTCAATCACCCTCCACAGCCAAGAAACACTGGAAAAGGTCGCAAAACACCCGGAACTTGCTAAGTACCAATGGCCGCCGCATCTTTCCTTTGGAGGCAAGGCTTGATGGACACGAAGCAGGTTCTCTCGTTCATCAAAATTGAGCACACATTGTTCTCGCTTCCATTTGTCCTGATTGGCTATTTCATTGCCATTGATCAGTTTGACATCGCCCCTGGCATCGACTTGCTGTGGATCCTCTTGGCCGCTGTCGGTGCTCGAGGCCTTGCAATGGCACTGAACCGAATCATCGACCGTGACATCGATGCGGCCAACCCCCGCACAAAGAACCGTCACCTTGCCTCAGGCGCCATGAGTCTGAACACGGCATGGGGGCTTGCTGGGGCGTTCTTGCTCTTGCTTTTGGTCAGTGCAGGCCTGCTCAATCAAGTCGCCTTGATGATGGCCTGGTTGCCGGTGCTCACCTTCGTCGTCTACCCCTACATGAAGCGATACACCTGGCTGTGCCACTTTTGGCTTGGACTCTGCTTGGGCCTTGCTCCTGCAGGTGCGTGGGTTGCCATCGCAGCTGACGTGCATGGTTGGGCTGCTATCACTGGCCAACTCGCGACAGGCAATGATCTTCTTTGGGCTCCGACCATTCTTCCGATCTCGATCGGTGTAGCGCTGTGGATTACCGCCTTTGACATCAATTACGCACGAATGGATGTTGAAAACGATCGTGAGCATGGCATCCGTTCGTTCCCGTCAACCTTCGATGAACAAGCGACAACACGCACCACCGTACAACTCACCTTGCTCTGGTTCGCATGCTTTGCCATCAGCGACCCAATGGATGAGCTGTGGTTCCTTGCATCTGCCGGCCTGATGGCCGTTGTCAACATCTGGGTTGTTTTGCGCATGAATGCCTTTGAGGATTTCCAAACCACACTGTTTCGAGCATCAATGCTCACCGGCTGGGCGCTGCTTGGTGCCCTGTTGATTGGCTTTGCAGTATAACTGAACACGATGTCGTCCAAACCTTACGAGGTTCAAACTCTTGTGAGTCCACACCAAAAGGGGTTCAAA
>Ga0066856_10000193_pt1 | contig 21660 bp, 16 predicted proteins | sample ETNtaG_5_FD_65605 | JGI IMG/M metagenome (GOLD analysis project Ga0066856, IMG submission 65605) | Marine microbial and viral communities from oxygen minimum zone, Eastern Pacific Ocean - ETNP201406SV205 | ecosystem: Environmental > Aquatic > Marine > Oceanic | place: Pacific Ocean: Eastern...
CATATCTGGAACACCAACCGTGGTTCAAAACAGAACCATGTACCAAATTTGGGCCAACAACTCTGGCGGCTCCCAATCGGTCTATCTGAACATCACGATCTACGACCCAGCCGTTGATTTGCAGTACAATCCTGAGAATCTGACATTGACCCGTGATGTCCTGATGACCGACCTTGTGCCGTCGTACACTGGTATTGTCGACGACTGGACCATCTTACCAGGCTTACCATCCGGATTGACCTTCACCGACGGTGTGATATCGGGTACGCCTGATATCAACATGACACGAACAACCTACACCGTATGGGCTAACAACACCGGTGGTTCATCTTCGCATACCATCAACATCACCATCCTTGAACCGATGGTCACGTTGGATTACAACCCAGAGAACATGACCTTGGTTCGTGGCACGCAGATGAGCGATATGGTACCAACTGTATCTGGTGGCATGGTTGAGTTGTGGTCCATTCACCCCACTTTGCCAAGTGGACTGCTCTTTGACAACGGTACTGTTTCGGGAACGCCAACGGTCAACATGACCGCAACGATGTTCACGATTTATGCCAACAACACCGGAGGAAGCGCTTCACACAGCATCAATTTGACCATCTTGGAGCCGTCGGGAGACTTGTCCTATGCCAACATCACATTGACGCGTAATGTATCCATGTCACCGCTTTCACCAACCTATTCCGGTGGAGTTGTACAATCTTGGGCCGTTCATCCGGCATTACCTAATGGGCTCTCACTCACGAATGGAGTTATTTCGGGTATTCCGCTGGTCAATTTAACCACCTCAATGTTTACTGTGTATGCGAACAATACTGGAGGCGTAGCTTCAGCCACGGTGAACATCACCATTTTGGAACCGGTTGTTACCTTTGTTTACAATCCAGATAACATCACATTGGTTCGTGGAACTACGATGACACCGCTTGAGCCGACCGTTACAGGAGGAAATGTGAGCGAATGGGGCATTGAGCCAACTGTTCCTTCAGGACTTATCTTTAGCAACGGCGTATTTAGTGGAACACCGAGCATCAATATGACCCAAACTCAATACCTAGTTTACGCAAATACATCGGGTGGTTCGGCTACAGCATGGGTTAACATTACGATCCTTGAGCCTTCAGTTTCCATATCATACAATCCGTACAACATCACCCTCATTCGCAACGATACCATGACTCCTGTTTCTCCGATTGTATCTGGCGGTCAGCCGGAGGTATGGGCGATTGAACCGGCTCTACCTGCCGGTCTGTTGTTTGACAACGGTACGATTTCGGGAATACCTGAAATCAACATGACGACCACAATGTTCACCGTTTGGGCGAACAACAGTGGAGGCGCAGCTTCAACGACGGTGAACATCACCATCTTGGAGCCGCCGGTGAGTTTTGTTTACAATCCTAACGAAATCACGCTTACACGAAATGAGACCATGAACCCGCTTTCCCCGACATTCCTTAACGACGCGAATGCCGAGCAATGGGGAATTTCTCCAGCTCTTCCTGCCGGCATGGTATTCGCTGATGGAGTCATATCGGGTACCCCCGAAATCAACATGACCGCGACAGTGTTCACGATTTACGCCAATAACAGCGGTGGCTCAGTGACTACCGGCCTTACCATCACCATCCTTGAGCCGATAGCAACGGTAGTCTATGTGCCTGAGAACATCACCTTGACTCGAGGCGAAGACAACGCCAGTATCGTCCCAATTCTTGGCGGTGGAATGGTTGAGTCTTGGTCCATATCACCGGGACTTCCGGATGGTTTGGTCTTTGACAACGGTTCAATAACAGGAATTCCTCTCATTAACAGTACAAACACAACGTACACTATTCTCGCCACCAATACGGGCGGTACCGCCATCGCTTACCTCAACATCACGGTTGTTGAACCGATAGCCGTTCTTGCGCTCAACGAAAGTGTTGTCTTGATACGCGGTGAAACTTTGCTGAATGAGACCGTCAACAATACGGGTGGAATGATCGCTACCTGGGCAATTGAACCTTCCTTACCGCTTGGCGTCACCATGAAACATGGAGTTCTTTATGGCGTTTCAGAAGTGAACATGACGGTTACAACCTATACCGTTTGGGCCAACAACAGTGGCGGTTCAGCAAGCCTTTCCTTTACGCTTGAAGTTGTTGAGCCAAAAGCTAATGTGACATATACAGAAGATACGATTACGCTCATCAACGGAGTTTCCAAAGGGCTCATCATCCCAGTGAATGACGGTGGAATGCCTGAAACATGGGCAATTGAACCTCCACTCCCTGATGGACTGAATTTTGTTAATGGATACATTGTAGGAACTCCAACCAGCAATCTCGATGAGACAACCTTCGTCATCTACATCAACAATTCAGGCGGCACAGAAACTGCAAACTTCACTTTAATCGTTGAACAACCGACCTATATCTCCCGCTATCCGATCACTTTGGTCGTTCTTGGTGTGAATCAATCCATGGTACCTCTGTCACCTCTCTTCTACTTTGATGAAAACCGCATACCAGTTTGGAGCATCACTCCGAATTTGCCGGCAGGCTTACTCTTTGACAACGGTACAATTTCTGGCACGCCTACCGTCGCATCAAACTTCACGGAATATACCGTTACGGTGACCGGGCAAATGGTCCCAGTTGAGTTGTATGTGTCCATTGAAGTCATCGGGGCGCCTAATTTGGTGGTTGAATCGATGAGAAATGAATCCCAAAATGAATCAGATGTCTATGTTATTCCTGATTACGAAGAGCAAGACAATTCATTCAGTATGTTCTGGATTTGTCCACCGATATTTGCTTTGATAGTCATAATGCTGTCCGTGACTCTCAGTCGTTTGATCGAGAGTGAAGAGGAAGATGAAGAGGAAGAGGATTCGGTTAGCGAAGACGAAGAAAACGGTGACAGCGAGGAAGAATCCCCCGACTAACACCGTCATTATTCCGAATATTCTAACCGAAAGCCATAGAGAAGAGCAACCCCTCGCATGCTATGAGTGGAGCGCCGTGTACACGATGGAAGACCTCAAAACAAACCGTGATGCTCAGATCACGGTAGGTAGTATTGTGTTCTTTTTACTCGCCTTCCCACTCTACTTCGGATTCGCTGCAGGAAATGCAGACACCTCTCTAAGTGGTAGTGTTGTAGCGGATTACAAGGTCAACGGAGAGTTGACCTATGTTCAACTTGATTCCGGTACCGAATACGTTGCAGACGGAACGCCTTGGACGGACACCTTCAACACGGACGCTGTTGATGGTGCAGACGAGATGAACATCGTTGGTCTTCGTCTGAGTCTTTCCTATGGAGAAGATGAACAAGCACGACCAGGTCCAGGATGCATCTCTCAAACAGCGGTTGATACCATCACCGGTACAGCGACTCACCTCAACTTTACTGGAACTGGTGACGGACAAAATGGTGGCGCAGATGGAAGCCATGACGTGACTGCTGAGTGGTACAACGCTAGCATGGTAGGGGCGGAAGTCATTGAAGGATTATCAATGGACGAAATCAAGGAACAAATTGATTCCATGGGCGCTGGACTTGGAGACCATACCGTTGAAATCAGCGTTGCTGCACAAGCAGATTCATGCACCAATCCATTCGGTGGCGACAATGAAGACAATGGAGAAGAAGTATCCTATGTGGTTGAACTCATTGTCTTTGATTACACCATTGCGCCGTTCATTGAAGTGCAAGCCGATTGAATCGGATTAAGCATTCAAGAGTTTATTGATATCAATAATGGATGAGACTCGCTCGTCGGCCATCGCTTTCATCTTGGAAAGTTGCTCTTCGCTGGTAGCTTCCATCCGCATTACAAGGACAGGTTCGGTATTTGATTTACGAGCAAGGTACCATCCGGCGTATTCGCCTTTTTCATCTTCAAAGCGAACACGAACACCGTCAACCGTTGAGCATTCATGATCGTCATATGCTGAGGTAATCGCAGCGACAACTTCGAGTTTATCCTCTTCAGCACAGGGCACTTTGACTTCACCCGTGGTCGGAAGAGAGGGAGCGAGGCGTTCCAATTCTGCCGAGAATGTGGGGCCTCCTGAACTTGGCGCAGCACGTCGTGACCAGAGTTCAATGAGGCGGGCTGCGTTGTAAAGAGAACAATCAAACCCGTACCACCCACGGTCTGCGAGGAAGATGTGTCCGCTCATTTCAGCGGCCATCTTGGCTTCGGGCATGCTAGCGAGAACTCGCTTCATGAACGAATGTCCCGTACGAGCCATTACCGGTCGGCCTCCGGCTTCTAAGATGGCTTGTTCAACGTTCATGGAGCATTTGACATCGTAGATGATGCGTCGGTGTTCGTCATCAAACGCGTCAGGGCCTTCTTCAACGCCTTCGAGGAGGTCTTCTGCTAGAAGTGCAATGAGGCGATCCGGATAGATGAAGCGTCCTTGCTCATCAACGGCTCCGATACGGTCACCATCGCCGTCTGCACCCATTCCAAATTCGCAACCGTTGTCAACAACAGCCTTGCCCAAATCAACCATGTTTTTTGGACGGGTAGGGTCTGCTCCATGATTGGGTTCACTCGCATCCCAGTCGCAAAACAAGTCCACATGCTCGCATCTGAGGCGGTCCAAAAGTTCGGTCATGGCGGGGCCTGGGACTGCGTTTCCACAATCTACTGCAACCTTGACCGGCCGTGATAGAGGTCCAGTTGAAGCGACAATGGCGTCAAGATAAGTATCCAGATGCGGGGTGTCAATGATTTCACCCTCACCTTCACAAAATTCACCGTTGAGGAAGACATCTTTCAATTCCTGAATCTCTTCTCCAGCAAGCGGTAAGGTGCTTCGGCACATTTTGAATCCATTATGGGTCGGCATCGGTAGATGGCTTGCTGTTACCATGACGCCTCCATCAACGTCCAAGGTCCAACAAGCATGATAGACACAGCCAGTGGATACAATGCCCAAATCCATGACAGTAACGCCGCCTTCAACCAAACCTCGCATCAATTCATTGGTGAGTGCAGGGGAGGAATCTCGGATATCTCTTCCAACGGCAAAGGCCTTGCATTCGAGGTACGTAGCCATTGCTCGTCCAAGTCGGTATGCAAAGGCAGGTGTGAGTTCACCGGTGCCATCGCCGTTGGCCAATCCGCGAATATCGTAGGCTTTGAAACAGGCTTCGGGCCATTCATCCATGGTCTAGGGGGTGGGCGGTGGGATTTCAAGGCTACCCGAATTATCGTCGCCACCATGCGATGAAAAATAATGTGAGCGTTAAGATGACAAGGGCTTCAAACAGCACCCCTGAATACCAACAGGCTCCTAAGAACGCAACAGCAGGCGGAGCAAAAATACGTAGAAGACCGGGCCATGTCAGTAGACCTGGCGGGGTTTCTTCCAGATAGGGTGAGCCGGGCATATCAATCCTGTTTAACGGCCTGAACAACGATCTCAACCAGTGCGTCTGCGGGAAGGGCATCCACTGCGAATGCAGCACGGGTTGGCTTAACCTCCACTCCATCGAGCCACGAACCGTACACTTCGTTCATTGGAGCGTAGAACTCCATGGTCTTGAGAAGAACTTGGACGAACACAAGGTCGTGCTTTGATGTGCCGGCTTCAGCGAGTAGAGCGTCAATCTTCTCCAGTGTTCCTTTGGTTTGTGCAGTAATGTCATCACCTGCATCGATGTTGATTTGTCCCGAAAGCCAAACTTGATTCCCAACAACAACTGCAGGCGTATAAGGTGCGTATGTTTTCGTGCCCGGTGGGCTAATGCCGATTTTTGTCATGCACCGATACAGCCCGAAGCCGTCCATCAACTTCACCCAAGCAAGCGATGATTTGAGGAAGGACACCGTGTCGCATGTTCATGCGCACCTGTTGGGTTTTGGACCATCCGGCTCATGTGCGTCTGTTGTCAACACTGATGCGGGAAGGCACGACTGCTGACCTTATTGTTGCGTGTGAACGAAGCGAAGTTCGGGCTATGATTGAACAGGGAGACGGCCGTTTACCCCGTCGCCAGATTCTTTGGGTTCCTCGTCCGGTGGGCCAAGGGCGTTATCGTAAGGCGATGTACCGTGTGCGCAGTGTCCAGCGTTTTCTCCGGGCGGCCAGCAAGGATGGGCAAGGCCCCGTCCAACGAATTGTGAGTGTTGGGGCCCCGCTTGAATTGATGGCTGCTAAGTCGCGTTGGTGGCAGCGCTCATCGATCACTGAACGTTGGTACATCAGTGATACCGAGGTGAATCACACCGCACATAAATTAGCAAAAAAGGCAGCTACAGACCTGGTTATTCCCATCCATTGGAGGGAGGACTTGGACGGAGGTTTCTCTTCTTCCTTCAAGGGCAACATACACCGTTTAGACGGCCTTCATGCCCATGTTCATCTCGCTCCTCATCGTCGTCCAACCAAGGTGAGCGATCCCCCGAGAATTATCGTTCGACGTTTGAAAGGCGGGGGCATTCATGATGATGATGAAATCGTACCAGTTCCAGAGGATGCTTTGGATGGCGTAATGGCGACCATTGCCGATGAAGACGCTTACGAGGGCTCGCCTTGGGATTTGGACAGGGAACTTGCAGCCCACGATGGCGTCATCACTCAATCCGTCACTCTTGCGAGTGAAGCTGCTTTGTTAGGGACTCCAACGCTCCTTATTTCGGCTGCAGAGCGAGGTTTTCTTGACCGTCTTGAAAGAGAAGGGGCTCCGCTGTTTCGTTGGAAAGGTGAGCAGGATGAGGTAGAGTGGGGTGCAATACACGCCCAATATCTTGCTGGATTGCATCTCACCGATGCGTTAGAATCTACTGAATGGCCTGATGCAAAGCATCAACTGACGGCCCTTTTCGGTCACCGAAACGATGAGATTTAAGATTGAAGTGTCAACGACCATTTGACTTATATCTCCCGCGGTGTTGGATTAAATCGTGACCAAGCGGGGCTCTTTTCTCATTTCCGTTTTGTTTCTATCAATGCTGCTTGGTGGCTGCATAGGTGATTCGGGTGAGCAAGCCGGACTTGATTTGGTCGTAACCTACGACTCAACAAGCGGTACCATCGTAGAACACTACGATGAGGGCGAACTCATTGAAACCCAAAGCGTCGAGTTGGCATTTGATTTTTCTCAGACAACTTCTGATGCCGAACTGGTACGATTCGGAGTGAACTTCCTTGACGGAACGCCAGCGACAACGATTGAAGCGGTTGACGGTGGAGTCGTTGTTGTGGAATTCCTTGAACATGGTCTGCATGAAATAGCATTATTCGCTCTTGATGACAGTGCACATCAAGTCATCACAACCATCACCGTGCGAATTGAATTGCAAATGAATTGGGTCGAATCAACAACCAACAATCCTACGCCGATGCCACTGGATTCAGTTCCACTGGATGGAGAAACCCCTCCTTCTGCAATAATTATTGAATCCAATGTGGAAAATCCGGAACTCATCGAAAATATTGGAGGGGGTCGTACCGTTGAGATCACCTGGGGCCTTGTCGATGAGTCTGATTCAGCATGTCAACAAAAAGAAGGGTCCGTAGGCGAAGGTCAAAGCATATCTTGGAAAACGGTCCATTTCAACACCTATGAAGCGCATGAATTGAGGGTCCAATATGAAGAGGGTCAAGACCAAATCAACATCGACCAAACGGTAACCCTACAGTACGAGGAACTTGAAACGTTACCGAATATCTGAGGTTCAGCAACATCCTTCCGTTCGCATTGGTGCGCTGATAAAGGTGACTTTATCCACATTCGGGGTGTTCCTCAAGACATCGATGGATTCCCTGAATTTGACGGCTTTTCCTAAGGCGTGCAATACATCAACGCAAGTATGACTGTGCTTGAGGCAACTGTGATTATAAGAGGTGATTTCAAGATTGTGCGAATGCCGCATTTCTAGTAATTTACCTTCCACTCCGTGCTGGTAATAGATGACAAGATGTCCTTCAACGATTTCTTCATCATCCATGTCCTTCAATTCGCCACGTTGTTGTATCTCAGCAAAATAGAGGGCTGCATCTCTCAAAAAACGACTTCTATTTTGATAGCCTGATGCGTTCATGAGGTCCTCAAGGTTATCAGAAAATTGATTGTCAGCACTGAATGAGATAATTTTGCTCATAGTTTCGGCGAGCATGCCTCACTTCATAATAATTTTGAATTCCTTAATTATTAGTCTCTATTAAATATGTAATAGTTTTCGGCAAGGCCATGAACGCCCAGTGGAAGCGCGCCATATTGACCAGCCTAATTTTGATGTTTTCTAGCCTAGCAGGCTGTTTAGGAGGCGAAGCCGAGGAAGAATCCGATGACAAAGAATCGTACGGTGTCGTGATGGTATCTACATGGCACGTCGGAGAAATTGTCAAGGCTATCGCAGGAAATGATGTTGAATTGGAATACATGAGTCAAGACAACATCCCAGTTCACGATTATGAGCCAACAGCGGAAGACCTCATTCGTCTACAATCCGCTGATGTGTTCTTTTACCATGGCCTCGGCTTAGAACCATGGGTCAATGCAACCCTTGAGTCACTGGGCGACAAAGCCCCAACTGCGGTACAAGTCCATGCAATGCCAACCGGTCAAGAAACTCTTGATTACGAATCAGTTCTTGTTAGCGACCTCTGTGAACTTGTATCAGAGGGGCCTTACCTCACCGCAACTCTCGGTATGGATCACGATGACGCCCCAGAACTCCACGATGAATATTCTGCGGTAAACCTCTCATTCCCAGAAGACATGCACCACGATGAAGACGGTCACGAAGAAGACGGTCACGAAGACGACGGTCACGAAGAAGACGGTCACGAAGACGACGGTCACGATGAAGACGGTCATGATGAAGACGGTCATGAAGGCCACAACCACATTGAGGCAGAAGAGACCATGGTCAATCCAGCAGGATGCCCAACTGATACTGCCATCTCAATCTACCACCTAGAAGAAGGTGAATACGTCCTTGAGTTCGAAGATGAGCACATGGAAGAATTTACCATGGCTGTTCTAAAGATGGGAGGCGGACATGCCCACCACGACCATGGAGCCCACGGTGACGAACATGGCGATGAACACGGTGTCTGCCACGACATGAGAACGCATGAAAATCACGATGAATACGAGACTGAAGACGCTTGTGAAGACGCTGGATACCTCTGGATGGAAGAAGAACACAGCAGCGAACACGGTGTCTGCCACGACGAAGACACGCATGAAAATCACGACGAATACAAGACCGAAGAAGCTTGTGAAGACGCTGGACACCACTGGATGGAAGGCGACCATGATGAAATGACTCCCGAAGAAGCTATGGAAATGGCAGATACCAACAACGACGGTAACCTTTCCTGGGATGAAATTTGGACCATGGTAACCTCAGAAGACGACCATGACGGTCATGATGATGATGACCATGAAAGAACCTTCCACTGCAGTTCTACCGTTGGCGGAACTCCTGACACCGAAATTGAATTCTCAAAAGTAAATGACGGTACTGAGGACTGTGGAGATGGATCTGACGAGCCTCAAGATTTCGACGGCGATGGAACATTTGACAATTGGTTTGACTGTATGGGCGGTTCAAATGTTTCCATGGAATTGGTAAATGATGGCAATATGGATTGTCCACGTGGTGATGACGAAGCTCAAGATCATGGAGATAGAGAAGGTATGGAATGGGTTTGCCTTGACTTTGTCAACTACTCCCTCGTTCCTTCAGATGGTAACTTTACAAGCGTATACAACTCAAGCGGACTTGATTCCTCGATATGTGGAACTGCTTATGATGGAACCAACCATACCTTTGGAACTGATACCTTCACCATGCCAGAAAAGGTGATGACTCATGAATGCGTTCTTGAGCACAACAACACAACTCACTGTGAGACCACAATCATCGAGTCGAACTCCACGGGTCTCTGGGAGACCCATCACACAGACAACGCTACACATTGCCATGGAGATTATGATACCGCTACCTCAATGTGCTTAGAGTGGCTTGGAGAACTTTCTATGACCGATTCAAAGGCATTCAATGTCGTTGAGGGGGACAACACTACGACCGTTTACTACCAATACAACCAGGACACTCAAAGTGGAATTTTGATGGTTCCAGACAATCATCACGATGAGCACCACGATGAGCACCACGATGAGCACCATGATGATCGTGAGGAAGAATTTGAGATGCGCTACTTCATGCACTTCTTCAACACCTCAGACGCTGATAACAATCGGTTGCTTGACATGAGTGAACTTACAAATTTCATTGCTTCAATCGATGCAATGGAAGATGACGGGGCAATGTCAAGTGAAATGATGATTGTCATGTACGACATGGACGGAGACGGCGAAATATCCGTTGTCGAGTTCACAGATATGTTCAGGATGGGTGATGATGACGACCACGATGAGGACCATGACCGCGAACGCGACGAGGACCATGGCAACCACAGCGCCGATACTGAAGCCATGCTCAAAGCAATGTTTGATTCAATGGATGCTAACAATGATGGCAAATTGAATGCCGAAGAACTTGCAAATCTCATGGAAATGATGAGAGATGACCATGATGCTGCCGTTGCTACCCTGCACATCCGTGCAGAGGGCGATTACGGGTTTGCTCTTCCAAGTGACGTTACTATGCACATCATTGCATCCGGTGGACATGACGAACATGCCGGACACGACGACCACGATGACCACGCTGACGAAGACGGCGAAGACCATGGTGATGAAGAAGGCGACCACGATGACCACGGTGATGAAGAATCCATGAACTACGACCCACACAGCTGGCTGGACCCTCTTGCTTTCAACGCACAAAGTGCAGTCGTTCTTGAAGCGTTGATCGCCGCCTTCCCTGAAGGACAAGAAGACTTTGAGGACAACGCAGCAGCCCACTCAACTTTGTTGACGGCATTGGATGTTAGTTTCGAAGCAGCCTTCGGAACCGATGGAGTTTGTCAAGAAAAGAAGGTGAGTGCAAATCACAACGCATATTCTTACCTCGCAGTTCGCTACGGCATCCAATTCGAGACTGTTCACGGCCTCGATCCAGAAGGAGAACCATCTCCTGCAGAGGTTGCAGAAGTGATTGAGTTCATCAAGGAAGAAGACATCTCAGTCATTTTCATTGAAGAATTTACTGACGAATCCTCTGTTAAGAGCATCGTTGATGAAACTGGCGTTACTGTCAAAACCCTTTACACGATGGAAATGGCTCCAAAAGATATCAATGACGATTATATGTCCCTGATGGGTAAAAATCTCCAGAACCTAATGGATGGAATGAGTTGTTCCGTTACAACTGGCGAATAGAATGTCCAACAATAACAAATACATTACGTTAAGGTGAGACCATGCATTCAGTTGATATTCTGCCAGTATTATTCGTCGGGGGCGTGTTCCTCGCCCTTTCCGGAAGATTACTTTTTGGATATATCAGAGCACGCAATGCATAAGTCAGCCAACTGTCAAACTGTAGATACAATATGTTGACTACTCAACAGGTCGTGGACACGTATGGAATCGGTAGTTGTTGGAGATATCAATTCCGAGAATGATGTCATACTTAATGTCAACAAGATCTCCGTGAAGCGCTCAGGGAAACAGGTTCTCAAAGACGTTGACTTCAAAATCAAACGTGGGGAGTTTGTCGGGCTTGTTGGGCCGAACGGAAGTGGAAAATCTACTCTTTTGTTAACCATTCTTGGTGAGTTAACCTCCCAACAAGGCTCAGTGAGTATCTACGGTCTCCAACCGACTTCCAATCGTTTGTATGGTAAAATTGGATGGGTTGCGCAGGCAGCTTCAAATTTACCAAAAGATATCCGGATTACCGTGCGTGAGTTGGTTAGATTAGGCACTGTAAACGGTAAGAACATGTTTCGATTTTCAGATGGCGGCCGGCGAAAAAGAGTGAATAAAGCCATCAAAATGGTGGGACTTGAAGATGAACAGTATACAGATGTGGCACGCCTTTCAGGAGGTCAACGTCAGCGAGCTGTCATTGCCCGAGCATTGGCTTCTGAATGTGAATTTATCTTGTTGGATGAACCTCTTGTAGGTATTGATCGGGAAGCCCGAAATACCTTGCTTAAACTCCTGGATAACCTTTGTCATGAGGGAGGGAAGACAATTCTGATGGTATCTCACGACCTGGCTGCCATGCGTCAAACCGCACACAGAATGATATTTTTAGAGCAAACCATCAAATTTGACGGAATGAGCAATGAATTCCCTGATTTGGTGAAACTAGCAAAACTACGAGGAATTGGAAACGTACATTCCATCTACGATATGGAGGAAGAATGATGGGTCTTGGAGATGCAATTATGGCCCTTGTGGGACCCATTCTAGAGATGATTGCTCCACTTATGCCAGGGGATATTTTCCCGTATTTTTTCTCTTGGGACTATTTTCAACGCCCTCTGATTGCAGCGGTTATGGTCACCATCGTTGCAGGTATTTTGGGTTGCTATTTACTGATCCAACATCTTGCTTTGATGGGAGATGGGCTTGCACACGTTGCATTTGGTGGTGTTGCAATAGGCATCGTCTTGGGCGCTACTGCGCCAGTATCATATGCACTTGTGTTCAGTATCGCCGCGTCCATTCTTATCCATGAAATGCAATATCGGGAAATGCTCACTGGAGACGCTTCGATTGCGATCTTCCTTACAGGGATGTTAGCCCTTGGACTTGTTGTTTTGCGCTTAGGGGGCGGGGCTATTACCACCGATATTGAAGCGTATCTCTTTGGGAGTCTCTACATGATAAATGAGTCAGACCTCGATTTAATCTCGTTCGTATGCATCGGTTCTGTTATTGTTCTCGCTTTTATTCGTAATGGATTGCTTGCTTGTGCAATTGATCCTGTGTCAGCGCGCGTTCAGGGTATTCCAGTCCGCACCATTGGTCTGATGTTCAGTGTGACTACCGCTGCTGTTGTTGTCGTCATGGTGCAGGTGGTTGGAACATTACTCGTGACCGCTTTATTGGTGACTCCAGCGGCGACAGCACAACTCATAAGTCGGAGTTTTCGCCAATGCATACTGTGGACTCAGGCGTTTGGATTTTCATCTGTAATACTTGGAATATACTTCTCGGCCGAATACGATACCGGTGGTGGATCAATGATTGCATTGGTTGCTGCAATTATCTTCGCAGTCGTCGCTATTTCCAAGGTCACAATCAATGCCTTCATCAAAGCCGATGACAATCTTAACTGAACGTTTCATTCGTCGGTCACGTCTCATTGCGACTGTATTTGAGGAAATCTTGCATCTATTGAAGCCAATTGGTGAGGATTTCCAAATGGTCGCCAGCGAGTTCCAATTCACCCGAGAGCACTGTATCAATTGGCCAGAATTTAGCGTCAGCAGCATCATCTCCGCCCACGGGGTTTTGGGTTCCATCTTCTGTGATTTCGTAAACAACGCTCACGATGTGTTTGCGTGGGTCTCGTTTTGGGTCGCCCATCACCATTAGAAGGCGGGGTGAATGGCCGTCAATTCCAGTCTCTTCTTTGAGTTCACGAACAGCGGCATGAACAGGGTCCTCTCCTTGGTCTACAAACCCGCCGGGGAGTGCCCAAGCACCTGCCATTGGTGGGTGCTTTCGTTGAATCAAGAGGACGGTATCTCCACGTCGTACGGCGGCGTCAGCGGCAAGAGCTGGATTAAGCCAGCCGTTGCACTCATCGCATGTAGTCATGTCATTCACCGTACCGTCGTCCGCGTTCTTGGTACGTTCGGATGGCCTTGAGCAGGTCTTTCTTTTGGAATGAAGGCCAAAAGACATCGGTGAAGTACAATTCAGAATAGGCCATCTGCCACAACAAGAAATTGGAAATACGTTCTTCACCGCTGGTTCGAATCACCAAGTCAGGGTCGGGCATATCCGCCGTGTAGAGTCGGTTTGAAACTGCTTTTTGGTCAATGTCATCAAGTTCAATATCGCCAGCAGCGTAGTCTTTGGCAATGGTTTGGATTGCGACGATCATCTCTTCACGGCTACCATAAGCCAAACATACTGTGAAGACAAAATCGTCATAATCTTTGGTTTTCTCTTCAGCATAATCAATGGCTTCTATGACGTTTTCAGGAAGAAGTTCCCTTCGCCCGATGATGTGGACTTTGACATTATTTTCGTGAATGCGAGGGTCGTCTGCAATATCGCGAAGGCCCTCGGCATAGAGTTTGAACAGGACATCCAATTCGTCTTGAGGTCGGCTAAGGTTCTCGGTTGAGAGGGCGTAGACGGTGAACCAAGGGATCTTGAGTTCCAGCACCCAGTCCAAAACCCGCTCAAGTTTTTCCTTACCGATTCGGTGACCGATACCAGTAGCAAGGTTGCTCTTCCAAGCAAAACGACGGTTACCGTCCATAATGATGGCCAAGTGATTGACCTGAAGGGGGTGCTCAAGAACCTCTCGCAGCAACTTTGCCTGAACCGCGTGGCCAAGCACATCGCCCATGCGTTCTGAGATACCCATGCTTCGCCCCCCTTCTCTGCTGAGGGCATACGGTGTTTGATTGCTTTCCTTGGAACTTGAAGGCAGCGCCATCATCTTTGAAGGGGTGAATGCGGTGCGAGTAGCATGGAGGATGAGCCGTTTTGGGATATTCCTGCGCAATCCTCCAAATCCTCCGAATCAAAAAAGGGGAAGAAGTCAACATCATCGGTTGAAGGTGATGGTTCACCGCCTTGGTATCCATCTGGATTGACTTCTGAGCCTCTTGACCCTTCGACTCTTGAACTTGGCTTAAGAACGCCCTGGGGCCGGATAAGGGGTTGGAATTACAGCGAGGCCATGGACAAGTCATGGTGGCAAAAATCTCCAGGTTCGTGGTGGGGTTTTTGGCCCGAAAAAGTAGATTCAGTTCGCGTTGTGGCTCATGCACAAAACAAGATCATTGTTGCCCTTGGTGAGGAATTCATTGTCCACATCTATCCGCTTCAAACCGGTCATGATGTTTCCACGCTTGTTCGCTACGAGCCATGGGAAAAGATTCTGCAATCCAAACGAGTTCTTCTTCCGATGGGTGGCCTACGAAACGATAACGGTGACCAAATGTGCATGTTCCCCTATCATGAGGTTCACTCGCCTCAAGAAGTCACTCAAAATCTACAGGACAAAGACAAATTGTTCGCATTAGGAGATGCTGTGGGCCGCCTTCATTCCGGTCTGAAGTACGAAGCGACTCCAAACACTGAATGGCGATGGAATGCACGTCTGAAAGCCATTGAAGATACCCTGAAAACATCGACACTGTGGCGAGCCCCTCACACAAAACACGTTCAGGGTATTCCGCCCTTCAACATCAGTCTTGATGGAATTCTTTGGGGAGATGAGGTCCACCTTGTTCCACAGCCCCGCCCTCTTGTCGACCATCTGTTGTGCGAAAGTGAGCGTATGCCGGGTGTTGCAACCCTTGCGAATTTGGAACAGGCCATCGCTCTTCGAGGTGGATTCAGTGAATCCGCATCCCGCGCTGTTCTCTACACAGGATGGGAAATCAAAGCCCCAAAAACATGGGGTGGGCATTTTCTTAGCACGCTCAAAGGCGGTGTTTGGATTTGGAGGTACGAAGCAATTCTGCTCGAGTTGGCCCGAGCCCGAGCGTTCAAACAACCGAAGGCAGAATCCATGTGCATGGATTGGCTCAACGACGTATCCCGCATTCAAGCAAAATTAGGCATACTTCGGATGACAAATCTGGGCGCTAAAACGTCCTTGATGTTCTTCATCATGTGGTTTATTTCACTTAATTTTGCAGTGGGGCCGCTGAGCGGTATGTCCGGTTTCCCAGGTCGTCTTTCACTGACCGCTCTCTTCCTGTTCTCAGCGATTGGATTGCGCTCCTATACCGAGCAGAATATCCCTGAACCGTATTGATTCAGCGTTGCTGACGGACACGGCCATCGTAGAATTCAATGCCCAAGTCTTCTGCAATGTTCTTGAGTCGGATGATGAACTTGGCTCGCTCTTGACGCTCTTCCACGCCACCCGAGACGTCCCAGTAGAGGTTGAGGTCAACATCCAGCGATGTCGCTGAAATCATGCTGACCTGACAGAATGAGGAGTCTTCCTTGAGGGTTTTTGGATTCTCTTTGATGTCGTCCATCACACGCTCGCAGAAGCTTGCAACGGCGTCACCATCGGCGTTGATGTCAAGATGGAATTTTGTTTGCCAACGGCGCCATCGGCGCTTGCCCCAATTCTCAACGGGCGTGTTGACAAGGTTGGCGTTGGGCATGGTGATGATGGTATCTGCCGAAGTACGGATTAAGGTCGTACGCAGGTTGATTTCAATCACTTCACCCTCAGCGGTTCCAACAACAATCCAATCACCAACCTTGAACGGTCGGTCGAGCAGGACTGTGATGGCGCCGAAGAAGTTGGAAATGGAATCCTTAGCAGCCAGTGCCAATGCCAAACCGGAGATTCCCAATCCTGCAATCAGTGAGGTGAGGTCAAAGCCCATGGAATCGGCTACGAATACTGCTCCAACGAAGATGATAACGAACCGCAGTGTGCTTTGTACGGCTGAAATAAGAGTTTTTTCGGTCCCGTCAAGAACATCATCGTTGTCAAACAGTGCAACGACATCCTGAACGATGTTGACCAAACGAAAGGCCCAAACAACCAGAGCGATGGCGACAATGAATTGAAGAATTCCTGGAAGGAAACTCACGGCTATTGAAGGCATGAGAATTGGAGACCCAGTTCGCTCCATGTCTTCGATCATGAGGTTGATGGCCACCATGGCTAATCCAACACCAACAGCGGTACCGAGGGCTTTGTCAGAATCTTGGACGGTTTTGCCCTTGATGGCTTCCGAGCGAATGATCGTACGCAGGACGGTGGGTGCAAAGCGCATGGTCAGAAGACGGACGATGAGAATCCCGATGATGATGGCAAAAAGAAGGGCGAAGGTGTAGGTGGTAAATCCAAACAATTCATCCCGCAGAGAGGAATCTGCAGCGGGCGTCCATAAGTCATCCATGGTCCTGCCAAACGGTTCTATGGGTTGTTCTTTTCCCTCAAATTTCTAGATATTCATCTTCAACTTGTAAAAATTCTCCCTTTGATATGCACGATTGCTTCAAGAAGTCAAGCGTTTTGGAGTGGGTGATAGCATGATGCCGACCGCGACGAAAACGTCCCCATCCGGAGCACCACGACCTTCATTGGGATTCTTGATTTGCCTCCCACTTCTTCTTTCACTTGCAAGTCCTGTTGCAGGTACTGTTGCTGTTGCAGATACAGCCGCCACCGTGGCTCCTGAAGACGTTTGGTCGGACGATTATAACAACATGATTTTCCCTTGGGCGCCGGCCAATGACCGTATTCTGCAGTTCAAAGAATACCACACCTATGAGACCATGAAGTCACGAATGCTTCGTCTTGCTGAAGAAAATCCTGATATTTTTGAGTACCACGAAGGAATGAATGGTGGTACCAACGCACGAGGCGAGGAAGTTACCGCCAATGCCTACGAAGGTTGGTTTTACGGTCACGCCTCACCTTGGATGAAAATTACTGGCGACGTTCAAGACGGAGAATACAATCCCTTTGTCGGTGATAACGGCAACTACGCTGACCGTCACGATGTCATGATCGTAGGAAACCACCACGCTCGTGAGTGGATGTCCTATACCGTGGCCATCATGCAAATGGAAGTCATTGCCTTCTCCTACGATAACATCGGTTACGATAACGACGGTGACGGACTTGTCGATGAAGACCCATGGGGCGATGCAGACGGTGATGGAATTCTTGACGACGATGGAGACTGTTTGCGATTGGACGATTCTTTCCAAGATTCCAACGGTGACGGTACGCCTTGTGGACCGGGTGACCTTGGTGTCGATGAAGACTACTCTGAGCAGTGGATTACCGACCTGGTCAACTCCCGCGAAATCTACCTCATTCCAATGCTGAACACGGATGGCAACATCTACGATCGTGATGTGTACATGCCAGGCCAATGCCCTGGAGAAGAACCTTGGGATTGCTCGGCGGCTGGTTGGAGAAAGAACCTTCGAGACAACACCGTCACAGGTGTCACTCCAATTCCAGATCTTGACGAATCTGTTGACGAAGGATGCGACGGTGTTGACCTCAATCGCAACTATCAGTTTGAATGGGGCGCTCCTCTTGGTGCCACAGGACCTTTGTTCCCGGGCATGTGTTATGCAGGTCAGAACAACGATGTGTACAACGGACCTGTCGACGACACCGACAACGACGGTGACGGTCAGGTCAATGAGGACCACGTGGACGGTAAAGACGACGATGCTGACGGCGTTACCGACGAAGACTGGTGGGGCGGTAACTCTGAGCCTGAGACCAAGTTCATTCAGGACATGACCGAAATGAACGACGATACCGGTGACGGTGCGAGCGAGTTCAAGGCAACCATCACCCACCACTCCTTCTCCGAACTCATTCTCTACCCTTGGGGTCACTGCACGGACTGTCAAAGTCCTGACCACTTCCAACTGATGTACCACGGTCAGCAACTTGCAGACATGACCCAATATGCTAACCTCCAATCCTCAGATCTCTATCCAACATCCGGTGACTTCTGTGACTGGCACTACGGTGTTCACGGCTCGTACTGTTATACCTCTGAGATTGGAACAGCTTTCCATCAGCATGAAGACGACATTGACCACATCGCAGTCCGAAACTTGGGAACCGGTTTCTATATTGCTGAAATCGCTGATAGTCCACGCGAGCGTGCTGATTTAGAAATGGCCAATATCTCTCAGCAAAACTATCTCCAAGCAGGAGATAAGGTTGACATTCCCTCGGCAGGCGATGTTCCAATCGACATGTGCGTATCCAACATGTTCCCGTACAGTGAATCCAACAGCAAGGTTGAGTGGCGAATGGTCAAACCAAGCCGCCTACAAAGCGACTATGGGCCACGAGAATGGTCGACGACAGAATGGAGCAGTGCTTCAGTAGAGCGGGTTGATGAGGCCTGTACGACTGCAAGCGGAAATGGAACGATTCTACGAGCCATGATTCCTGTGGCAGAGGTTAGTACCGGGGAATTGCATTACAAAGCAACGGTTTCAACGCTAACCGGTGCGGACCTCTACCAATACCCTGCGAACGGTGATTATTACACGTTGCAAATCACCTACCGTGCTGCCTTTGGAAGTTTCTTGGGTGCGATGTTCATGTTCACCGTTGTCGGCACCTTCGTTTGGGGTGGTTTGGCAGTTGCCCTACGTATTATGTTGAATCCAGAAGAGGACGCAGTTCTTGAAGCAGAATTACGCTCAGAATTACGCTCAAAAGCAATAAACGGAGAGCTCTTTTGAGGTGATATCATGTCAGGTTCAGACCAGTTTAACGGCCGTATGGGTCTTATTTTCGCATCCATTGGTGCTGCAATCGGAACAGGAAACATTTGGCGTTTCCCAAGAATGGTTGGAGCCAACGGTGGAGGAACCTTCCTTGTCCCGTGGCTCTTTTTCCTGTTTGTGTGGTCGATTCCACTCGTCATTGCAGAATATGCTATGGGGAAGCGGAGCCGAACCGGAACAATCGGTACATTCCGTATCTTTGCAGGACGTAGGTTCGCTTGGATGGGTCTGTGGACCGCTTGGATTTCCACCGCTATCGGATTTTACTACGCTGTTGTATCGGGATGGACCTTGAAATATTTCCAACTCGGAATTAGCGGTGCCCTCACAGGAGACAAAGTGGATACGACCGAAGTTTGGAATGCGTTTCTCCAATCCCCAGGACAAGTTATTTTCTTCCAATTTGTTGTCGTTCTCTTGGTTCTTGGCGCCATTTGGAAGGGTGCTAAGGCCATTGAAAAGGTCAACTTTTACTTGATGATTTCACTGTTCGCGTTGCTGTTCCTTACCTTGTTCCTTTCACTGTGGATGGACGCATCTGACGGTTCGCTTGACGGAGCTCTGTTCATGTTCACCGTTGACTTTGACATGTTGTTTGAGCCGGAGGTTTGGATCAACGGTTTGTCCCAGTCGGCATGGTCGTGTTCTGCTGGAATGGGTATGTGCATTACGTACGCAGTTTACATGCGTAAGGACGAGGACACCGTTCTCAACGCCTTCACTATGGGTCTTGCCAACAACAGCATCTCCATCATTGCCGGACTTGCAGTTCTTTCCGCTATCTTCGCCGTCAACCCTGACCCGTTGGCAACCGTGACCGGCGGTTCGTCTGCTATCACGTTCCTTGCTCTGCCAGAAGTCTTTGCTCAAGCACCCGGTGGCGCTATTGGTCCTCTGTTCATGATGGCTGGATTCTTCCTCGCTCTTTCGTTTGCAGCGATTACATCCATGATCTCTACAGTTGAATTGTGTGTCCGAAATTTCGTTGACCACGGCTACGACCGAGAGCGCTCAGTCCTCATCACTGGTGTTGCCATCTTTTTGTTTGGCCTGCCTTCTGCTGTGATGTGGATTAAACTTGACAGCGCAGGAGTTGCCTTCCCAGAATTCTTGGAAGTTCAAGACCACATTTGGGGATACGGGCTGATGTTCTCTGGATTGTTTATCGCCTTCTCCATCTGGAAGTATGGATACATCAAGTGGCGCAAGCAGGTCGACGAAGGCACTGCAGCGGACGGTTTCGCTGGCTACATGGGACTTGGTGTCTCAGCATTCCGTGATGATTTCATCAACACAGGAGACAACGATTTGGAAGTTGGACGCTGGTGGGACGTCATGATTTACCTCGCCTTCCCCATTCTTTTCGTTGTCCTCATGGGCTCGTATTTCACCGACATGATCGCCAATACAGAAAACGTCTGGGACCCATCCAACCCCAAGGGATTGAGTATCATTCTGTTGTTCTGGGGCGTTGTTGCTGTGACCTTCATGTTCCTCAACAAATTCCTCATCGCACGGCCTCTGTTCCGTAACATCCCTGAAGGTGCAGATGTCGACATATCGTCCTTGCCTGGTGGTGAGGATGAACTCGTTGTCGCCTTGGGAGATATTGTTCCAGGGTTTGAACATCTAACAGTAAAGGACGGCGTCCTTGAGGCCGAAATCACGGGTTAGGACGTGGTTTTATGGCCGAATTGTGGGAGACTCTCACCATCGGCCTTGTTCTCTCACTTTTCTTTATTGGATTGAGTTATTTCTTTTGGCGACGTTACGACCGCCCGACGCCTCTCATGATTGAACGAGAGGAAGAGAAACAGCGCCTGAAAGCCGAACGCAAAACATGGCGACAAGTCGAAGCAAAGATGGAAGCCGAACGAATGGAATCGGAATCAAAAGCTCGCCGTGAGCAACAGAAGGCGAAAGATCATGCGAACAGTGTAGCACCTGATGAGGAGCACGTTGCTGAGGCATGGAGTGCACTTGGTGTGGAAGCACCAAAAACTGCGGCAGCCCCCTCGTTTCAAACCGATGAACATGATACCAATTCTCAACAAGAAGCAAGCGTGCAAACCGGTCTTGGTGATGCTGAAGTAAACGACGATGATGTTCTTTCAGTGGACGATCCGGTCAAGGTTCGCCAAGATGCTGGAGTTGCTCCAACAGAAGCACCGGATTGGGAAATCATTGAGAAAATTGCAGAGATTGCTGAAAAAGACGACCATGAAGTTCCCGAAGTTCCTGAAGCACCGGATTTGCCTTCAGTAGAGGAAC
>Ga0066856_10000194_pt1 | contig 21585 bp, 26 predicted proteins | sample ETNtaG_5_FD_65605 | JGI IMG/M metagenome (GOLD analysis project Ga0066856, IMG submission 65605) | Marine microbial and viral communities from oxygen minimum zone, Eastern Pacific Ocean - ETNP201406SV205 | ecosystem: Environmental > Aquatic > Marine > Oceanic | place: Pacific Ocean: Eastern...
TGTTGAAAACGTTAAAGACGCAATTATTGTTTTCAATGATTTACCTCCTCATCACCTAGGGTGGAAACAATATCGGACAATGGGTTCGGCCGCTTTGGATCTTTGTTGTGTCGCTGACGGGACTTTTGATGGTTTCGTTGATTTTAGTTCTGGGTTATCTATTTGGGATTATGCGGGGGCTGCCCTCATCTGTGAAGAAGCCGGAGCAACGGTCACTACTTCCATGAATGAGGAAATAGATTTTTCGTCCTTTCGCTCTGATCTCACTTTCCGAACCAGGATTATTGCCAGCGGTAGCGCTGAATTACATGAAACTTTGCTTGATTTTGGTTCTGTATAAGATTATTAGCGTCGGGCAACTGTGACCGGAAGGTTAGCGTAGCCGTGGACGAAACTTGAGAAGACCCGCTCGGGCTCATCCTGAATCTCTATACGTTCGAAGCGTTTTAGGATTTCTTCCCATACTATTCGCAGCTGAAGTTCAGCGATTCGGCTGCCCATGCAGAAATGAATACCGTACCCGAATGAGAGTTGACGGTCGGCATTGTGTCGCTCGATGTCTAGGACGTTCGCGTTCTCAAAAACATCTTCGTCTTGATTGGCAGAGAGGTACCACATGAGTAGTTGGTCGTATTTTTTGATTTGTTTTCCACCAAGTTCGGTGTCGCGCGTGGCGGTTCGACGCATATACGCGAGCGGGGTTTGCCATCGGATTACTTCGGGAACGAAATTTTGTATGAGGTCTGGATTAGCAATCAACTTGTCGTATTGATCGGGGAATTTATTAAGGCCATAGACGCTTCCGGTCATGGTGTTTCGGGTGGTGTCATTTCCACCGACGATTAATAAGAGCAGGTTCCCTAGTTGTTCTAATGGGGTCATATCCTTTGTATCTTCGCCATGGGCGAGCATTGAGACGAGATCAAATCCCGGGTTCTCTCTTCGCTCTTCAAAAAGTCCTCCAAAGTAGTCAACGCATTCAAGTAGCTCATCGATTTTCTGTTGTTGTGTTTCAACTACGCCGCCAGGTCCGGGAATAGCGAAGAGAATGTCGGACCAGCGGGTGAGTTTGCGGCGGTCTTCCATTGGGAAATCAAATAATGTTGCCAACATCAAAGTCGTTAGCTCAATTGAGACAGTATCTACCCAATCGAATGTTTCTCCTTCGGGTAGAGAGTCAAGCAGTTCGGCTGTTCGTTCACGGATCATGGGTTCAATATTTCGGATATTACTTGGAGCTGAAATGCTTCGAACGGTCTTGCGTTGCGCTGTGTGGTCCGGTGGGTCCATTGCTATGAACGTTTGTATACCTGGTTGCTCCATTTCTTCTGAATTGGCGATCTCTTTGAGGCCTAATGTTATGCCCTTCGCTGAGGAGTAGGTTTCCCAGTCCCCGTCGACGGCTCGGACATCGGCATACTTTGTGATTGACCAGTATCGGCCAGCTGTTTCAATTTCATTAAGATGTACTGGGTCTTCTGCTCGTAGACGTGCGAAATGGTCCTGCCAACGGTCCTCCTTGAACAGGTGGGGATTAGCTGGGTTGATTTCAGAGATCTCTAAGTCAGCTGCTGCTGGGACGCCAGCACCTATCTCTGACATTTCCATCTCCGGTGTGCGGATTGAAGCATCGAAAAAGTCTGTGGCAGCGGTTTCAGTGGTATCTGTCATAGTTGTTACCCCTCTTTCTAGTGGGCGCAAAGGGACTCGAACCCCTGACCCCCTCGGTGTAAACGAGGTGCTCTAGCCAACTGAGCTATGCGCCCCAGTCATTTCAAACTATCACAGAAACAGAAAAAGGGCTTAGTTCCACAAGCCAACTAAACCAATTTTCTGCATATTCCAGCAACAGAGAGCTTAGGTTCGAATGCCCATATGCGCTTCAATAATATTACGACTGGCTCATGGCTACCGGTACCTTTAGCACAACGAAGTTTAGCGACCCTAACTGCTGACGCGCACTACCAATGGACACACAGCCTTACCAACAGCAAAACAGACCGGAGGCCAGAAAAAGTCGGTCCCGAAGTTGAGCGTCAACGACGAATCTCTATAACATTTCAATCAATTATTGAACAAAGTTAACTTTCCTGATTAAGCCGGTCCCAGGCATCTCCCCGCCCTCGTTCTCGCAGCGCATGACGTTCAATCTCCTGCTTAGTTATCGTCCTAGGGAATTCTGTTACGAACTCAATGAATCTAGGGACTTTAAAATATGCAAGACGCTCCTCACACCAAGCTATTACCTCCGAAGGTTCTAAATCCGTGTTCTCTTCTAAGTGAATGTATGCTTTGATGTCTTCTTCACCGAGATCACCAGGGACACCAACAATCGCACAGTCATTAACGCTTTCATGTTCAGTAAGAACTTTCTCAACTTCAAAAGCTGAAACATTCTCTCCTCGCACACGCACCCAATGAGCCTGCCTCCCGACGAAATGCAAATACCCTCCCTCATCTAAATAGCCGATATCCCCGCTGTGATACCAGAGGTTCCTCCACGCTTGAATCGTCTCTTCAGGCTTGTTGATGTATTCCAGCATGAAACAATTCGCTCCGTTAGGGCGAAGCAATATTTGACCTTGCTCCCCTATCGGCACAGGGCAATCATTCTCATCCACGATAGATATATCGGCCCATCCGTAAGTTTTTCCGCAACTGTCTTCAGTTTTGTCATCCAGCCGTTCGCTACAGAGTAGAACACCGACTTCGGTCATTGCGTAGACCTCAAGAAGTGGAACTCCGAATCGTTCTTCAAATTCTTTTCTGAATGATGAACGCACTTGTCCGGAAGCGATACCTATTCCAACCCGGACATTGTGGTCACGGTCTTGTACTGATGGTTCACGCGTTAGCAATGCAGAAATCATTGTGCCAATGGGGTCAATGATCGTAGCTCCAGTTTCTCTTGCTATATCCCAGTAGTTGGAAACGCTAAACCATTTCGTCATAACTCCTGTAGTCCCGCAATACAGGGGGCCCATCACTCCGAATTGCTGCCCTCCAACGTGAAAGAAATGCGAGTTAGCGAAATGCACGTCATCAGGTTTCGATTGGGTAATTTCTTTATACCGTTCAGCTGCTCCGATGTAATGCAGGTGCGGTGCTAGAACCCCTTTAGGCATGCTTGTACTTCCCCCAGTGTAAATAATTGACATTGGATCGTTAGGGGCTATCTCCACTGAGGGCAGAGTATCTTCACCATCATACAGATTTTCAAATGGAATGAAATTGTTTGATTGTGTACCCCGCCAGAGTATCTCTATAGGTTGATGGGTGAACTTGGGTTGCGCCTCTTTGTACACATCCAAGAGATCATTATCAATGATAATTACCTTTGCGTTGGTATCCCCGAGACTGTAGACCAGCTCATTTGGGGCCAGCGAGACGTTAAGAGAAGCGAAAATCGCTCCGAGTTTGACGCATGCATACCAAACTGCTGCGTGGTCAATTGAGTTATACATGAAGGTTGCCACGACATCCCCCTTTTCCACCCCATATCCAGCGAGTGTGCTGGCAACTCGGTTTGACCGTTCGTGCGCGTCTTGATAGGTGAGAGTTTCCCCATCACATATCAGTAAAGGTTTATCACCTAATGCAGTTCGGGCAAGAAACACGTCACGCATGTTGGAGTGTTCAATCTCAATTCCATTCAGTTCCATGTTCCTCAATTCTTAATTTAATCAGTTTGTGTTTTCTACCCAACGATTAGGGTTCCCGTCAAACAAAGGAAGTGAAACCGGGCCATGCTCTTCCGCTGGCAAAGCCACAATGGCAGTCCCCTGTGTAGTGATTTCATTAAATTGGTTTTTCCCTTCAATTTTTAACGCCACGAAAGGATGCTCATCAAACCATTTGCTGGTTACTTCAGCAGCGAAATAAGTTGTATGGCCGACAATGTTTGGCTTCAATATATCAACATCAACTTCTGCGAGATGGCCTTCATCACCCATCCAATCTGTAAGCATTTCTATCACCCAAGCAATTCGATGAAGTCCGACATCATAAGCCCCACCCATACCTACATCTTTCCCTTCTTTGGAGGAGAAATGGCCTCGAGCAGCTGAATCTTTCGCACCGGTTTCACTATTAATTTCGTAATCATCATGCCGGTTACGGTACCGAACCGCATCTCCGTGCGCCCCTCCATAATGAAGTGCTCCTTGCGCCCCCGTATACCATTGAAAGATCCTGTTTAGCGTTAACGTTTGGGAAATGGGCCCGATAGTGTCACCAACATTTATACCTTCCCAAATAGGTGTTGAACCAGACCGAATTTCTTCATCTTTTACTTCAGGAATGTATGTGGCTTGCGGCGGTTTATCCCGTTTCGGTACTTTTTTTTCTGAGTTACGTTTTTCTCTGCGTGGCGTACGGGCGACCCGACCTTCAGCCATACAAAGAAGGGTCCCATCTTTTCGACGATATGTAATCTCACCCGTTTGCAAAACCCAGAGACCGAATCTCCTCCCAGTCTTCTCTTCCATTTTCGTAAATACCACAGAAACATCAAATTCATCATCTAACCGTATGACGTCGTACCAGCGCCATCGGGTTCCAGCGTAGATCCATTGCACTCCCGGCAATTTTGGAGCGACAATGGTTGCATCCACTGAGTAAAGAAAGGATGGCGGTGCGAGAATACTGTTCCACCTAGTGCGTGAAGCGTATTCTGGGTCACGCCATAGTGGATTCTGATCCCCAACGCCATCCGCAAACTGGCGAATGGCGTCTTGGGTCGCGACAGCGTTCCACTGCATTCGGTCTCGCCTAAGGGGCACGCCAAGAAGTTCGCTAGCCTCATTGACCGAGGTTTCATCAATTACTCCCCAGCGTTCAGGGGTCACTGACACAACTTATCGAAACTTCGGGATAACATCTTCAGCGAATTGAGAGAGGACACGAGCATTTTGTTCGCGACTGTTATACGGGGGGAAGTGCAGGATCAATGAACTTGCCCCTGTGGCTTCTTCCATGTATTTAATCTTCTCAACAACGCTTTCTGGAGAACCGTAAATAATCGTATCTTCACGAAGTTTCTCATAGTCGGCTCCGCGCAACTCCTTTTGACTGGAATCAGATACTTTGCCGAGGTAACCAGAAGAAGCAGCCCCAGTAAATGAATCCACGTGTTTACAAACAGATTCTGAAGCTTCCTCTTTAGCTTGTTCGTCAGTATCGGCCACATACACCATTCGGCCTATACCTATTGTTCCGTGTCCGGGGTTAGCGTTATAGGGGTTTTCAGTTTCTTCGCATTTTTGCAGGTAATGCTGACACTTTGGAACGAGTTCTTGGATCGGGGTAAGCGTTGATGTTAGTAACCCAAGGCCATATCTGGCACAATTCTCAATTGATTCATCACTCGAAGCACCCATGTACATGGGCGGATGCGGGAGTTGAACGGGACGCGGCAGAATTTCATAATCTCCGGTAATTTTATAGTTAGGCAAATACGTTCCTTGATGGTCAATCTGGTGTGTATGGAAAAGCTCCATCATCACTTCAAGAGCTTCAGCCTGATATTTACGCCTGTTCTCGAAATCAGCCCCTAAAGCTTCAAATTCGTGTTCTCGGTAACCTGAGCCGATACCAAACGCGACTCGCCCATTGGTGAGGATGTCGACAAAAGCAATATTTTCCACAAGGCGAACAGGGTTGTGTAATGGCGCAACCATAACTCCGCTACATAACGTGATGTTACTTGTTTGCGAAGCAAGGTATGCCACGTATAGCAGCGGGTCTGGAAGTATCCCATATCCGGTACTAGCGTGATGTTCAGCAATCCAGCACATGTCGTATCCTCGTTCATCTGCTTCAATTACTTCTTTTGTTACTCGTTCATGTATCTCTCGGAATGGATATTCTTCCCGACTTCTATCTGGTTGTGATATTTCAATGATTCCGAATTTCATAGTTGTTATCCTCTCTCGGGATAGTGTACTTGTTGTTTCAAAGTAGTCCAGATCCCTCCATTATTTCGTCCCTATCTGAATTCCCTACTGGTTCTTTTTGCTTGGCAAGTGCACAATTGCTGTTCCCTCGATAATGCGCTCGGAGTCTTGCAGGTGGCCCTGTATGGAGAGTTCACACCACGATGTGTCTTTATTTTTTCCTAGGTTCGTGACCGTCCCGGAGATCGTCGTTGTGCTTCCCAAAAGAGGACTCCCTCTCAAATTAGCCTCTAATCGGACTAGCGTTCCATGGTCACCGATCCAATTTGTTATTAAATGAATGAGCCACGAGGTTACTTGTGGGCCTGTCGCCGCCTGAGTTAGCAGTCCACCAGTACTGAAACCTTTGGAGTTGTTGGGCGCACCTTGTGTCCCCGAGCACCATGCAACGACGTCCATAATACTGAGAGGCCCTTTAGTCACATTGCCTAATTCTTCTCCTTTTTTAGTGTCTTCCCAAAATCTCGGTTTAGCTCCTCTCCTTTGTTCTGCAAGAATTTTTCTTTCTATAGCCGTTAAGTCTTCGGCTGAATAGCGTATTTCGGGGCGGCTCTCTGGTTCCGGCAGTGGCATCATATCGCGACGACAGATCACAGTGGATTCAGCTAGGACCTTGCCTGATTCGGCGATAAATCTTGTTTTCCCAGTTTGGTGGAAGATGTTCTTTCCACCTTCAAAGATCTCTTTTTCGCAGGACTGTTCTATGTAAATTTCTTCACCAATTGTAAATGGTTGAAACCATTCCAAAATGACAGATTCATAATGGCGCTGATGGTCTTCATACTCGGGAGCGATGGTGGTTTCATCAATCGCATACACAAATGAGGGAGGCGCCGTAGTAGCCCATAATGGGTTGTTGTCACCTATCCCCCACACAAAATGTTTAATTGCGTCATACGTTACTGACGAGACCCAGGGTTGTCTCTTGTGTAATTGTTTTTCGTTTTTAGGCTTCAAATCGGTCCGTTATTTCATTTGTGCCGAGTGTATCTCCGGCCCCTTTCCCGAGTGGGATTCCTGGCCATTGGCCATCGGCGAAGATAACCAAAACGGTAGCTCCTTCTGGCCCCGCTACCAGCGGACCGTAACCACGATTAGCTAAGCCAATGCGCACATCACCTGGATACAGCCATGTCCTACCTATCATTTGAGAACCTTCAAGGACGATCTCAGAATAATCGCAAGCATGAGTATGCGATTCAATTGTGCAACCGGGGGGGAAATTCATTTTGAAAACTGTTGGCGCTTCAGGGTTTTCTGGTAGCCCTATTTTATACATGGTTGCTACAGCTTCTGTAGGAAGCGTAATACCACCTATGCCCTCCCATGACGTCACGACGTGCCCACGTCTTTGAAGTTCACTAGATATTTCTTCAGTTGTTATTTTTTGGGAATTATCTTTTTTTTGCTCTGTGTCCATATCTACCTTTCCCGGTTTCTCCAATTTAGCAAGAAAATGTGCATACGTTCTTGCTAAATTGGAGAAATGACTTTACGACTAGAAGGAAAAGTAGCAGTTATCACCGGCGGGTCAAGCGGAATCGGGGAAGCGACTGCGCAAATGTTTGTTGACCAAGGAGCTCAAGTCGTCCTCGGAGACATCCAAGAGGATTTAGGAAAATCTGTCGCTGACCGTTTAGGTGCGACAGCGAGATTTATTGTGTGCGACGTCACCCGAGAAGATCAAGTAGCCGAATTAATTGAAGAAGCTATTACTATTAACGGGAAATTAGATGTGATGATGAATAATGCAGGAATTGTCGGAGCGCGTGGCCCAATTGACGAAATCGAACTTGAACAATTTCAAAGAACCTTCGATGTTTTAGTTTCAGGGACTTTCCTGGGAATTAAACATGCGGCAAGAAAAATGAAACAACAGGAGAATGGTTCGATAATTAATCTTGCAAGTACAGCTGGAGTAAATGGTGGTTTTGGCCCGCATGCTTATGCGGCTGCGAAACATGCAATCGTAGGGCTTACAAAAAACTCAGCCGCTGAGCTATGCCGCTACGGTGTTCGAGTTAATTGCATTGCTCCAAGTGGCGTTGTTACCCCCCTTGCCGCCCAAGCTCATCTTGGCGACTTTAAAGCATTGGATGAGATGCACGATACTCTGGCCCAGAATTCCCCACTAAAAGGTCGCGCTGGGACAGCTGAAGATGTCGCAAATGCTGCGTTATTCCTAGCCTCGGACGAGTCAGGGTATACAAATGGTCATTGTTTAACGGTTGACGCAGGTTTTACCACCGGATCTAAAGCGACTGAACCCCAGCACACAACTAACGTCCCCTTTATGCGAGAAGCAGGCAAAACAGGGTTAGTGGATACTTAGATTCTCTTTCCAACTCAATCTTTGTTGTTCTTTTGCTAGTTACGTCATTGGCTTTCGGCCAATCGTGATGATCGAAACTGGGCTTATCATAACGAAGCTAGGTTCTCTGACCTGCTTTAAGACATTTTGTTGATCTTCTGGTGTCATCAATCCGGCTTCGACTAGCCGAGGTATCGCTCTTTCTAAAGCAAGAAACCACCATTCCCCACTCGGCTCGTTAGGACGCATAGCCCATACATCGCCGATCACGTCAAGCTCAGTTAATCCATTTGACCGGAATCTATCCAAAATGTGTAGGCCAAAATTTGGGTCTCTCCATTTCTCCTGACTTCCCGCGGCCATAATCTGGTGAATTGCCTTATATGGCTCCACCAAGCTTTGCTCCCCAAATCCGATGAACTGTCCATCTTCAAGCACTAGCCAACCGCCCGGCTTCAATCCTTCGATCAGTTTCGGAATAACCTCTTCTCGGCTGGGAAGGTGCTGCAGAACAGCGCGGGCATGAATAATGTCATACCTCTCTTTCGGGATCGATTCATTCTCAATATCTAGTTTCTTGACCTCAACGTTGTCGGGCATGACGGCATGAAACTGAAGATCTATGTCTACGGAAACGACTTTTCCTCCATCTCCAACCTTTTGGGATAGCCAACCGCTTACGCTCCCTGTCCCAGCCCCGACCTCTAGGACATGCATCCCTTTAGCAATACCAACTCTTTCAAAGACTGCGAATGTTTTGGGGTCCCGAACTGCTGCGAGCATTGCTAAGCGTTCACGCTCTATTCCGGCTTCGTCCTCATGTGTCCCGTATCTTTCTGCCATTACCCCCCTTTTTGAGGTCTACGTTTCGTTGATGAAACTATAACATTTCCCATGCAACCCTCATAAAGATTCATATGGGTTACCAACTCGGATATCTAGATGCTAAAGGGTCACGGAAAGATTGAATCTCCCTTGTGTTGTAACGAGGAAACGACTTACGCCATAACGTAACCTAAATTAATTCTTCAGGTTATTCGCGTTCTTGATGCAGTTGTTGCGCTTGATAACGCCAACTGAACCGATTAAAACAACCCGGTAGATCGTATGCTTCTTCAATACCTGCGACTTCTTTATCTGTAAGTGCAGCGAATTGGGCGAAGTTGACGATTCCTTGATCGTTCAACCGGGTAACGCTGTAGGGGTCAAGGCCTCTAATAAGAGCGAGGTTATCGCGGTGCGTTTCCTGAACTGGGCTAACTATTGAGGGTCCAGCTTCCTCTGTCGTTAAATTATCTGAAGGTTTTCCCGCCACTTCTGTAACGATTGTTTCGCCACCCAAAGTTATTCCATTAGAACTAACGACTGTTGTCACTGCCCCAAAGGGTAAAGGGTCACCCTCTGGGATCGGGCGTATAAGGAAATCAGCGGGGACTGGCACGGGAACCGGCAGGGGTGATTTCCCAACAGGTACTTCTGGGCTCGGCGTAGTCCTTCCCGTTGAACGAGTCAGGGTGGTTCCTTGCCCTTCGTCTATTGAAGAGAACGCAAGAGAAACCACAAACCGCAAAAGTGTTTTCATGTCTCTGCCTCCTCCCAAAATCTACTCGGCCAACCTACCAAAGGTGAATTTCTTCGCCTACTTATTTAAACTTATCTTGAACAAAGAGTCATGCATTAGGGTTAGAAACCCTTTGATCGGAGAGATATGCCCATACATGAAAATAATTACGTTTCGTTAACGACCTTCACTAAAGATGGTCGGAGGAAAAACTGCCCTGTCTGGATAGCGAACCTTGGCGAGAAGAATGTAGGGTTCACAACTGAGTCAACATCTTGGAAAGCAAAAAGGATTTCCCATACGCCACAGGTAGAACTCCAACCTTGCAATTCCCGTGGGGTCCTGATTGAAGGATCTCAGCCTATTTCTGGTGTGGCTCGATTGGCTTACGGCGATGATTTTAAAGACGTCCAAAATGCGATCAGAGAGAAGTACGGATTCCAGTTTTTGCTGATTACCTTCTTAGGTAAAGTCAAAACATTTTTTAGAAAAAATGATCCATCAAGTTGTGGCGTACTTATTACTTTGAGCCATTAATGGTTAATTCTCAGGCCTCAGCTTTGCTAGTCCAACCACGATTTCAGCATTCGGAAGGTTAGTCAGCCCAGTCGGATTCAAATAGATCTTTCTAGCACGTGACCCTCCACCGACAATCACCTTTTCACATTCCATTACGCGACTATCTATCCAAAGAGGGAGGCCTTCGGGTAGGCCAAATGGGGTGACTCCTCCAAGTGCCATACCTGTTATTTCAACGGTTGATTCAGGGGTAGCGAAAGAAGCTTTTTTTGCACTCAATTTCTTCCGAACGACTTTATTCACATCAATTTTCGTTGTTGCCAAGATGACACACATTGCGTAAGAAGGAGGGCTTCCTTTGCCTGCGACAAGAATTGCGTTAGCAGATTCATTTAGCGCATAACCATAGTGGTCACAAAAAGCAGCTGTATCTGCGAGTTCAGGATCGCAATCAATGACTTCAAAATCTGCCTGAGCTCTGGATAGGGCATCTAGAACATGGTCTACCAATATAATTCTTTCTCTTGATCTATAGACTGATTCTACTCCTAGTGGAAGCGGGTTAAATAACGCAAGAGCCTAAGAGTATTTAAGAAATTCTTCCTCATATACTTGCCACATGGCACAGGTGGAGAATTGGCATCAAGCAAAGAATGAGCTTCGTGATTCAATTGAGAAACTTTTCACTCCAATTAAGTTAATTGATGATAACGATGACCCTTCTATGCCAGCTGTTTTTGCGATCGTTGGATTTGGTTTATTTGCGGCATCAGCGTGGCTATGGGACCAGCACTGGATCCTTCTCGTCGTTTTCATTCACTACCTCTATTTAGTTATAACCAAAACCAAAATAGGTAGGGTTGTTGTCTATTTCATTAAATCAATTATGTGGTTTCCAATTATTGCTGGAATGTTTTTCTACAACGTTTGTATAGCTATACCGGTGTATAAATTTCAGTCTCGTTCCACTGAATAAAGGCGTTTAATACGCGACTATTCTGTCACACCCTCCAACTAACTTTGAATATGTAGGAGGATAAATGCCAGATCTAATAAGTGTGCATAAAAAAGTTAACGAGTTTCTGTGTGACCGTTGGAAAACCTCTGTCGGTGATGAGGAGAACAGTTGGATAGTTGAATACGAGTCGGTATCCATCTATCTACGTATTAGAGAAATTGAATGGTTCACAGATGATTGGGACAACGCAATTGTTGTCGAATTATCAAGCATTATCCTCTTTGACGTTGAATGCAGCAATAACTTGTTTGAGCATATAGCTCGCACCAATGGAGACTCTCTTTTCGGTGCGATCTTTGCAACAGCTTCATCATGGAATGAAACTGAGGGTTATTGCGACCTCGTTATGAACCATAGGTTGATGGGGAATGACTTAACGAAAGATGAATTGAACTTATCCATAGTTGCTCTTGGGGTCGTAATGGAAGAATTCCGAAAAGAATACTTAGAGATGTTTGGCGGGACTCCAGTAAATGATGTTGATATCTTCGGTGATGAGGATTAATGCTTGATTACCTTATTACCAAACTCCTCTAACTGCGGTAGGCCATCAGGCCCACCAAAGAAAAACGCTGGAACCATGATTCTTCCAACTCCTGCTTCACGCATCATTTCGACGCCTTCCACCGGGTCATCTCCTCCGAAAACAGCAAAATGAGCATTGATTTCTATTTCTGACGGATCTCTATCATTGGTTTCCGCTACCTCACGCACCGATTTGATAAGTTGTTGGAGTTCATCGAAATCGCCTGTCCCAGGGTAATACCCATCGGCAAGCTTAGCGGCTCTTCTGATCGCAGCTGGTGTGTCACCCCCCACAAGAATAGGTATCCGTTCTTGCTTCGGGCGTGGCGTGCAAGTAAGCGGTTCGAAATCAACAAATTCACCGTGAAACTCAATATCAGTTCCTGACCATACCGCATGAAGGGCTTCGACGTATTCATCGGTTCGAGCTCCACGACGTTCCCATGGCACCCCGAGAGCTTCAAATTCTTCCTTAAGCCACCCAACCCCTATTCCCAGTTCAACTTTTCCATTAGTTAAGTGATCCAATGTCGCTATTTCTTTTGCGAGAACTAGAGGGTTCCTTTGAGGAAGTATCAAAATGCACGTGCCCAACCTAAGACTTGGAGCTACCGCAGAAACATATGCTAACCAAATAAGAGGATCAGGAATCCATGTATCTTTTGTAGCTGGTACTTTCCCATCAGCCGTATAGGGGTATTTGGACTCTATGGAAGAAGGAAAAATTACGTGCTCTCCTCCCCATACGGATTCAAATCCAACCTTTTCAGCGAGTTTACAAATCTCTAGGGCACTACTTCCCTCGGTGCCGATGCTGCTTGCGAATGCTAAACCAAATTTCATTTATTCCCCTCAATTGACCGATCGTTACTTCAACCTAGCCTTTGGAGGTCTTGGAAGCAGCATTGGGGTGTCATCAACATAGGTTTTATAGTCATCGTTGCCACCCCATTGAGTTTCCGCTCGTCTTTCAAGTATGGGGATTCCACTAATCCTTGTTATAAGCACGACAACAAAAATCGGAGAAATTAAGGCTGACCATCTCCAACCAGAAAGCACGGGGAGCGCAATCACTGCAACACCTATCCATAGGATGATTTCACCGAAATAATTGGGGTGGCGAGACCAGGCCCAAAGTCCAGTATTAATAAATTTACCTTTGTTTTTCGCTTCTCTTCTAAACTTTTTCTTTTGTTGATCCGCGATTATTTCAATAGCAAAGCCCGATACCCAAAGAATTGCTCCAATAACTCCGAAAATGCCGAAAGGTTCATTTTCTTTAGTCGTCAGAACTGTTAATGCGCATGCGATGTTAACGAGAACCCAGAGTGCTTGTAATGACCACCATGACAGAAAAGACAATGGGTATTGTTTGATCTTGTCGAAACGACTGTCTCCACCTGTTTCTTTCGCCCGTAGAAACAGGAATGACCCAAGTCGCACCGCCCAGACCAACACCATTAGAGCAACCATAATTGATCGAGTATCCGGATTATCCTGTGAGGCGATCGCAAATACAATTAGCGAGATTGTCGTGATGGAACCAGTTAAGTCAAAGTAATGTTCAGTCCGACCAAGATATGAAGGGACGAAGACTATGTAGTTCAAGGCATAGGAAATTATCGCGCAAACAGTGAACGTTGGGATTGCTCCCACCTTCGCGCTTCCTGTACTTAACGCTAATGCAAGCGCCACCCCCATTGAAGTTGAGAGTGAAAGGCTAACGATCGCTAATCGTAGGTGTTTATTCATGGCTTTAGGCTAGCCTCTGAGTTTCTTTTGAAGCATTTTCGTCGGCAACTTTCTCCTGCTAGTTTTCTAGTTCAGGATTTGGAGGTCCAATGATCATCATCACAGCAACTTTTGTCTTAGCAGATCCAACTACACGACCTGAAGCAATCGTAAAAGCGATTCCTTTGCAACAAGCCACTCGGGATGACGAACCCGGATGCGAGTCCTATGTTTTCTCTCCGGACCCAGCAACTGAAGAGAAAGTGGTTGTCTTTGAACTTTGGGATGGCAGGGACAGTCTTCACGCTCATTTTGATCACCAGAATTATTTCAACATGGGTTCAATGTTTGGACAAGTAGGTTTAGCTAGCGCCGAAAGCAGAAAATGGCGTGTAACGGCATGTGAACCTGTTTACGATGAAACGAAAAAGGCGCGGGCTGATTTCTTTACTTCCTCTTCTCAGGTTCCGGATGATCCTATTGTTGTTGCAGGTTACATAGACCTCCATGATCCATCTGAACGAGATGATTTACTTTCGGAATCAATACCATTTCAGCTAGCGACACGAAATGATGAACCTGGGTGCCAGATGTATGTTTTTTCTCCTGATCCATGTCGAGCTGAACGAGTAGAAGTTGTTGAAATTTGGGATGATATGGCGTCTTTAGAAGCCCACTTTTCTCATGAAAATTACTTGAACATGGGGGGTTTGATTCGTAGCACTTCGGGCAGAGAATCGAATCACAGAAAATTTCGTTGCGATGTTAACGAGCCGGTTTATGACAATGACCGAAGAGCACGCGCTGATTTCTTCACAGTTTAATTATTGATCAGAGAGAGCGTCTCAGAAAGCGTTCCTATGGTTCTGTCAATATTAGTGAGTTTATCTAAGCCGAATAAACCAATACGGAATGTAGAGAATCCTTCTGGTTCGCCGCATTGCAATGGCACTCCCCCTGCGATCTGCATACCAGCCTTGCTGAACTTTGAACCAGATTTGATATCTGGATCATTGGTGTAAGAGACGATCACTCCAGGTGCTTGAAATCCCTCAGCAGCAACACTAGAAAACCCCTTTGCCTCTAATACCTCTCTAGCTTTCGCACCAAGAAGATTTTGTGATTCTTTCATTGCTTTGAATCCTAAATTTTGTGTTTCCATCATTACATCTCGGAAATTTCTCAGCCCGTCTGTTGGCATAGTTGCATGATACGCATGTCCGCCGTTCTCATAGGCTGCCATGATTTCTCGCCATTTCTTGAGATCACATGAAAAACTTGAACTCGTTGTTTCCGTCAACCGTTGGATAGCTCTATCTCCGAGCATGACGAGAGCACAACATGGTGTCCCGCTCCAACCTTTTTGAGGAGCACTTATTAATACATCTACACCAGTTTCCTTCATATCTACCCAAATAGCCCCTGATGCAATGCAGTCAAGAACTAGGATTCCACCATTCTCATGAGTTGCATCAGCAAGCTTAGAAATGTAGTCATCTGGGAGAATCATTCCCGCTGATGTTTCTACATGCGGGGCGAATACGACTTTTGGCTTTTCGATTTTTATTTTTTCGATCACTTCGTTAATAGCATGGGGGGCGAAAGGGGCGAAAGGGTCATTCCCAATTTGCTGAGCCATACAGACAGAATGTGATGATGGAATAGTCCCAGCTTCAAAAATTTGAGTCCATCGATAACTGAACCAGCCATTTCGGACAACTAGTACATTCTCATTTGTCGCAAATTGCCGTGCAACTGCTTCCATACCGAATGTTCCGCTTCCTGGGACGATAGCAACTGCTTCAGCGTTGTATACAGTCCGAAGTATTGCAGAGATATCGTTCATGACATCCTGAAACGATTGCGACATGTGGTTAACCGACCTGTCTGTATAGACAACTGAATATTCAAGAAGTCCTTCAGGGTCTACCTCTGGTAGTAATCCGGGCACAATATCCTCCTAATCGCTTTAATGAAATCATTGAATTACATTGTACGCCTTACAGCAATGATAATTCAGTAAACAATTCTTTAGACATTACATAATGGCTAGAATTTCTCGTTACATTCTCTCTTTTCTGCTTCTTTAAACGGAAATAACGATTTGTCCTTGCATTAGTTTGTCGGGAATTCTTGTTCCACTAATTTTTCGCTGAGAGCCCATAATGCCTTGGCGGTGTCTTCATTGTAGATATATGGGAAATAGCCATTTTCACTTGGGTTCCCACCTTCTATACCGACTTGGCAATCTCCAAGATACGCCCCATTATCGGTTCTCAAATCATTTGTAGTAGCAGCCCATACCTGTGTTGCTGCCCCTGCCTCCATTGATTTGAAGGGTAGCCCGCCGGTTTCTTTTGCTTCAACAGATGATGTTGATCGAGCTTTAACTCGTTCAGTCATTTCTTCCATAAGTTCTGGAGTTAAGTGGCGCCCAAGGTCAGTAAGGATGACTCCGGGGTGCACTGCGAAACTTTGAATTTGTTCTCCGTAGCGTCGAACCAGTTCGCGGGTGAAATGGATATTCGCACTCTTGCTACGACCATAAGATTCCCAAGCACTGTATTCTGTCGTATCAAAATTAGGGTCTTCAAGATTGACATCGGAATGAGTATGCCCTGCCGAGGAAAGATTGATAATTCTTGGATTCTGACCGTCCTTGATCGCTGGCATTAAGAGGTTAGTTAGCAGAAAGTGCCCGATATGATTCGTTCCGAATTGCATTTCAAACCCATCTGTTGTCTTCATAAATGGGCATGCCATTATTCCGGCGTTATTTATTAGCACATCAATTGCTTTTCCTTTAGCAAGGAAATTCTCAGCATAAGCTCGGATGCTAGTTAGATCTGCGAGATCGACTATCCCTATTCGCAGATCAGCAGAAGGGACACTCCCTTGTATGCGTTCTTTAGCTGCTTCAAGTTTTTCGAGATTTCGAGCCAGAATAGTTACTGTGGCACCGGCTTGGCTTAACGCTCGTGCTGATTCCTCTCCTAACCCACTTGATGCTCCAGTAATCATAAAATGTCTTCCAACCAGGTCATGGCCTTCTAGCACTTCATCTGTTGTTGTGTCCGCTCCGTACCCTGTCATTTCAACCTCCGTTATTTGTAAGTATATAATTGAATTGCAATCTTAAGAATAGCCAGATGCATGGTCCACTGAGCACCGTATCGGCTAGCGTGTTCGTATGGCTAGGAGAACAGTTAAAGATCTTGTTAATGCTGCAAAAGAGAGTCTGGAGGAGTTGACGGTTTCTGAACTCCAAGCTGAGATTTCCTCTGATACTTGTATTGCCATTGACATTCGAGATTTTCGTGAACGCTTATTAGAAGGAACTATCCCGGGCTCTGTCTCTGCTCCAAGAGGAATGATTGAATGGTGGTTTGATCCTGAAAGCCCATACCACAAAGAAGGATTCAATTTAGAAGACCGCTTTGTCTTGTTCTGCTCTTTAGGTTGGCGGTCGGCTTTGGCCGCTTCCACTCTTCAGGACCTTGGTTTTAACAACGTTGCGCATTTAGCTTCTGGGTTTACTGGGTGGGTTGAAGCCAACGGTGATGTTGAACTTGTTACCTCCGGTGGAAAATGGTTCAATTCACGCGATGACATCATCGCTTCTTTAGGGATAGATGATTAATGGCTAATGGTCATTCTTCCTTTAGCGAAACTAGGTTGGCATGCCTTGATTTCGAGACGACCGGATTTTCATCGCGCTCAAATCGTGTCGTAGAAGTTGCCATAGTTATTGTTGAGAATGGGGCCATAGGAGAATCATGGACAACTCTCGTGAACCCTGGCGACGATCACGAATTGGGGGCGTCGCATATCCATGGCATTCAAAGAGAGTGGCTAAGCAATGCACCATCATTTAGCGAAATAGCAGGTGATCTTTACAAACGACTTGATCAAAGTGTGATAGTTGCCCATAACGCTGACTTTGATATCCGGTTTCTCCACGCCGAAATGGAGCGTTCAGGCTATTTACCAAATGGTTTGTTGTTCCCAAATTGGGATAGCAGGAATGCAGTTAGTTATGCGCCACTTCCACCACCCACAAGAAAGTTGGGAGACGTAGCTTTAGCTTTTGATATTGATATTTCTAATGCTCATCAGGCTTTGGACGACACCTACGCAGTTGCTGAAATCGTTTCTTTAATAACTCCTCTGGTTGGTCAAGAAATACAGTTTGCGAATATTTTCCAATCACCCGGTGAGCCAGAACCATCTGGCAAGTTTGCATTACGGCCTTCTTAGAGTCTCTTACGGGTACAAGATCGGGTTTTGTTGGCTTCCCACTTTTTCACCCGGTTTTTTCCCTCCAAGCCAGAACTGCAAATCAAATTCTTGTTCGGGAGTAGGTTCAAGAATTCTGGTACCTTCTGCAACATAAATGATAGTCATAACAGGGCGTACTGAATTGCTATCGTTAGATCCTGCGCTATGTAATGTAAACCCTGCATGGAATGTCGCATCACCCACCTCCATACCGCCATATGTTTTTATCGGTTGTTTGTTTTTGTCAATCCATTGTTGGATTGCAGCGTGCGAATCATCTGAAATGATTCCAGCCTCAATGTCACCGATTTCATGGGATCCAGACACAAAATGCATTGACCCTACTTCGTCGGAGATGGTTTGGAGCGGGAGCCACATCGTGATCGTTGAACCCTTTTCTAAAGGCCAGTATGTTTGGTCTTGGTGCCATGGAGTGTAACCACCGTTTGGTTCTTTGAATAATGCTTGATCATGGTAGAGATGAACGCTTTTGACTCCTAACAAGGTTGCTGCTGCGTGAGCAAATCGTTTAGCGTAGACAAATTTTTTGCAGATTTCGTTCCTTTGCCAAAGGTTATGGATTTGCAAGAAAGCTTTCCCATACGTATCACGTTCATTTAGTGGACGTTTCTCGTAGACACCTTTTTCTGCTGTATCTTGCAGAAATGGCCAATACGATTCTATTTCTTCATGAGTCGTCAATGCCCTGATGCATACATGTCCATCACGTTGAAAATCTCTTACTGCTGATTCCGTAACCAGTTGTGAGATATTATCCAAGTCCGCTGTTTCCACGTTCTCCATCATATGCTTTATCGACTGGCTAGCTGTTCTGGTTTACCTACTTGCATTCCCAATGTTGCCAACCTCCAGTATCAAGCAACCAAACAGAAGCATAAATATTTGCTATAGGGTCAAACGGGGATGCCCCTTGGAAACCTGAAAGACGCGCCCTTTCCTCCCAATAACGAGGCAGGTGCTGCATCAAGCCAGATGCGCCACTTTCTTCATTCCTCGCGTCAGGGTCCCCTCGACTCTCACACCAGAGCACTCGCATAAACCGGTCCTCTTCATCTTCAAGTCCATATTGTGCCAAAGCTCCTCTGACAGACTGCCTCCAACGTTCAACATTCTCTCCATAAATTGAGTCAATGTTTTCAAAAATAGGGGTGGGAGTTGGCTCGGGCATGAGAATGACAATAGGGGTAGGGGTAGGGGTAGGGGCAGGGGTTGGAATGGGAGTTGGCATTGGTTCGGGTGTTGGAACCATTGGTTTACCCGAGGAAACTACACCTGATGTAGAACCAGCACAAGAACTCATGGAAAGGAAGACTGAACATAGCAGGCAGTTAAAAACAAATCGGATTAATCGTTGAAAGTTCATTGTTTCCTCAGTTTGGGATCTTTAATTTTGGACGAAGGCACTGACTATAGTCGCGTTTTCGAAGTGCCAATCTTCACGCACCATGCCATTTGGCAAAAGCGTTGCAGAGCTACATTCAATCACTTCGGGGTCCCCCCACCACTCAGGGTTATTTAGATCTGTGCATCCAGGAGCCAACCCATAAAGCATTGTTCTTTTGATAGGTATCATTGATTGGTCCTGCTCGCATAAGTTTTGAAAAACACCATTTCTAACGTTTTCTGCGTAGAGGAGATGAGGAACCTCTTCAGGTAGGTAACTAAAGCTATTGTCGGTCTCGCTATAGCATCCGATTATTGTATGTCGCCACTCGTGATGGTCCGCTGTCAGGTCTATGGCCATTCCTGCAACATGCATTGATTCATCTGGGTGAAGTGCTACCGAAGGACCAAATCTTTCTGAAGTGTAATAATCAAGTTGATCGTAGTAGTTCCTGAAAGCACTCCGAACGGCAAATATTTTGCCCTCCTGTTTAGCTGCCTCGCACATCCTGTCATAGCGATCTATGTGCTCCTGCACTCCTTGGACAACTTTCCCATAAATAGTTTCTGGAGTGCATGCTGAAGTTACGAGTCCATGAGGGCGCTCACCAGAGAATCCCATGTAACCCAAATCTATAGTTTCTACTAGATCTGGAGTTGGGGTTGGTTTCGGTGAAGGCGTTGGTATCGGGATTGGAGTAGGCTCCACAGTGGGCTCAGGAGAGGGTTCTTCGGGCGAAAGCATTGCTGTTGGAACGGAAATAAGTTCAGGTCTACTCGTTCCCGCACAGGAAACACAAACGAACAGAAGAAGTACTAGGAAGGGTTTCATTACATTCACTACGATAGAAGATTCTTTGCTTAGTCATGCTGGTGGTAGGATCAAAAAATGCCGAGTGATAATTTTATGAAACTAGGGAATGCAATACATCGGGCGCTTATAAAGATATCTTCAGGGAAACGGGGTTGGGATATATATGGGATGCCTGTAGTGAAACTCACGACCGTGGGAAGAAAAAGTGGTAAGTCCCGTACTGTGATGCTCACAAGCCCTACCCAATCTAAAGATTCAATAGTTCTTGTCGCCTCAAAGGGAGGATCAGATAGTCACCCTGACTGGTACTTGAATTTGTGCGAGAATTCTTTAGTTAAAGTGGAAACTCATTCAGGAAATCACAGTATGAATGCGAAAGTAGTAGAGAGTTCTGAACGCGAGAAATTGTGGAGTGAAATTACAAAGGATTACCCTAATTACGCTTCTTATCAAGAAAAAACTGACCGAGTGATCCCAATTGTTATTTTAGAAATGAAGTCATCGTCAAAATATTTTGGCGCTCAAGAAGAAAGTCTATGAATGGACATTCAAGGAAAGATAGTCGTTGTTACAGGAGCATCTAGAGGAATTGGTGCCGAAATAGCTAAAGAATTTGCAGCTGCTGGAGCTACTGTAGTGCTTTCAGCTAGGACAGCAGAAGCAATTAATGATCTCGCTGAGGAAATCGATGGTGTTGCCATCCCTTTTGATGCTTCAAAGCCAGAAGATGTCCGTGGCTTTGTTCAGAAAGTAGAGAATAGCGTCGGTGAAATTGACATTTTTATTAATAATGCCGGAATTGAATTTACAAATTTGGTTGAAGATATTAGTGAAAATGAAATTGAGGAAACCATTCGTGTCAACCTGATAGCACCTCAAGTTCTTACCTCTGCCCTTGTTCCCAAAATGCTTGAACGAGGCTCAGGACATCTGGTGTATACATCATCTATTGCTGCAACTTCAGGAAACCCAGGGATGTCAATTTATAGTTCTTCCAAAGCTGGTCTTACTAGGTTCGCTGAATCGCTGAGGATGGAACTCCGCTATACCCCTCTGAATGTTACGATATTGCATCTTGGTCCTGTAGATACGGAAATGTGGGGCGCCATTGATACCAATCCGATATTGGAGAGAAGTATCAAACGATTCACAAGGCTAGGTTTCCTTGCTGTGGCCGATAAAAGAAAAGTAGCTAAACGCACACTTAAGGCAGTTCTAAAAAACAAAAGAGAGGTTCGCCTTCCTAGAAGAATGGCATCCAATGCGATACTGAACGGGATCGGCACGCGTCTCTTTGAAGCACTTCAAACTGGGATAAGGCACCGTGAAGAAGTTGGGAAAAGCAACTAAAGATTCTTTATCTTTGTCAAATGTGGGCCTGGTGGGGATCGAACCCACGACCAAGGGATTATGAGTCCCCTGCTCTAACCACTGAGCTACAGGCCCGAATGGATACTACCCACCAAATCG
>Ga0066856_10000196_pt1 | contig 21503 bp, 12 predicted proteins | sample ETNtaG_5_FD_65605 | JGI IMG/M metagenome (GOLD analysis project Ga0066856, IMG submission 65605) | Marine microbial and viral communities from oxygen minimum zone, Eastern Pacific Ocean - ETNP201406SV205 | ecosystem: Environmental > Aquatic > Marine > Oceanic | place: Pacific Ocean: Eastern...
CCGACACAGGTCCAATATTTCAACGAATCCGACCGACGAGAGCATCATCTGGCCCTGAATCCGGCATTGACCTTATGCAGACTCTCGACACTAGGGCGCATTTCCTCGTCTGAAAGCCCCATCAGAGGGGTCTCCGACAATCCGAGAGTATCTGTAGCGGTTGGCTGATCCGGGTTGTAATAGAGTAGGCCAGTCACGTGTCGTCCTTCCTGAGTTGCCTCGTGAATCGCCCTCAAGGCCGCCACGGCATCTCCAGGATCATGGTCCTCAGAGACGGTCTCCAATCTCAGCGTGGAGCCATCGAATAATGAGATGTCACTAAACTCTCCCTCGGGGACTTCAACCTCGGAAAGGGGAGAGAAGTGTGGGATGTAGTCGACAATGTGGAGGATCTCATCATTAGACTTCACGTAATTGTAGGATCTGTAAGACTCATCGTTGTTTGCGAATGTCACACAAGGGGAAATGACGTCAATAATTGCCATTCCCCTATGGCTCATTGCGGCTCTTAGCAATGCAGTCAGTTGTTTCTTGCTGCCGGAGAATGACCTAGCCACGAATGTGCATCCTAGGTTCACAGCCATCGCGCACAGGTCTATGGGGGACTGCTCGTTAGGAGTCCCCTTCTTTTTCTTGGAACCCTTCTCAACTGTGGCGCTGTACTGTCCTTTGGTTAATCCATAGACTCCGTTGTTCTCAATTATGTAGACCATATCGAGATTCCTCCTTATGGCATGAATGAATTGTCCAATTCCAATACTGGCAGTGTCTCCATCCCCAGATACTGCAATGAATGCCAGATCCTTGTTTATCATGTTGGCACCTGTGGTAACTGATGGCATCCTTCCATGGACGGTGTTGAAGCCATGGCTCTTGGCTAGGAAGTATGCAGGAGTCTTGGAGGAGCAACCAATGCCACTCATCTTTGCAATGCCTTCTGGCTTTATGCCATTCTCCCATGCGGCTTGGATTATAACGTTGGAAATTTGATCATGCCCGCAACCCGGGCATAATGAGGACTTTCCTCCCTTGTACTCGGACTTCTCGAGATTTAGCACGTTCAACTTGACCATAATAATCAGTCCTCCAGGACTTCTGCAACCCGATCCGCATACTCTCTTGCCTTTGGAGGAAGGCCGTCACTGTATGCAACAGAGTAAAGCTTGGATAACAGGTGTTTAGGGAGCTCCTTCCTCAAGATTCCATGTAACTGCCCATCTCTGTTAATCTCCATGACGACCACACGGTCATGCCTCTCTATGAAGCCCTCAACTTCGGAATGGTAGGGGAGCGCCCTGACTCGACAGGTGCTTACAGACATCCCCCGCTCCTCTAGCATGTCATCTATCTCCACGATGGAGTTCTCCATGCTCCCATAGAAGATTATTCCCACATCCCCCGCGTCCTCTTCACGAATAACCGGTGCTGGCAATACATCTCGTGATCCGTCGATCTTCCTCTTGAGGCGTTGCATAGCTTGGTGGTAGACTTGGGGGTCTTCCGAGTATATGCCATCTTCATCATGACCAGTTCCCCTGTACAATATTGGTGCTAGGCCACTACCGGGAAGGGTCCTATACGCTATACCATCGCCGTCTACATCCCTGTATCTTCCGAAATCTGGAATAGCATCCATTTGCTCTTGGGTTCTGATAACCTTGCCCCTATCCATTTTTTCGCTTGGATATTCAAATCCTGCGGTACTCCACCGATTCATACCCAGATCAAGATCGCCGAATCCGAAAACGAGCGTCTGGAATCTCTCGGCATAATCGAACGCCCTCCATCCAAATTCGAAGCATTCGTCGACTGTCCCCGGAATCAGAACAATGTGTTGAGTATCGCCATGGCTGGCCTCGTAGCACATCGAAAGGTCCCCTTGCTGGGTTCTAGTCGGAAGGCCTGTTGAGGGACCAGTTCTGTTGATGTCCCAAATTACTCCTGGTACCTCAGCGAAGTAGAACAAGCCAATGAATTCTGACATCAGCGAAATTCCCGGGCCGCTAGTGCAAGTCATACCACGGCCTCCAGCCCATCCGGCCCCTAGGACCATCCCAGCGGCCGCTAGCTCGTCTTCTGCCTGTACCACGGCGCACGTAGAACCCCCATCATCATCCTCTCTTAGTTGGGGGATCCAGTTGATTATCGACTCAGCTAGTGATGAAGACGGAGTAATGGGATACCAAGAAAGCATGTTTATCCCCCCATAAATACAACCCAATGCAACTGCTTCGTTACCCTCTATCAGGAAAGTATCGTTAGATTTCTCTCTTGCAGCCACAGCAAATTTACAGACGTCTCCCCAATTTTCAGAGGCATAGGAACGAGCCTCTGAGATTGCCTGCAGATTCATAGCTATTGCATTCTCCTTCCCTCTGAATTGTTGCTCCACGGCACTGGATATTGCCCCCTCTTCTATTCCGAGAAGATGTGCTATTCCTCCGACATAATACATATTGGCCATCAATCTGGCCATCTTGGGGCTGATGCCCCTTGCCATTGTGGTCATAGGCATCCCCAAGCAGATGCAATCATCTCTTTCTACAGGCAACTTTGCATCTTCGTTGTAGATTACAATGGTCCCAGGCTCAAGAGCTCCCAGATCTTTCTCCCAAGTGTCTTTGTTCATGATAATCTGGATATTGGTATCGTCACCCGGTGCTTGGTATCCCTTGTCACTTGCTCTTATTATGAACCAAGTAGGAAGGCCCGAGATATTGCTAGGGAAGAGATTCTTCCCACTCACGGGAACTCCCATCTCAAACATGGAGTGAAGGATTATCAGATTCGAGGACTGTGACCCAGTCCCGTTTGCTGTAGCGACATTGATTGTGAAATCATTGTAGATTTTGTCCATTGATTTTCTTCCCCGTAGTCGGAACATCGGTGTTCTCGCAACCCTCTGCGGCGAGAGCCCGGTCTTAGCCGTTACCCCGCTTCATGTTCAATTTCCACTACCGCTTCCTTCCGCTGCCATTTTGAAGTATTGCACGCTCGCAACCACCATGCCTGTACCCGAGGAACTCAACAACTCATGGTCTGAGGCCGCAGCAATGATGGACAAGGGAGATAACAATCTCGCCCTGGAAAAACTTAGAGAATCATGGGATATTTGTGAAAACGACTCCCAGAGGGCAAAGACCCTGAAGCTAGCAGGAGATGCTGGAACTACATTGGGAACGGAAGAGCCAGAGATGCAGAGATCCCACTGGAGGAAGGCATTGAAGAGCTACCGCAACTCCCTCAAGATCGATCCCAAGAACAAGGAAACAAGGAAGGCGATGAATAACCTCTCATCAATGATGGATGCCAATGCCATTTCACGGGGATCAGGCTTCCAGCTTATGGACGAGGGAAATCCAACCCCCTTCGGCTTGTTCGCAATCGTGGCGGTTCTCATGATGTCGTTGGTGGCCGTGAAGATTATCGCAGATATGCTCACCGAGGAAGAAGGCAACCCTGTTGTTTCGATGGATGTCTCATACGTGGATTCGGAAACCGGCCTGAGGACCATGGGCACGATAGAGATTGAACTTTACATGGACGACGCGCCAAAGCATGTCGAGAATTTCCTTCTACATTCTTCCCAAGGGAACTATGACTCCACCATATTCCACAGGGTCATTGAAGGATTCATGAATCAAGGAGGGGACATAGATGGAATGAACGGAGCAGGAGGCAACGCTGCCAAGTGGTTCGGATATTGCAACGGAGAAAGCAGGAGCAGTTCCAGCGCCTGCGAGCAGAGCCAATGGACGGTTCCAGATGAGGCCGACAACGGCCTAACGCATTCTTCGGGAATGCTTGCCATGGCAAAGACTAGCAATCCCAATACAGGGGGTAGTCAGTTCTACATCGTTCCCACCGGAAGCTCACCCAGTCACCTAGATGGCGTTCATACCGTATTCGGAGAGGTCCTCAGTGGGATGTCACATGTCGACGCAATCAATAATGTCATCACTGGAAATAACGATGACGATTCTCAAACCAGCGGCGACCAGCCAATTGATGATGTGAGGCTAATCACCGCTACAGTCATTGAATGACTCTAACGCCGGCCGCAGTCAAGTTGATGGGCGAGACTCATGCCCAAAGGTTCGGGTGTCCATGTCAATCGAAGATCCGTTCAGTAGTATCTCAACGTTTCAGACTGCTGATGGAAGTGCTGGAGAGTTTCACGATCTCAAAGCTCTCGAGAGATTAGGAATATGCGATCTAGAATCACTCCCATTCACAATTAGGTGTCTTCTGGAAGCTGCACTACGCAAGTGTGACGGCTTTCTCGTCACAGAGGACGACGTCAGGAATATCGCCTCTTGGACACCTTCAATGCGGCCATCGGAAATTCCCTTCTCCCCTAGCAGGGTAATACTCCAAGACTTTACCGGGGTGCCGGCTGTTGTTGACATCGCGGCTCTCCGGGATGCCATGGTAAATTTGGGCGGCGACCCCGAGAGGGTAAATCCTCAGGTACCCGTAGATTTGGTAGTAGATCATTCTGTACAGGTTGACTTTTCGGGCCTTTTCCCAGATGCTCGGGAGAGAAATCTTGAGATGGAATACTATAGGAATATGGAGAGATACAAGTTTCTCAAATGGGGCCAGCAGAGTCTAGACAGCTTCAGAGCCGTCCCTCCCGGAAGGGGAATTGTTCACCAGATAAATCTGGAGTGGATTGCTTCCGTGGCTCGCGAGGAGGGAGGCAAGTGGATACCAGATACACTAGTTGGAACAGACTCCCATACTACGATGATTAACGGCCTCGGAGTACTTGGATGGGGAGTGGGCGGCATCGAAGCAGAAGCCGTAATGCTAGGTCAGCCGATCTATATGCTTCTCCCAGAGGTAGTCGGTTTCGAGATTACCGGAAAATCAAGTCCTGGAGTTACAGCTACGGACGTTACCCTGAGAATTGTGGAGCTTCTCAGAGAGCATGGATGTGTAGGCAAATTTGTTGAATTCCATGGGGCCGGTCTTTCAAATCTTAGTCTTCCAGATAGGGCAACTATTGCAAATATGGCGCCCGAATACGGAGCGACATGCGGATTTTTCCCAGTAGACGAAATAACGCTAGATTACATGCTTCTCTCAGGGAGAGAAGATGAGCATGTTGAGAATGTAAGGAGGTACCTAACTGCACAGGGGTTGTTTAGGACAGAAATTACGCCTTCTCCCAAGTTCACCACATCTATGTCTTTGGATCTTTCAACCGTGACTCCATCGATGGCAGGGCCGAAAAGGCCCCAAGATAGAGTCTCCCTCTCAGAAATGAAGAGTCACTGGAGGAATAGCCTCAACGCTCCTATTGGCCATCAGGGTCACGGAGTTGATCCTTCGCAAAATGAAGCTAGACACGAGGTAGAAGGTAAGGATTGCGACCTCGGCCACGGAGACGTAGTGATTACTGCCATTACGAGTTGCACTAATACTAGTAACCCCAGTGTGATGATAGCAGCAGGACTGGTGGCTAAGAATGCGTTTGAGCGAGGACTCAGCATCAAACCATGGGTAAAGCCAAGCCTAGCTCCAGGTAGCAGAGTTGTAACTGAGTATCTGGATGCAAGCGGACTAACTCCTTATCTGGATAAACTGGGATTCAACGTAGTGGGATATGGTTGTACGACATGCATTGGCAACTCAGGGCCTCTGGATAAAGAAATAGAATCAGCCATAGACGAAGGAGGACTCGTAGTAGGTAGTGTTCTTTCTGGAAACAGGAATTTCGAAGGCAGGATTCACCAGAAGATTCTGGCAAACTATCTGGCAAGTCCGCCGTTGGTAGTGGCCTATGCCCTCTCTGGGACACTCGACATAGACTTCGAAACAGATCCTATTGGCCATTCTGATAATGGAGAGGCAATAATGCTAGCAGATATCTGGCCTAGTGATCAGAGTATCCTAGAGGCCGTATCATCATCGATCGGACCAGAGATGTTCAGAGATAGGTATTCAGACATACTAGAAGAGCCAAAGTGGGATTCCATCCCAAGTGAAGCCTCCCCATTATTTCCATGGGATGAAGACTCAACGTATGTCAGACTCCCCAGTTTCTTAGAGGGAATATCTCTCAATCCCGACCCAATAGAGCCAATAAATTCTGCAAGAGCCCTTCTAAAACTAGGAGACTCCGTAACAACTGATCATATTAGTCCCGCTGGAGCTTTTCCCAAAGACGGGCCGGCAGGAAAGTACCTGATCGACAGAGGAGTAACTCAGAGGGAATTCAACTCTTTTGGAAGCAGAAGGGGCAATCACGAGGTTATGATGAGGGGGACCTTTGCCAACGTCAGAATAAGGAACCAATTGGCACCCGGGACAGAAGGCGGGCTCACAACATTTCTGCCAACCGGCGAGGTAACCTCAATTTTCGATGCAAGCAGGAGATATATCTCAGATGGAACTGATTTGGTCGTTCTAGCCGGTTCCCAATACGGTACAGGGAGCAGCAGAGATTGGGCGGCCAAGGGAACCCTGCTTCTCGGCGTTAAAGCCGTCATTGCAACCTCATTCGAGAGAATTCACAGATCAAATCTTGTTGGCATGGGGGTCCTGCCACTGACCTTCCAAGAAGGAGAAGATGCCGATTCACTGGGGCTAGATGGAACCGAGTTCTTCGATATCCCCTCGTCAGGTGACCTGGAACCACTGTCACAAATTGAGGTGACTGCTAGAAGATCCGATGGGGCCACTGTAGTCTTCCATGCAATAGTAAGATTAGATACGCCTGTAGATGTGGAGTACTATAGGAATGGGGGAATCTTGCAGACAGTACTTAGAAAACTAGCTAGCAAGTAATCGGGTTAAAAGAAGATGAACTAAAATGGCAAAATGGAGGGGAAATATGGCGAATTCAAGAAGAGTTAGATTTCGATACAGGTCGGCGCGAGATCAAGTCGATATTCTTCTGGAAGGAACAGAGGATTTTGTAAACTCCGTACGATCATCGATTGGAATTACCGGAGCAATGGGTTTCCTTAGAATAGTCCAAGCCAATTCCGAAGATCATTCCTATGGATCGACCGACTCCTCTCAAGCGGAAGGGACCGCTCCCGAATTTACTTTGCCCGGACCACCCCCCGATCCTTCTAGGATTCCATCTGTAGTCAGGACTGTGGGGGATCTTGATTTAGAGGACGCAGTTTCTGAATTGGGCACCTCGAAACAAACCGATCCCGATATATCCGCATTGGAGGAATTCCTCTCAGAAGTAGAGCCCCCTGAGCCACTGACCAATGTCCTCTCTGCAGATCCAATGGCCGAAGCTTGGTTGCAATTAATACTGACTATGGTAGTCAGGGAGCATGGCCATACTTCACTATCCATCTCCGATATCCAGAGGCTCATCGGAGAGAGGGTAAGTAAGGGAGAGGTGGAGCTTAAGGTATTCTTGGACCGACTATGGAAGCTAGGAAAACTGGAAAGAATACACGGCGGTGCCGAAGATCACTACTCTCCAAATCCAAGTTGGTTAGAATCTCACTGAATGTCTCCGATGGTTCTGACTGCCATTTCCAGACTCTATTTTTTCACACAACCCCTATGGGGTTGCTCCGCGCATCCTTAGACAAGGCATAAGAGCGGGCCAAGCTTCGCAGCGACTATGTCGCTTAGTTCGCAGACCGCACAAAATAGATTCAGAGAGGGAAGGAGGGCACTGTTACTCGTGTTCCTACTCATGGCAATGCCGTTGGCTTCCTTCGTACCGGGGGCAAGCGCCTCACACATCACTCAATACGCCGTCCAACGTGACCCATCAGATATCGCAGTGGGTGATTTGGACTGCGACGGGGACAACGATATCGTCTCAGCTAGTGCTATGGGTCATTTCATCACTACCCTGTATAATGATGGTTCAGGTGGCTTCGCAGACAGGCAGGACGTTTTTATCTCAAACAACAATTCACAGAGGGCAGGCTTTGTTGACACAGCGAACGGTGTCGACGTAGAAGTAGGAGACATTAACGGGGATGGGAAAAATGACATTATCTACTACCAAGAAAATATCAGATTCGTTGGAGAGACTTTCGTAAGGCCAGGAAACCTCACAGTTCTGTGGGGGGATTGCAACGGAGCAGTAAATACTTGGTCAGACACTGCAATCACAATTTCTAACCCTTATCATATCAGTATGGAGGTAGGCGACATTAATGACGATGGTAACGATGACATTGTTTTGGTCTCAATCGATGGGACATTCTCTAACCAGTATGTCCAGATTTATCGTGGGCCAGATCCAAGTCTTCTGACCAACCAGCAGGCTATGCCTGTTCCATTGACCAATGGCCTCTACACGGATGTAATGCTAGGGCACTGGGGAGAAACGGTTCAAGGAGGGGGCATAGGGGGTCCAATCGGGGATTGTGAAGATCTAGATATGTGGCTACTAAGGACTCCGCCTTACAATGCGGGCGTTGGTTTTTCAGTAGGCCATTATGATAACATGACTGTCTTGGAATATGATTGTCTACAAGATCAATTCCCCAATCCAATGACTCCAACCGCACAGGGTGTACACGAGTTCAAGCTTGACGCTGAACACGACTATGAGATGGGAGGCATGGACATTTCAGACACTGATGGTGACGGAGAGGTCGATATGATAGCCGTTGTTGATGGAATAACTGGAAACATCTCATATGCCTTGAAGGCGGGAAGTCAATGGAATACTCAGAACTATGTCGCTCTTGGGGATTACAAGGGAGCTTCGATAACCATTGAGGATGTAAATCGGGATGGAGAAGCCGACTTCTTCGTTCCTACCGAGCTCACTCTGACAAGACTCCAGGACTCTAGCGCTCAGAACCAGACCTACCTTCTCTTAGATAACCTCAGAGAGATCAACTCTGTTGAGATTATTCTAGCAGATCCGAGTGGGCCTGGTTACCTATCTTCGCTCTCATTCGATGTAGGAAGAAGGCCAACCATGGCCATTCCCGGGCAACTGCAAGGAGGAGATGATAGTGCGTTCGAGATCATCATAGGGCAACAGGACTACTCTTACAGATTCGCCAACAACGCAATGTGGCTGGATACACAAGGACGGGCGGGTGCTGGAGACTTCCTCTCCGTACTCACGCTAGACAACGAGGACATGGGAATCACAGACGTCTCCATCGCTCCGGCGTCTTACAACCCCTCAACAGGTGAAGCCCAACTAGGAGAGGGGTACAGATTCGTGAACGTCAGCGTAAAGAACACCGGTCTGAACCCACTCTCGGGCTCAATTGACGTGGATTTGGAAGTAAAGGAGATCCTTGGCGGATCCGACACAATCGTCTACAGTAATGATTTCGACGGAAACGAGGACGATGCGAATTGTCCCGCATGCTCTTTCTCAAAGGTGTCTTACACCGGAATGTATGAGGACGGGTCATCTTCATGGCATGTTGAGACAAACTCCACTGCTTCTACGGAGAATGTATCTTGGTACGAGGCAGACAATAACCCAACTGGATATTATTGGGCAGGACTCGACTACAATGGCACAGATGAGGACTCCTCTGGATACTACAACAACATGGACGAGGCATTAATTCTAGAGAATGTTGACCTCACTGGAGCCGATGCCGCGTACCTTGATGTCTCCCTGATGTGCTCTACAGCTTTCTTTGAGCTGTATCTTGCTGAGCAATACTCAGTCGTCGAGAGGTGGCTGTATGAGGACTCCTGCGGAATCGAGGTATGGTCAGATGGAAATGGTTGGGAATCCGTCTTCTTCAATGGGGGGTGGGACAATGAAAGACTCTTCAGAATTCTATTCCAAGGTGTCGATCCAGAGTATAACACGTACAACGGTAACCAGTACTCAGCTTCAGTGACGGGCTGGACCAACTACACCGAAGGGGGAGGGACATCCGATGCCGCAGATGAGATGGAGTCCATCGATCTGACTCCTTATGCGGGACAGATAGTTGATATCCGATTCAGATTCAGAAGTGGTTTACTTGGTTCTGTAGGCCCTACGGGTTCATCCCAGGACACAGGATGGGATGGCTTTGCATTCGATAATATCACAATAAGGAAGCGGGACGTCACCTTTGGTACTCAAGAACTTGTTTCAGACACCATCTCCTTCACGGGATTAGCAGCCGGCGCCACAGAAGAGGTGTCTCTTGAGGCATATTTCACAGATAATACCACCTATTTCGTCAAGACAGAGCTTACCAATCCTACCGGATTCCAAAACATGGACTCATTGAATGATGATGTCAGATTCCAAACAACGGTAAACAACCTCTTCGATCCCGGGCTAGCTGAGGACCCCTGGAAGAACCTAGAGAACGGAGTAAGGTATGCATCAGGAACTAGAGATGTTGAATTGAGGGCTACAAACTGGGGGAATACTCTCACTGACTTCAGCGTTAAGGCAGAGATATACAATGCCGAGCCCGACCTAGTAGGAATAGAGGACTTCTCAGGCGTAGATCCTATTTGGACGGATGATGGAAACGAGAATGGAAGCAGATTGGACGACTCGTCCGGAACCAACGACATGCTACCTCAAAATGTGGGCGTGTTCAAGAATTTCGCCTACTGGCTAGGGCACCCGGATACTGGATACGGGGACGGCTGGAATGAGACCGTCACTCTTGATCCTATACCGATCGCGGCTTCGGGAGCGGATTTCACGTACCTCACTTTCGACTATTATGCAGAAGGTGATTTCTTGCAAGACTCAGATGGTAACATCTTGGCAATTAGAGATGCGGCAAATCTGGAGCTCTCGTGGACTAGAGAGGGGGAGCTCTACCAAGGCGTTGCGTATGGAAGCTGGACGGACCTCAATGAGAACGGAATTCAGAATACCAATCCAGAGGACCCAAACTTCCACAGGTGCGAGGATTTCGACTTAAACGGATATGATGAGGTAGAGTATTTCGGAGATCACTCAGACAATATCAACTCAGTTGTTTGGTTCGACTCTGAGAATATCATGAAGTCAATCACGCTCGATTTGACACACATCGTTATTCAGAACAGGAGTAGTTCTGACTCTACAGATTGGAGGGACGAGTGCACCACATTGGCTGGATCCGAGGTAAGTCTGACTTGGAGATTCCAATCCAATGAAGATGGAATCAACGGAAATGCAGGTCTTGCCGGATTCGCTGTAGACAACATCAGAGTGGAAGAATTCACCTTTGAGTTCGATGGGAACTACACAGAGGAGGTCACCGGATTGGATGCATCTGAATCTTCCACGTTTGTCGTCGCAAATCATGATTTCAGCAGTGGAATATACAGAATAGATGCAATGACAATGCTGAATAATAGTGACCCAACAAAGGCTTGGTATGAACAGGAAGAGGTGAATTTTGCAAACAATCTCTCTACAATTATGTTCAGCATAGCCAGTGCTGAAATCACATTGATGCAACCAGATGTCATGGAATGTGTTACAGATATCACATACGAATGCGTCTATCCTATTGACGATCAGTCGATGCACAGTTTCTCGGTACCTCTGTTGAATGGAGTCATAGATGGTGACTACACACTATCCATGTCCATCAAGGATCTAACCACCAATCAGCAGGTTTTCGAAGAAACAGCCGATAACGGGCCATTCGACTTAGAGCCTCATCAGAGAGACTGGGCTAACTGGTCCCAACCATTCAACTCGTGGGCAGATGGACACACATACAATATCAGCTTCTCCGCAGAAGTCACCAAGGAGGACAACACAGTGGAGCCTTCGGGCAATGTTCGTTTCTTCATCATTACATTCTATGATAGAATCGATGTAGCAATTCTTTCCAATCCTACTGATCAGAACAGACTCCAGATGGTCAAATCAGACTTGGATTCCATGGACATGAGCTATACTCAAATGAGACTAGAGAACTGGGATGACTATGCCACTCCATCGTGGCTAGATCACTACGATAAGGTATTGCTCCCATGGCAGACTGACTACAATGTCTACTACGGAGACTACTATGACAAGCTAGCTTCTACCAGGGCCACCGACGGACTCTCTGTAGTCGACACCTTAGAGCAGTTCATGGTTCAGGGCGGTACCGCACAGATTCATCTCGGCCCCTACAGAGATGCATACCAGCCCGCGAATCTTCCATTTGGAATGGATATCGCCATGAGGAATCAAGTCAACTTCACTGAGGACAACAGGATTCTGAGCGAAGACATCACCATAGTCGACCCCTTCCATCCCCTGATGGATGATGTCGATCCATCTGCTTTCGCCGCCATAAATGGCGGGAGCCACGTGGCACTATCTGGTCTTGATACCGCTCAGGTCCAGGGAACTCAGATACCACAGGTTTGTGGAGGCAGAATTAGTGACCCATCAGGAACATTCCACACACTAATCAGAGACAACACATACGAGTCTCAGTCTCTCCTGTCGATATGTAATCGAGGAGCCGGTGGAATGATTGTTACTACAATAGATGTTGAGAATCCTAGCGTAACTCAAGAATTTGGAGGCGAGCAAATCCCCATACTTTCGAATTTGCTGGACTACAGGTTGACACCCTACCCGTCCGACTTTGGAATTGCCGGCGAAGGATACGATCTAACGGTAAATGGACAATCTCCATCCATCGACTCGATAACAGGGGCATACTCGACCATGTATATCAAGAGCAATTCAGACCTATCCTTTGACTATGTTACCAACGTGCCCGGAGTTTTCGCAGATTGGACTCTGTCATCGGGAAATAACGACTCGGTGACCGGTTGGGACGGAGCAATAATCGATGCTGGAGAGATTAGCCATACTCAACAAAATGCTCCTGAGATTCCAACCTTGGGCTCTTTCTGCGTTGCAAACACATCGTCTAACACTGGTTGTAGAATTGGCGCAGAGTGGCTGTTGACTCTGTACCTCCATGATGATGAGGGGCACACTAGGATTACCTACATCAGACTGGTCACCGACGATACTCTAGCAGACGAATTCAGGCCATTGGCATCCGCATCCATTATCTCGAATCCTGCAATCTCGGAGTTCATCGCACTCGATGGAACCAAAACTGTAGCAGGAACGGACTGGCCGATATACAGGGTAAGACTTACTGAAACTGGAGACATTAGTCTATCATTCTCTGCTGAAAACAGTAGCGATCCGGACGCTCCCGAAGGCGATTCAGGAATCGAGCTATTCGAATGGAAAGTCTTCTTCGACTACCCATGGGACAGTCAGAGTCCGACGTTGGAAGGTCATGAGTTCCAGATACCAGCTTCCGCTACCGATGAGTGGACATATACATTCAGAAATCTCACGAGCAATCCAGAAGGAACTCTAGAGAATGAGATTCGTGTAGAGTTAATTGTCTATGACAAGGCAGGAAAGCAGAGTGAGAAGCACAGAATGTACTTCATAGTTGTAGGCGAGGACTTCGGCGACGAACCGCCATTGGTTCAATTCACTGCCCCCAGGCCAACCGACTCTCAGAGGGAAGATCTAGTCGTGATTACTGGCAACTTGATTTCCGGTGCCGAGAATGGCGACGTGAAGATCGAAGTCGCATTGGATCAAGCAGTTCTCGACTACTCAACCTCGCAGAAGATCACTCAGAAGGAAATCGGAAAATTCAATCTGTCCGAAATGAATAGTGATGGGGATACATTCTCCCTTACACTGGATATTTCTGATATCTATCAAATCGAAACCGGTGTGGCATCTACCATATACATCCGCATCACTGAGGGAGACGGCTCGAGATACGTAATATCGGAGACTATCGATATCAGCCTAGTTCCTCGTGGAGGGGAATCTGGAGGTGGAGGATCCGTGGAAGGAGGCCTTAGTACGACAATTTTGGCAGGCATAGGAGGGGCAATTCTCCTGATACTTGTTGTCGTAGTGACTCTGGTAGCACGTGGACGTTCCAAAGGCACCGTTGAGACCGACACTGTCGAACAGTTTGGCGGAGTAGAGACCATGGACCCTGTTGAGGCATACGTTCAGCAGATGGTCGCTTCGGGGTACGATGAGCAACAAGCCAGGACATATGCCGAACAGTACTATGCTAGCTATTACGAACAGCAACGACAAGGCGGCGCCTGACGATAGGTGGATTTGAATGGACTCTTCCGACAAATACACAGTCGCAGACATAGGTCTGGCCGAGGCGGGTAGGCTGAAGGTCGAGTGGGCCAGAAGTAGGATGCCAGCATTGGCATCACTAAGGGCAAAGGCAGAGATTGAGAAACCGTTGGAAGGGCAGAGAATAGCCGGTTGCTTACACGTGACCAAGGAAACAGCAGTTCTCATCGAGACTCTCGAGGCCGCCGGGGCAGAGGTATCATGGTCAGGTTGCAATCCACTTTCTACTCAGGACGAGGTAGCCGCATGGCTAGCCTCTGAGGGGTACTCGATACATGCGTGGTATGGGCAGGACAATTCAGGATTCTACGAATGCATAGATAGGACATTAGAATTTGAGCCAACACTTACTTTGGACGATGGCGCTGATCTGATCTATAGGGTCCACTCTCAGTTCAGATTACTCGCCGAGGGCATTATTGGTGGAACGGAGGAAACGACTACCGGAGTACACCGACTAAGGGCAATGGCGAGTGCTGGTGAGCTACTATATCCGGTCATAGCAGTCAATGATGCTGAGACAAAGTGGGATTTTGATAATGTTCACGGGACCGGCCAGTCTACATTAGATGGAATAATCAGAGCAACAAGCGTCCTTCTGGCAGGCAAGAACTTCGTTATCGCTGGCTACGGACACTGTGGGAAGGGCTTGGCCATGAGGGCAAGAGGAATGGGGGCTAACGTAATTATCACGGAGATAGACCCGATTCCCGCCCTCAAGGCGACAATGGACGGATTTAGAGTAATGAAGATGGACAAGGCCGCTGCAATTGGCGATCTATTCTGTACGGCTACGGGAATGAAGGACGTCATCGTTGGGAGGCATTATGATTCGATGAAGGATGGTGCGATTGTATGCAACACCGGACACTATGACTGCGAAGTCAGTATTTCTGACCTGGAGGATAGGGCCACTGATATTTTTACCATTAGGGACAATAATGAGGCATTCGCCATGCCAGACGGCAGGAGGATATACCTTCTTGCTAGAGGTAGGCTGGTAAATCTCGCTTCTGCGGAGGGACATCCCAGCGAGGTGATGGATATGTCATTCGCTAATCAATTCCTGGCACTTTGTAGATTGGCACAGGAAGGCTCCACCTATGGGAACAACGTGTATGATATCCATCCGGAGCAAGATAGGCAACTAGCCGCACTGAAACTATCTTCATCGGGGATCGTGATAGATGAGTTAACCGAGGATCAGAAAGAGTATCTCCTTGACTACTCCGTCGGAACATAGCACAACTATGGGAGATTAAGCTTCCATTTCTTAGGAATTTTCTCGTCCGACTCTACTATCAGGCGTACCCTCTCCTTTATTGCGGGCATTTTACTCTTCATCAAGGAAGAGTAAAGAGGGCTATCTCTGATAGTTTCGGGAATACATACCTGTCCCGTGGTTGTCTCATAGTCAATCGCCCTCTCTAGGTCTAGAGCGTGCCTGTTAATTGATTGTAAGAGATTCATGCTCAACCTACTGATGATTACTACGGTTAGTAGCAATATGATGAAAACAATGGGGATGGACCAGCCAGAGTTTCCTATGAATAACATACTACCGCTTCCAACAAAAAATGCCAAGGGGGCGACAAAGAGCATTAGGAATAGTCCCTGTGATATTGGCTTCTTCTTCTTCAGTTTCTCTATAACTCCCCATCGGGGATGATTAGGTTGGTTCGGCCTAAAAATCTCATCGGCCTCCATCTTTGAGGCCTTTGAAACAGTCTGACTAACCCTCCCCATTCTCATTTTTACGCCGCCATCAGTCGCATCCATCTCAGAGGAGAACATCTCTTCAATTAAATCAGCACACTCTTCATAATATCCCATTCTAACTAATATCGAAATTTGTTCTATCAGGGGAGTAACTTCCGTCGGGGCGTGTTCCCTACGGCTCTCCCACCATTCCAAGGCATCATCCATCATGCCCAAGTGATCAACCAGCAAGGTTCCTCCAAGATCCCAAGCTCCACGATTCTCAGGATCTAGGTCAACCACTTTCCTCAGAGCTGTTACCGATTTAGCCGTCTGGAGTAGACTAGGCATCTCTTGCTTCCCTTTGGTGGGAGCAGGAAGCTCCATTCTAGCTATGGTCATCCAAGCATCCGAGTTATCAGGTTCTATAGTAACCAATTCTTTGCAAATTCTTAGGGTTTCTTCCCTGTCTCCTCTTCTTTCGGCGTCGATAGAATCGAGCCAAAGGTCATCCTTGTCACCAGCCTCATCATCCGCCATGCCATCTGGATTGGGCATCAGGGCTTGAAGGATGCTATCTATGACTACGAATTTTAACTAATCTTAACGATATCTCCAGTCCAATGGAAAATTAAGATTTCTCCATCCAAGCCCTCTCCAAAGCCAACAATCATTCCTCCGCTGTAACCCACCAGTGTCTCATCCCAACCCATTCCCTCGTGACTCTCCCTCAGGTGCCATATTGCCCCAGTACAGAAGTCTCCGTACAGGTATCCTTCTCTGAGAACTTCCGGCCCCCAGTCCATCCAGTAACCTCCTGTAATCGAGCAGTTTCCGTTTTGGTGTGGGTAAGCAAGTACGGGGTCAACATAATTTGAATCAGTCATCTCTGGAACTTCAGAGCAACTGCCCCCCTCGTAGAATGTATGGAAACCCTCCCTTTCGGCCCATCCCAAATTGGCTTTCTCATCAATAGAAACGAGGTTGACTTCCTCCCAGCAATTCTGTCCAACATCTGCTATCCAGAGCCTTCCCTCAGAATCCAGATCAAATCGCCAAGGGTTTCTCAGTCCATGGTGCAGTATTAATGGATTCTCCGAAGAGTCGTTGATTGCAGGAGCGACCTCCCCGTTCTCCAACTTGAAAAATAGAATAGTCCCTAACTCAGTGGAACTGTTCTGCCCGTTTGACTCGGGATCGTTGGCACTCCCACCGTCTCCTATCCCCCAGAGAAAATTTCCATCACCCGCATGCAATAGGAATCCTCCATTGTGATTCCTGTATGGCTGTTCGATTCTCTTCAGAACTGTGATATTCTCCGGGCCAATCCTCCCATTATCTTTGTCAACAGTGGCGTATGAAAGAACCAAATCAGATTGATTCTCCCCCTCGCAAGCCCCATCTTCAACATAAGAGAGCAGCACCATATGCGGATCGTCCGTGAATGAGAGGCCGAGAAGCCCCTGTTCCATGTGGCATCTGCTAACTAGGCCACTCAAGTCAGCCACGTCCTCAAGATTATCCCCATCCCATGACTTGATGAAGCCATTCAGGTACACTATCCAGAGATCCCCATTCGATGGATTGATCAGGGAATGATGAGGTGTATCAAATCCACCTATGAATAAACCACAATCCAAATTCGCCGAATCGCCGAGTTCACCCTCCTCTCTTAGGTCTGAGAGATCTTGGAGAGCATCCTTATCCAAATTACACTCATTCCCACCAGGATCCGGCCAATCAAACCCATCATCTGGGTCATTCGAGAGACAGCCTACTGAGATTGTTGAGAGCAACACTATCATCAATGCAATTGGAATAATCCTCATCGGAATCCCTTTCAATTTATGAGAAATAGGCCTGAATCCCTGGTACGTTAGAAACCGCATCTCCGTAAGTGCCCAAGTGTTCGTCTGCACTAGTGGCCACCATTCCATCGGTGTTCAGTAAGTCACTCAGAATCTCTCTGCCTTCCTCGTCATCATTCAGTGCGACCAGCGCGTCTTGTATTATGGCGATAGTCTCGGCATCCATATTGTCGGGATTGTAAAGAGCTGGGTGGCTAGGCGCTTGGCCGAACGAAGGAAGCATTACCAACTCGTCTAGATCCATGCACCAGTCATCTCCATCAGCAACTCCGTCATCATTCTCGTCACAGTACAAACGGTAGGCCGTATCCTTGGTCAATGCAACATCTCCATGACCTGTCATCATACACTTCATTGCACCCTTGTATCCTGAGTATTGAGTTCCTCCTTCTGGAATGCTGGAGTCCTCATGGAAAAAGGTGGTCACCGTTAATCTGAGGGAGTCTATATCATTCGGGTCCCCCATCACATCGGCATAGTCGTTTCCAATCAGGTATCCCATTGGAATGAGCATCCCAGCACTCTTCAACCATCCTGTGTGGCAGGATTTCTTACCTTCCATAAGTGCGAACGGATCTGTTTCTGGGTCATCATCAAGATGCGCCGCAGCGATATCGGAATCTGCTGTTACCCAAGCGGCGGCATTGTAGTATGTCCTTCCATCAGACTTCCATTCTGCAGCGAGCACGTCTAATTCGTACACTTCCCAGGCTAGCCAGGCCGCCGCACCATCAACAAAGCCAATATCCGCATTGCCCTTGTCAATGGCCTCAATAATCCCACTTGATCCTGTAACAGGATATATTTCGACTTCCATGCCAGTCATGGAACTCATCTTGTCTGCTAGGTGCTGAGGATTCTTATCCCAGATAAGATAGGTATCCTGGACCTCAAAAGCGATTGTAAGACAGTTTTCTTCATCCTCGCACGTCTCATAATTTACATCGAATATTAGGTATAGGACACCTGCTGAGAATACCAGTCCAGCCATCAATAATGCCTTATTTGCCATAGCCCAGCTTCCAATCTCCTCTGCTCTCATGAGCTTTCGTGCGATGCCTTAGACATAAAATTTAGGGTACCCTAAACAAATTAATGAAAATTCGATTTAAAATCCGAAAAACCACTCCGGAGCCGCAAAGTACCAGCTTATCCGGTGTTTTGAAGCATTGAACAAGTCAACTCTATGTCTTCCCACTCTTACCAGTTTTACTCCAAGTTCATCAGCCCGCTCATTCCAGTGTTTGCGAGTTTCCGATGGAAATGATTGAAGAAATCTTTCTGGCGTCGACATTAACATCCAATCTTTCTTACCTGAAACAGAACTAAGCAATTCTTCCCTGGCGGTATCGGAGTGGACGTTCTTAATTTCTATCATCACTCTCTCCTTTCTGCTCCCCATTGCTTCGACGACCTGCTCAAATGTTGGAATGCTGATTTTTATCGAATTACCTGCCTTGGAGATATCTACGAAATTCAACTTCCTGGTTTCAACCATCGATCCATCGACCGGGATATGATCATCGTGGAAGACAAATAGCACCTCATCAGAGGACTCCCTAACATCAAACTCCCAATACTTGAATCTATTATCTGATACCAAATCGAATGAATTACGAAACCCCTCAATGGTGTTCTCCAGAATAGTGCCGGAAGCCCCAAGACGATGCCCTAGATTCTTCACCTTCTTCCACGCCCTCTAGAACTTTTTCTAGAGCCACGCCCATCGTATCTCGGACTCCTGCCCCTTGGAGAACCTCCTCCCCTTTTCCTAGAGTCTCCCTTTCTTACTCCATTATTCGAGCCCCTTCTATTTCTGCCAGCATCTCTTTTTTTGCCGCCATCTCTAGTACGGCCACCCTCATTCCTGTAGGGTTTCTTCCCGTCCCTATGGCGATTCCCTCCGCGCTTCTCCTTGGGCCTTCTCGGAGCGATTTCAACAGGCGATCCAATTGCGCGCTCAACATCAACACTTCTAGAAACTGGATGTACGTGGACAAATCCAGAATCTACCGGCCCGATCACTGTATCTACTCTCCCCAGTATCTTGCCTGCCTTTACTCGAATGGTATCTCCTAGGTTTGGTGACCTTCCCTCGAAGGACACTAGAAGCCCCCTCATATGGGAAATTTCTTCAACCCTGCCAGAAAAGCTCACCTTTAGTCCCTCCTTCGATAGAAAACAGTCCCTATCATTAATGACAATATTGTACCAAGAAGGCCATTGGCGGGAAGCAAACTTCCTGGTCCTTCATTGACCACAGGCGGTGAGCAACTAGAAACACCATCTCCACAGTCAGGATCTCCATTCTCGAAAAGAATTGAATTGTTGACGACCTGGTATACTATCGAGCATTTGTATGAGTCGTCGCAACCCTCAACTTCCACTTCGTGCTCTCCTGAATCCCATAGTGAAAAATCAATCAGAGGCGTTGACCAGGTATTTCCTGAAACACTGACGGAACCAGCAGTGACTCCATCTACTCTCATCGTAAATGATACGGACTCGCCATCCGGGTCACTGTACTGGCCTTGCATAGACCACCTAGAATCCTCCCACATGGAGCCTGAAATGGAAATCAATGGAGGGGAACTAACCTTGATGATCCCTAGGGAGTAAGTATTCATCATGGGGTAAATTCCCTCTCCAGAAGCCGATACACGGGCATCAACGCCCCCTGGTTGCATGTTTGATGAGGGTCCCTCAACAATTACAGGACCCGATGATTCCATTGCTATTGTTCCTAATTGCTGTGAAGTGGGCCCCTGGACAAGGTGGACCTCTACGCTCATCGGCGGCCATCCGGGATTCCCATCTATGGTAATTTGATGAGGTTCTGTCAACACATCAGATTCCGAGTATACCGAGAATGGAACCCCAATGTGCCACGTTCTATTTTCCGTCATCTCGCCATCGCTATCCCTCGCAGCGCAGATGACATCAACCGTCCCGAAATTGGGAACACTAGCCAATAGCGATCTATCTCCCGCCTCTCTAAAATTCAAATCGTCGTCACCATGGCACAATATCTCTAGATTAGCGACCCCCTCCTCATCATTGAACCATCTCGAGACTCCTTCTTCCCAACTAGCCCATGCGATCTCCCCAGAATTTGGAACGGGGAACCAAGTGCCGTTAGGGGGAGAATTCTCCGTCCATGTCGGAGGAGCGGGCTCGGGAATTGGTTCCGTGGTAAAATCAAAGAATAGGTCTTCTCCTATGGGCCAGTCTTCTCGATAACCGTTAGGACTGAGTTCGAGAGTCAGACTCCCATCATCGTTACTGGCGAGCTCGAAAGTCGATGAACCATCGCCTACGCACCCTCCAACAGTAGGGGCCTGTCCACCTGCAGTTGACTCATTCAAGCCAACATCCCTGCCCTCACACTCATCCCACATATCTAGACGAAGGTCCTGCATCACTGGAAAGGTGAAATCGAATCTAGCCCCTGAAAGGTTCGAGGCGTTCATCGAGAAAGTGAATCTGCTTGGATCCTCTACTCCAGTTATCGAAAGAGTTGCATTCAACCAGAGTTGAACTCTACATTCATCGACTCCTAAATCTTGTGAAAGGCCAGTATCGCAGTCTCTGTCAGAATCGGGAATTACCGGAACCTCTTCACAATCCCCTCCTATGGATGAGGTACATCCTCTGATTTGAGAGTGACGAGGAGGAACTATATTCCACTCCTCGATGACCACGCCGTCCTCTTCCCAGCTAGTGTTCTTCCAGTCAGTCCCGATGCCTCCCCTGTGTGCTGGACCATCCCTCAGGCCGATTCTAGTTAGAGTATGCTCGATGCACTCACTAGCCAATGCTCTGAAGAACTCTCGCTCATCAGTTGAGAACCACCCGTCTCCTCCTTT